>JAESGP010000114.1_pt1 | contig 59397 bp, 57 predicted proteins | sample 9269741 | NCBI WGS metagenome assembly JAESGP01 (sample SAMN15720684, study PRJNA650882) | algae metagenome | isolation source: Desmonostoc vinosum HA7617-LM4 and co-occurring heterotrophs from cave wall | place: USA: Waikapalae cave, Hawaii | collected 2011-05-27 | reverse complement strand
CCTGAGTTGATGGTAAATCTGATGTTATAGGTTGTTGTTCATCAACTTGTCGGAAAATGCTTGGTAAAGATTCTATTTCCGACGATGCTGGGGTGACTTCGGTTTGTCTATTGACTGTATTTGGAATATCTAAAGTTTCAACCTGAGTTGATGGTAAATCTGATGTTATAGGTTGTTGTTCATCAACTTGTCGGAAAATGCTTGGTAAAGATTCTATTTCCGACGATGCTGGGGTGACTTCGGTTTGTCTATTGACTGTATTTGGAATATCTAAAGTTTCAACCTGAGTTGATGGTAAATCTGATGTTATAGGTTGTTGTTCATCAACTTGTCGGAAAATGCTTGGTAAAGATTCTATTTCCGACGATGCTGGGTTAACTTCGATTTGTCTGTTGACTGTATTTGGAACATCTGAAGTTTCAACCTGAGTTGATGGTAAATCTGATGTTATGGGCTGTTGTTCATCAACTTGTCGGAAAATGCTTGGTAAAGATTCTATTTCCGACGATGCTGGGTTAACTTCGATTTGTCTGTTGACTGTATTTGGAACATCTGAAGTTTCAACCTGAGTTGATGGTAAATCTGATGTTATGGGCTGTTGTTCATCAACTTGCCGGAAAATGCTTGGTAAAGATTCTACTTCCGACGATGCTGAAGTGACTTCGATTTGTCTGTTGACTGTATTTGGAACATCTAAAGTTTCAGCTTGAGTTGATGATAAATCTGATGTTATGGGCTGTTGTTCATCAACTTGTCGGAAAATGCTTGGTAAAGATTCAACTTCCGACGATGCTGAAGTGACTTCGATTTGTCTGTTGACTGTATTTGGAACATCTAAAGTTTCAGCTTGAGTTGATGATAAATCTGGTTCTATTGGCTGTTGTTCATCAACTTGTCGGAAAATGCTTGGTAAAGATTCAACTTCCGACGATGCTGAAGTGACTTCGATTTGTCTGTTGATTGTATTTGGAATATCTGAAGTTTCAGCCTGAGTTGATGGTAAATCTGGTTCTATTGGCTGTTGTTCATCAACTTGTCGGAAAATGCTTGGTAAAGATTCTATTTCCGACGATGCTGGGGTGACTTCGGTTTGTCTATTGACTGTATTTGGAATATCTAAAGTTTCAACCTGAGTTGATGGTAAATCTGGTTCTATTGGCTGTTGTTCATCAACTTGTCGGAAAATGCTTGGTAAAGATTCTATTTCTGATGCTGGATTGAACTCAATTTGAGGTGTGTTATTGATGCGATCGCCATCATTTTTATCACTTATAATATTATCTAAATCTGTTACATTAGGTTGAGAAATGGCTGATTTAACAGATTTTTTTGCTCTCGATTTAGATGGAGACTTTGTTTTAGTTGTTTTCTGAGATTTACTAGAAGTTTCTAATTTAGATTTTTTTTGAATATTTGTCTTTGATGAACTACTTTTACTTGTATTTTTTTTAGAAGTTTTTTGAATATTTTTTACACTATCAGATTTATTATGATCACTAGAATCAAAAGTATTAAATTCAATTGTTTTGAACTCATCCTCATGACCTCCCTCATCAATTAACAGTTTATAGTCTGGGGATAAGGATAAATTCGAGGATGCAACTAATGGCGATTGACCTATGATATTTTTACTCAAACTGCTGTGAGAATGCAGAAAATCAGACTCTCTCTTTAAAAAGAGTCTGCCAGGTTCAGATATAGATGATGTTACTCCAAGTGGGTTGGTTTGGTTCCCAAGTGGAGATGGAATAATTTGCATAATTTTGTACAAGAGATAGCAAATTAATTAGGTGGGAAAAATCCAGAAGGAGTCAGCCGTTTCAAAGGCTGTTTACCTCCTCCAGGAGATTTAGCAATTTTCACACCTTCGTAGGCTAAAGTTAATTCCTCAATGGCGACTGCATTTCCATCTGCTTGCAGTGTAGGCGTTTTCCAAGCAACAGGAAAAGCACCAATCAAAGTCCAACTCATCATGGTCTCACCAGCTTGGTTAAAGATTAGAATATTGACATTATATCGAGGCGTCGCTTTTTTTTCATCAAATGCTGAGTTAATCCAATTCCAAAAACCCGCATGGTCTGTAATTCCACGTTTAAGCGTCACATCAGAAAACTCTGCATGACCTAAATAAATTCTTTGTTGGTCGTTAACCCCACCCTCGTAAAAGACATTTTTCTTAACTTGAATACTTAATCCTGTACATTCAGTAAAAGATGCAGCAATCGAGTTAGCTATCTCTACATAAAAACGATTAGTAGTAACATAATTTAATTCATGTTGAACTGTTTGTTGACTAGGCATTATTACCACCTTTGGTGATTATAGTTACATACTCTTTCTCGCTGCGATCGCATGTCTTGTTGCAAAAGTTCATATACCCGTTCGGTCAGTTGCCTCATCAGCAATGGGTCTTTAAGATATTTACCTGCCACCTTAGCGGCTTCACTCGCATCAGATGTCGCTGAAACCCCAGCGTATCCAGTAGTGCCACCCGTGTCTGATTGGAGCGTGAACAAAGTCTGCTTCTGTTTTGAGTCCATAATTAAAAAATACGTCCTAAAATCAAGGCTAAAGGTACTGCCTCAGAATCAAAATTAGCCAAAGGTCTAATAGTAATTCGTAATTTGTAATGACGCTCGTACCTCGCTCTAAGCGAAGCTATGCCGTTAGCCCTTGACGTCTTTGTATCGGCAAGTTTTGTGTTGGGGTCTGTCTGACAAAGTTGAGGCAGTGTGAGCTTGGGGAGCCACTGCGTTGGACGGGTTTCCCCCATGAACAACTGCCGTCAGTGAGCAGGTTTCCCCCTGGTGACTTGGCGCTAAATCCCCATTACAAAACTTAATTACGAATTACGAATTACGAATTACGAATTATTTAATGAGTTGTGTCATGATTTCAGTAGTAGTACTTTGAAGATGTCTGTGCAAGCAAGAAATTTATCTATTATTACTGCTTAAGCGCTAGGAGAACAATATGAGAGAACGCACGGGAATTCAACGCCAAAAAGCTACTTCTAATTCCTCTTCAATACCTTCACTGCGTCAGCCAACACGCGGCTTTGGTTCAGGCACATCCCAATCTGCACCTCAAGCACACACCGAAGGCCAAATCCAAGCAAAACCTCTCAGCCACGACATTAGCCGTATATCGTTACTTCCACAAACAAAAATCCAAACAAAACTGACAGTTAACCAACCTGGTGATATCTTCGAGCAAGAAGCAGATAATTTTGCTGATAACCTAAACCAAAGCACGTCTATTCAACAAGAACAATTACCAGCAAATTCTAATACTCCTGAAGTACAACGCGAAGAATTGGACGAAGAAGAAATGCAAATGAAACCTTTAGCCAATTCTGATACTCCCGAAGTGCAACGCGAAGAATTGGACGAAGAAGAAATGCAAATGAAACCTTTAGCCAATTCTGATACTCCCGAAGTGCAACGCGAAGAGTTAGACGAAGAAGAAATGCAAATGAAACCTTTAGCCAATTCTGATTTTCCTCAAGTGCAACGCGAAGCGTTAGAAGAGGAAGAAGAAGAAATGCAAATGAAATCGCTAGAAGGTTCCTATGCTTCTCAACCACAACGCGAAGCATTGCCAACTCAAAAACAAACAAGTTCGTCGCTACAACGTTCTGGTGACGGTGGCTTAGTAGCTGGAGAAAATGTTGAAAGTCAAATAAACAGTACTAAAAGTAACGGTAGTCCCTTGCCAACTCCAGTAAGATCTGTTATTGAACCCCAGCTTGGCTACGATCTTAGTGATATTAAAGTCCACACAGATAGCACAGCAGTGCAATTGAACAAAGATTTGCAATCACAAGCTTTTACCCATCAAAACCACATTTACTACGGACAGGGAAAAAGCCCTAGCGATATGAAATTGACGGCCCATGAATTAGTTCATACTCAGCAGCAAAAGCAAGGTATGAAATTAGTCCAGAATGAGCAGTAACCTTAACATAATTCGTAATTCTTAAAAATTACCTACATTCCGCAGGTTTTTATAAGAAAGGCTGGCTGAAAACCCTTGAGGAACAGGCGCATAGCGCAGCGCCGTTTTCCGTACTTCAGGCAAGGGATGAAAGCCGCCAAGAGGCGTTTACGCCTCTGTGGCGCAATATTTTCTAATCATCATCTCTAAATATTCACTAGCGCTGACATTATTTTTTACAGCTAATTCTTGAACAGAATGCCAAGCTGTATCTGTGAGCATAACACCTCTTTTCTTTTTTGATTCATTATACAAAACAGGTATATTTTTTACTCTTTTCTTACCTTTCCCTGTTGACATATCTAGAATATTCACCTATACTAGATATAGTATAAACATCAGCAAGGGGGTAAGTCAAGTTGCTGGTTTTAGAATACAAAATTAAAGCCAAGAAGTTTCAATATTTAGCTATTGAGGAAGCCATCAAAACTACTCAATTCATTAGAAATAAATGTTTGAGATATTGGATGGACGCGCCAAGGGGTGCAAAAATTGATAGGTTTGCGCTTAACAAGTATTCAACAGAACTACGCAACGAATTTAAATTTGTGTCTAACCTGAACTCTATGGCGGTACAATCATCAGCCGAAAGAGCATGGTTGTCCATTAATAGGTTCTATAAAAACTGTCAATCCAAGAAGCCAGGTAAGAAAGGGTTTCCCAGATTTCAACATGACAACCGTTCTGTTGAATACAAGACATCAGGATGGGTGCTGAACCCAATCAAAAGACGCATTACCATTACTGATAAAAAAGGTATTGGTGAATTGAAATTGTTGGGTAAATGGGATATTCAAACCTATCCTGTTAAAGCAATTAAACGCGTCAGATTGGTACGCCGTGCTGATGGCTATTACTGTCAGTTTTGTATTGATGTCGAAGTTTCAAATATTCAACCATCAACAGGTAATGAAATCGGTTTAGATGTTGGGTTAGAAAGTTTTTACACCGATTCTAACGGTCATCAAGAGGCTAATCCAAAGTTTTTAAAAAAGATTGAAAAATCAGTTAAGCACGCTCAAAGACGCATTTACAAAAAGAAAAAAGGTTCATCAGAACGTAAAAAAGCTAGAGCCATATTTTCCAAAAAGCATTTAAGAATAAGTAGGCAACGTACCGAACATGCAAAGAAAATTGCTATTCACGTTGTGAAATCTAACGATTTAATCGCCTATGAAAACTTACAGGTGCGTAATCTACTCAAAAACCATTGTTTGGCTAAGTCAATTTCTGATGCTAGTTGGTATTTGTTTAGGCGGTGGATTGAGTATTTTGCTGGTAAATTTGGTAAATTAGCAGTTGCTGTGGCTCCACATTACACCTCACAAAAATGTTCAAATTGTGGTGTGATTGTGAAAAAATCTCTATCAACTCGCACCCATGTTTGTAGTTGCGGTTGCAGTTTGCATAGAGATGAAAATGCAGCAATTAACATTTTGAATCTTGCAAGACAACGGCAGTTGCTACAACGCTTTGAACCCCAACGCGAGTTGTTCATGGGGGAAACCACGCCACTTGCGCGGCTGTCGGGAAACCCGAAGGGCGCAGTGGCTCCCCAAGACACACTCGCTCCGCAAAGCACTGCCTCAACTAGGGACGGGCAGTCCCGAAGTAACGCTGTAGGACTCGTTGCCTCTACTTTGCTTGGTGAAAACCTGGTAGAGCAAGTGACGAGGTAGATTACAGAATCCCCGTACCTTCAGGTCTGGGAGTGTCAATGTTGTAACAATGGCAACCTGATTGGATATCAAAATTGTGTGTATTTTTTAGTAGCACTCCCACGCTTTTAAGTCTTTGAGGGATTTGCTTAATTTAGTATGGGTTTGTGATAGTTTGGAATTGCAGCTTTCAACAGCAGACTTCCCCTAATGGGATGAAAAAGTTAAAAGTAGATTGCGATCGCATTTACTAACAGCAGCATTTTTTGCTAAGCTATCTACAAAAAATTTGGTGTGTTCAGACTTCGCTAAACACACCAAAAACTTTGCAACATCAGTAATTAATATTACATGATATATACAGTAAAATTAACTAAATTATCTTGACCAAATCGCAGCATATCACCATTAATCAGGCGATATTGCACACCAGGAGTAAGAAGGCTGTTGTTTAAATAAATACCATTCGTACTCATATCAACAATGATGTATGCGTTTTGTGACCAATCCCAATCGACTCGTGCATGGCGACGAGAAACTATTCCTTCATGGGGGATACCAGTCAGATCAATTTCTGGGGCGATTGTCACACTCTGACTACGGCGACCAATAAAACCTCCTTCTCCGTGCAAATGAAACTCCCTGCCTGAAGTATGAATTAGCTTCAAAACTGGTACTCTTTGCTGTGGTGGAGTATAAGCAGGTTGCGGTGGCACATAAGAAACCCGCTGTTGATAGGATGTCGAATAGTCAACGGGGGCTGGAGGTGCTTGAGGAGTTTGGTAACTAGGTTGTTCTACTGGTCGCTGAGACTGAACAGGTGGTTGACTAGGTGGTTGTTGAGGTGGTTGGCTGGGTGGTTGACTAGGTGATGGCGCAGGGGCAACCACATTACCAACAGGAGTAGAACACCAAGGGCAAACCTTAGCATTGTTGGGCAGGGCGCGGTTAAAATATTCGCAAGTTGGGTTAGGGCACCGATTTGCAGGCATAGGAGTTTATATCATCAGGCATAGGTTGTAAAGGTACAAGACCTACTTTACTAAGCAAACACTGACCCTGACGAGTAGTTAGCATCTCAGCAAATGTAGAACCGCTAGGTGGGCGGCTGTTGTCTTTAGGGTACACTACAAACATCAAGTACCCCAAGGGGTAACTTTGGAAAGTGTTTACATCAAAATAAAAGTTGTCATGCTGGCATAAGTCGTCTAAGGTATTGATTGGGCGACGCTCCAGCCTTTGAAACAGAGGTTGACTAGGTGGCTTATTGCCGTCAACTATGGCTAGAGGATAGCCAGTACACTGATCCCAAGTTTTGCTAAGAATACCAAAACTAATGATGCCAGTATTCCGTCCTTTTTGAACTTCTTGACGTATCTGGTTCTGGGTTGCTGTTGTATCAAGTTTTGTGACATTTGCATCAAATAAAGCCTTGGCTTGATTATCGTTTTTGAGAACTATTTCTTGAAATTTTTTGATTGCTTCAGGTTCGGTTGGTGCAAAAGCTTTTACAGCAAGATTGGGAAGTTTTTGATTAATCTGCTGCCAATTAGTAATTTTACCTGTATAAATTTGCTGCAATTGTTCAAGAGTAATTTGTCCTCCTAGATAATTAGCTAAATTAGTATCTTTTTTATTAAATGCTACAAAAACAAGTAAACCATCATATGCAACTGCTTGTTTATCTAAGTTGTCTGTGATGCTGTCTACCAAACTAGTAATTGCAAAATCTTTTTTACTTGTTTGGACTTCTTCGATGCTTTTTGTAGGATTCTTGACATCCGGTGATGTGATGGGTTGATAGATGAATGTTGCTGTTGCTCCTGGTTTGGGGTTGGTTAATAAATCATTTAAACGGCTATTATCTACTGGTTGCTTTAAAATAAGACTCCATGTACTGATATTTTCTCCTGTATAATTAAACGTTCCTGTTGGCACATTACTGACTTCAGAAAAATTCCGCTTCAATTTGGGCCATTGTACCAATCTGTTATTATCACCTAGCTGATGACGCTGCCAAAAATAATACCAAATTCCTCCTCCCAATAAGAGAAAAACAAAAATTAGTAATAGAATTATTAAGCGGCGAAAACGCTTTTCTTTTTCTTGAGCGTCGTCAAGCGATCGCCTCAAACTTTCTGCCTGTTCTGGTTGAGAAAGTTGTAATAGTGCCTTGCGAGCCATTTCCGCACTGGCAAAAGGATTCTCTAACCCAATTAAGCGATAAAGGAATTGCCTTAAAGCATCATCTGTATCTGGCCATAGTTGATCATCTTTTGGATCAAGCGGTTGATTAGAAGAGTAATTAGGTGTTCGTTTTGCCCATAAATAAAAAGCTACTAACCCTAAAGCTTTTAAATCTTCAATTGTGTTACCAGGTGGAGGTGGGTTAATAATTGGAGGAATAAATAAGTTTTCCCAAATAGCTAAATCGCCAAAATATATATAAAAATCTTTATTATTTTCTACATCAATCAAAATACTATCTAAATTGATGTTGCCATGGGCGATACCCTGCTGTATTTGGTTTGAGGGAAAACGCAACTTTTGTGTATGGAGAAACTCTAAGGTTTGCAGAGCTTGATTGAGTAATTCTCGTATTTGCGGAGCAGTCATTGCTCCATTGTCCATTAAATACCGACTTAAAGTTTGGGATGATTCTAGTCCTGTAGAAATTAAATAACAGCGTTCTCCTTTTTCATCTGCGATCGCTTCTAAAGTGTGAATCAAGCGAAAAGTTTGAATTCGACTATCCGCTAAATCCACTCCTCCTATACGTTTGAAACTTTCTTTGCGCTTGCTTGTTTCACTTTCATTAAAACAACGATTAGGTAGCAGATATTCTTTAATGATTACAGGTTGCTTATCCTTAAGTTGAATAGCCGAGTAGAGGCGGCCTAAACCCCGCACCCCTAAAAAGTTGGTGACTTGATAATTACCCTGATTGCCTTTAATCTCCGATTCTAGGGGTAAAGTTGCCGGAAAACCACACTCCAAACAAAACTTAGCGCCTTTGATTTGTTGCGCTGTTTGAAAAGGGCGATCGCAAGTTAAAGGAGAATTGTAAGAGCAAGGGTATTCTTGATACAAAGATTCAAATACAGGCATATACAAACAGTTGCGTGAATTGCTTCTTTATGCTCAAGCTTTCACAAGTCCCAGCTTAATAGCAGCTACAATAGCTTGAGCGCGGCTTGTCACCTTCAATTTATCAAAAATACTTGTCAGATGCGCTTTGACAGTGGCAATTGTCACATATAAATGCTTAGCGATTTCCTCGTTAGAAGCACCTTGAGTTAGCCAATGCAAAACCTCTTGCTCTCTCTCTGTTAAATGCAACTGATGACAAGCCCTCACAGAAGAGTCTGAATAAGCCTGGAAAAAACGGAAAAATCGACTAGCAACTTCCGCAGGTAGATAAATCTCAGACCTAGTTACAGTATCAATAGCTTCATATAACTGAGTCGCCAAACGATTTTTAAAGACATAACCCGCTGCACCCCCCTGCATAGCCCGAAAAATCCACTCATCTTCTTGATGAGCTGATAATACTAAAACCTTACCAGCATAAGAAATTTCCTTAAGACGCGCTAAAGCCGTAATGCCATCACTCCCAGACAATTGCAAATCCAGCAAAATCAAATCTGGAGAATTTTGGGCTGTAAACTTTAAAACTTGCTCTACAGAATCTGCATCACCCGCCACTTCTATCAGCAAAGAAGAATTAATATTATAAAAGTTGAGCAGGGTACGTAACCCTTGACGGAAGCGTTCCTCGTCATCTACCAGTAAAACCGAAAGTTTTTGATTCTCGCCCATTTGCAGATACCCCCTAACAGTGCTATGCAGAATCTAGTACGTAAAGCTCTTTATCTAACTAAAGATTCTTTGGTCGAGGCAAAATGAAAGAAAACTGTGCGCCTCTATCTGATACACTGTCTGCCCAAATGTTTCCTTGATGATCCAAAATAATTTTTTTAGCAATAGTTAAACCTAGTCCTGTACCTCCTAAACGACGTGAATAAAAGGGATTAAATATTTTTGGGATATCTTCTTGAGATATTCCTGGGCCTTGATCTGAGATTTTAATTAAAACTTCCTCCTGGAAAATCTGCCAGCTACAACTAATTGTTCCACCATTGGGACTAAAATGAGCCGCGTTACTGAGTATATTATCGAACACTTGCTTGATTTGTAAGCGGTCTATCTTCAAAGTAGTAGACGTATCGGGAATATTGATCTGAAGTTGCTTTTGATTAATTAGAGGTTGTAAACAGTTTAGACTTTCGACTACTATACCTTTTAAGTCTTGAGGGGCTATTCTTAATTTTGCACCTTGACCACAATCAATAATCTCATTTAAGTTCAACTCTAAATCTTGGATGCTGTTGCCAATAATTATTGCTTGCTCTTGCCAAGGACTATTTTGCAATCCCAAATACAAATTATGTGCATACAGTCCGATCAATGCTAATGAGTTACGCAATTGATGACCGATACGATGAAGTATATCTTCTAGTAGTTGCAGCTCAGATTTTTGTCTCCCATGATCTGAATAAAGGTCTGCGTATTTGCTTAGCAACATAGCAGAACGCTGCACATACTGCTGCGAATTTGAACAAAGAGGTTCAGAAGTAATTATTTGGATGTATTCAGGTTTTTGATTTTTATAGCCGATTGGGCAAATGTAAGCAATAAATTGTAAATAATCAAGTTTGAAAGATTGTATCGTCAAAACATGAGGAAAGTTTGTCAGCCAAGCTTCTGATCTCAAATAAGCCAAAATATGTGATGCAAACGGGACTTGATTTTGAGCATAATTCGTCACTTCCTGATGAGCTTTGAGCAAAGAATCATAGTAAACAAAACGAGCAAATAAAATCGGATGCTGACTAGTTAACTGTTCTGCTTGTAGCTGACAAAAACCTTGTATATCAGGGGAATCCCAATAATTAGAGGTACTGCCAAGTTTTGGCCGAGAAAAGCCTAAAGTCATAGCTTTACCCACTTTTTCTAACCAACATACTTAATACTCTGACGAATAGTATAAATTTATGCGGTACACCCAAGGGTTATTTTTTAACAAATAAGTTAGATTTGAAACTTAATATACAAAGAATTATTAAGTAAAGATTGGTGTACGGGAGTGGGGAGTGGGGAGTGGGGAGTAGGGGAAGAGATATTTTCATGGTTTCATTGTGTAGTTCTTAATATGGGCGGCTAGTTTTGAAAATAAAGGCAAAGCAAAAACCTAAAAGCTAAATTATTTTTCAATTCCCCACTCCCCATTTTTCAAAATATCGACAAAAGTCTAATTAACTTCCCAAGCCTAATTCAGATACTCTAAAGGCATCTGGATTTAGCTACCAGCACAACACCTTCATGCTTATCTTCGTTCTTCAAACTTTGGCCGAAATTCTAGCTGGAGGAACTTCACTTACCAGTACAGAGCAAATTGAGTTTAGTCATCCCAGTAATCGCAGAGAAGAGGGAGCAGGCCCAACTCTCAATTTATATATTTATGATATTCGTGAGAGTAGACAATTACAACATTCTGGGAAGCAAGTTGAACGCAAACTTACACGCGCTCTACAACCGGCCACTGTAAATTGGGCCCCTATATGGTTTGATGTTTCTTTAATATTAACGGCCTGGGATAGAACAACTTTAGGCGAGCATCATTTTCTTGACGAAGCACTGATTGTGCTTATGCGTCATCGCTGTTTACAAGAGGAATTTTTGGTTCCCGAATTGCGGGGTAATGGTGGTTTGCCAATGACAATTGGACTAGAGCCGTCAATTGAGGCTGGAACTTTGTGGAGCGCTCTGAATGTACCTTTACGTTCAGCCTTATATTTGACAGTTACGGTTCCTTTGAATACACAGCCCACTTCCATACCTTTAGTTTGGGATCGAATTTTCAATTTGCGAAACCAATATGCTCCAGAAGGTAGCAGCAGAGTGTTAACTCAGCGGGTAGCAATTGCAGGTATTGTGAAAAGTGTAGTCACAAATCTGCCGTTATTAGCGACAGAAGTGACTTTGAGGGGAACTAAAAAGTCTATGGAATGCACCAAAGATGGACTTTTCTTTTTTGAAAATCTTGAGATAGGTAACTATGTTTTGAATGTGAATTGTCCAGGGTATTTACCTCAAAATGTAAATGCATTGGTGGATAATCAAAGTCATACCTTCAAAGAAGTTTTATTAACTCCTGAATAAAAAAAATTTACGCAATTGATTCATGTACTTTCTGTAATGATGTTCAAGGATCAAGAGTCTAAAAATTCAGCTACTTTTTGAACTTTTGACCCTAGACAACGTTGTAAGAAAAAAATTATGGCACTTGCGTAAGTTATGAATCACTAAATTTTGACTAACTTGGAGAGATTTTCATGGCCAGACTTGATTACTTTGCTCCTGGTGTCTATATTGAAGAATTTGACCGAGGTAGCCGGCCGATTGAAGGTGTTAGCACAGCAGTTGCTGGGTTTGTAGGTTTTACAGAAGATATTCGTGATGATGCTGAGCTATGTAAGCCCATGCTCGTGACGAATTGGACACAATATCTGAACTACTTCGCCCGTCCCAACTCTGATGGTTTCACCGACTTTAATGCCTATTTACCCTTTGCGGTATATGGCTATTTTATGAATGGTGGCGGTCGCTGCTGGGTAACAAGTATTGGCACTCAGTTACCAGGTACACCCAAACCCTCAACCACAGAACCTGCGACTCTGCGAATTAACTCCAGAGGTAATCGTCCATCCCTGCGTTTTACTTTGCGTCCAGAGCAAGCGGCAGGTGGATTAGTCAATATCTTCATTACTGATGGTTCGCCTCGCGCTTTACCTGAAGGTACAGAGGGAGAAGCCCCACCAAACACAGGTGAATATTTCACGATTCAAATTCGGCGGGGAGATGAAATTCTAGAGCAGTACGAGAACTTGACGATGAACCGCGAGCCGTCGGCTCAAGCAGCAACTTATGCGCTGGCAGCATTGCGGAATTCGATGTATATCACCGTAGAAGACATTACTCAAAGCGGACAACCATTAACGCGCCGTCCGGTTAATGGTCAGTATGAGCTAGCGCCACCAATTGTTGCTACCCCACCCGACAGATTTTCGCAAGATTTAGAAGGGGTACGTGATGACCGTACAGGGGTACGTGGGATTTTTGAAATCGATGAAATCACGATGTTGGCGTGTCCTGATTTGATGCGGGCTTATCAAGCGCAAGTGATGAACCTAGATCAAATCCACGGTGTCATGGAATTGATGATTAGCATGTGCGAGGGTTCCAGTAGTGGTGATATTCCCAACCCACCCAACCGGATGGTTGTACTCGACCCACCGCCAGAAGCTGTTAAACCTCAACAAGTTGTGGAATGGTTAAATAGATTTAACCGTCGTTCAATGTTTGGGGCCTTATATTATCCTTGGATCAAGGTTCCTAATCCACGCGATCGCGGTAATCCCATTCTCGTACCTCCATGTGGTCATGTCATGGGTGTTTGGGCACGCACCGACGAAACCAGAGGTGTTTACAAAGCCCCAGCAAACGAAGTACCCAGAGGTGTAATTGGTTTAGGTTATGAAACCAATTTCCGCGAACAAGAATTATTAAACCCCATTGGTATCAACTGTATCCGCAGCTTCCCTAATCGCGGTATCCGCATCTGGGGCGCACGTACTCTCGTTGAACCAGATAAAACAGAGTGGCGTTACATTAGCGTTCGTCGGTTGATTAGTTACCTAGAAAAATCTATTGAGTTGGGTACTCAATGGGTAGTTTTTGAACCGAACGACCAAGATTTATGGGCACGGGTGCGGCGTACAGTCAGTAACTTCTTAGAGCGGATATGGCGTGAAGGTGCTTTATTTGGCGATTCACCAGAAAAAGCATTTTATGTCAAGTGCGATGAAGAACTGAATCCACCAGATAGCATCATTTTGGGTCGTTTATATGTCGAAGTGGGTGTTTGCCCAGTTAGACCAGCAGAGTTTGTCATCTTCCGCATCAGCCAATGGAACGCGCTTGATGATCAGGAATAGTATTAGTCATTAGTCATTGGTCATTGGTCATTAGTTTTGAACAAATGACTAATGACAAAAAACGATTTTTCCACACTATCAACTTATTTAGGAGACAATTATGCCGGGCGAATTTCTTACTGGTGCCGTCTTTTATTTAGAAGCAGACGGAATTACTGACAAATTTGTACAATCAGTCGATGGATTAGGATCAAACACTGGCGGTACTAAAGGTGTTGTTGGTTCTGGTAAAAATGGCAAAGTTGCACGTCAAAATACTCCAGGACAAGCAGAATTTGATGATGTCACAATTACAGTCAATTATGATGGCGACAATACCATTTATCAATGGTATTTGAAGTGTAATAAAGATGGCGAACCCCGCGAATGGGATGGCAATCGTAAAGCAATGTCAGTTGTTGGTTACGGACAAAGTAAGGATACTGAAATCTTCCGAATCAATATGAAGAACTGCTACCCCACTAAATACACAGCTCCTAAGTTTGATGCTAAAAGCGGTGATATTGTGACAGAACAAATCACAGTATCTATTCAGGGTTTTGAAATTATTTCAAAATCAAAAACACTAAAGTCTTAGTTCTCTTTAGTAGTTAGCGTTGCTCAGATCCCCAACTTTTAAAAAAGTTGGGGATCTAGCAGCCGTCAAAAATTTTAAAAAAAATCTATTTTCATATTGTGAAATGCCGTGGCTCCATTGACATCTGAACTTCTTACTAGCTATCGTTTCTTTTTAAGATTGGGCATAGGTGGAGGTGAAAATGATTGCTACTTCCTAGAATGTCAAGGATTTAAAAGAACACAAGATGTAATTGAAATTTGCGAAGTCACTTCTCAAAAGCGGCAAGGAGGATCAAAAGGTCTACCAGTTAGAACTAAGCTTCCTAGCAATTCTAAGAGTGGTAATATCACGTTGCGTCAAGGTTTAAGCAGTTCTAAAAACTTTTGGAAGTGGTTTGAAGACGTTGAAAAAGGACAGTGGGCTAAACAACGTCAATTTATTTCTTTATCTATTTATGATCAAAAATCTAAAAAAGAAGTTAGGTTTGAATTAGCTGGTGCTTGGCCTACTAGTTACAAAATTGCTGATGTCAGTGCTAAAAGTAATGAAATAGAAATCGAAGAATTGGAAATTGCTTTTGAAGAATTTAAGCGTACACAATAATTAGGAAAAATATGTTTCCCACAGAGTTTGAATTTACGCTCCCTAAAGGTTATCTAGACTCAGAAGGAAATCTTCATCGTACAGGAATCATGCGATTATCAATGGCAATAGATGAAATTGCCCCCTTGCGCGACCCACGAGTTAAAGCTAATCCCGTTTATGCCACAATTATTATTTTGTCGCGTGTGATTACCCGTTTGGGTGCTTTATCTGAAGTCAGTCCGGCAATAGTAGAAAACTTTTTTGCTCAGGATTTAAATTATCTTCAAGATTTTTACCGTCGAATCAATGGAGCAGAAGAGAAAAATTCTCTGCCAGAAAATACAGCAAATTCTCCTGAATTACTGCTTTCTAATTAAGTTTTTGTCATTTGTTTTTTGTAAATATAAATAACTAATGACCAATGACCAACGACTTAGGACAATCCTGACCATAGAAAAAATTTGATAGTTTATGCCCCGTAAGAAGGATACTCTCCACACTGAATTTAGCTTCACTCTCCCTAGAGGATTGGTTGACAATCAAGACCGAGTGCATCGTCATGGAATGATGCGTTTAGCCACTGCCAAAGATGAAATTGTGGTGCAACAAGAATCTAAAGTTCAGGAAAATCCTGCTTACGGTGTGTTGGTGATGCTTTCAAATGTGATTACTCGTTTGGGTAGTTTGACCTATGTCAGTCCTGATTTGCTCGAAGGACTGCTTCTATATGACATCGCCTATCTCAGGGAATTTTACAACCGAATTAACCAGCAAGGAAATGCACATATTCCTGCACAGTGCCCTCATTGTAATACCGAGTTTTCGGTGCAACTAGAATTAGCGGGGGAGTCATGAGCTACCCCTCTGATACTTTATATGAGGAGGTAGCTTTTATTGCTTATTATTTTCATTGGTCACAAAATGATATTTTGAATTTAGAACACACTACCCGTCAGCGCTGGGTAGCTGAAATTAATAAAATTAACCAAAAATTAATATGAAAGTAAAAGTTAGCTACTCACCAAACATAAGTGAAGTCAACGAGATCGAACTGAACCCAGAAACTGCAAAAGGAGGAGAATGGTTAATAGGCCGCTCTCCAGATTCTGATGTAGTCTTGGACAGTCCTGATGTTAGTCGGTTACATGCCAAGTTCTTAATTAAAGCTGGAAGTCACTACTTTAGTGACCTTGGCAGTAGAAATGGCTCAATAGTCAACGGCAAACAAGCTGAGAAAGACAGACCATATGTATTAAAAGATGGAGACGTGATCCGAATTGCTGATTATGTTCTCATTGTGGAAGCAGTCACTCCTCTGTCTGAGCAACTACCAGAAACAGTATTCAGGATTATAGACCCTTCATTGTTTTCCAGACCGCGACCAACTGAAAGTGTCAGCAGTTCCACTAATGCTGAATCAGTACCAGAAGAAGCTAGTCAAACTACGGATGAAGTAGAAACTCCTGAAATTGTCAATGAAGTCTCAGAAGTTGCTTCTGGTGAATCTGATGAAGACAGCGAAACTGCTGAAGCAATAACTACGCCAGAAAGCACAACGGAAACATCTGAAGAAGAGAGTGCTGTTTTAGATTCTCTTAGCGAGGAACTGACCGATTTTGATCGAGCAGTTGCCGCAGAAGCCACCTATGTACAGCCACGTGATATATTCGCTCCTGAACAAGAAAGCCAAGTTCCAGCAGATATCAGTGCAGAAGATGAGGAAGAAACTGAGGAATTTGTTGGAGAACAAACTGTAGTTCAACTACAAGATACAGACGAATTTGTTGGAGAACAAACTGTAGTTCAACTACAAGATACAGACGACCAAATTCCCGAAGTTACCAGCGATGAAACTGAAGAAGTAGAATCTCCCGAAGCGATCGCCACCGAAGAAGAAGTAGAATCTCCTGAAGCGATCGCCACCGAAGAAGAAGTAGAATCTCCCGAAGCGATCGCCACAGAGGAAGAATTAGAAGAAGTCGAATCTCCTGAAGCGATCGCTACCGAGGAAGAACTAGAATCTCCTGAAGCGATCGCCACCGAAGAAGAAGTAGAATCTCCCGAAGCGATCGCCACCGAAGAAGAAGTAGAATCTCCCGAAGCGATCGCCACCGAAGAAGAAGTCGAATCTCCCGAAGCGATCGTCACCGAAGAAGAAGTCGAATCTCCCGAAGTGATCGTCACCGAAGAAGAAGTAGAATCTCCCGAAGCGATCGCCACCGAAGAAGAAGTAGAATCTCCCGAAGTGATCGCCACCGAAGAAGAAGTCGAATCTCCCGAAGCGATCGCCACCGAGGAAGAACTAGAAGAAGTCGAATCTCCTGAAGTGATCGCCACCGAGGAAGAACTAGAAGAAGTCGAATCTCCTGAAGCGATCGCCACCGAGGAAGACACAGACATCTCAGCATTTGAAGAAGACACAGAAGATACTGAAGATAATAATATTCAGGCTCAAGAGGAAATCAGCGAAGTCACCGAAGACACAACAGAACCAGAAGAAACAAATATAAATGAGCCTGCTCAAATGATGACTGACACACAAGTAGTACTTATTGCTCACGAAACTAAAAAGACAGAACTTGCCGAGTTTATTGCTCAGCATCAAGAGTTGTTCTCAAAGATCACCACAATTACATGGCCATCTATTAGTGAAGTCTTAAAACACCAGGCGGGTATAACCGTTACTCAAGAAATCCCAGCAGCCACATCTGGAGGATATCAAACAATTGCTTCCTTAGTTGGTTCTGGCGAAGTGTTCGCAGTTATTTTCTTAAGAGATTTTCTGCAACCTCAACCGGGACAAGCAAACGAAGAAGCACTGCTGAGGTTATGTAATATTAACCAAGTTATCCTAGCAACTAATGTGCCAACAGCAGAGGCGATCGTGCATTACATTAAGTACATAGCAAAGTAAAAGGAACACTTCGATAAGCTCTCAGTGCATCGCTGGGGATTAGGGATTGGGTTAAGAATAAATATTTTTTTGTTGGGCTACGCCCCGCTTCTCTACGAGACGCTTCGCGAACGCTAACACGCAGAGGCAAGGCAGCGTGGTTTTGGGGAGCCACTGCCTCTGGTCGAGAGAGTTGAAGAATGAACTATGAAAATATTTCTTTCCCACTCCCCACTCCCCACTCCCTATTTTCAAGGCAGGTCTAATGACCAATGACAAATGACAAATGACTGTTACGATCGCTTTTCTAAATACTGACCTATCATTTGTTCTTCGCCGGCGCGGGAAATGATGGTTTGGCGGGTGCGGTATTGAGTACCAATTAGTTTGATTTCTTCTTCAAATAAGTTCCCGCTGTACTCTGTTCTTAAGCACATGGTTTTGGGGTCGCGCATGGAGTACTGAGCAATGATCGGTTTGGTGGTGGAAAATCCGCGATCGCGATATAATTCTATCCCCAAAACCCCAAATACTGTTGAACCTTTACTCTGTTTGGCACTGGGCCTATTGTAATTACTTTCCCATGTCGTCAAAGCTCCACAGGTCAATGCAGTTTCATCTTCCATTTCGTGTAAATGAGCTAACTTGATTAACTCCTCGTTTCCTTGCTCCAAAAACCGCACGGTGATGAAACTAACTACTTCTTGCACTTCACCATCACCAAGCGTGTAATAGCGACGCTGCGATCGCCAATCCCCTGCTGATTGCTGGAAAAACTCTTTTATCAAAGACTCTGGGGATAGCTGAACAATCTGCGGCTGAAACGTCATAGAAATTTAAACCTCTTGCAGGCGGTGGATACAATAAAGTACTTGTGTCAAGTTATCTATAACTATCTTTACATCTTGTCACATTATCGCAAAGCACTGCCTCAACTAGGGACGGGCAGTCCCGAAGTAACGCTGTAGGACTCGTTGCCTCTACTTTGCTTGGTGAAAACCTGGTAGAGCAAGTGACGAGGTAGATTACAGAATCCCCGTACCTTCAGGTCTGGGAGTGTCAAACAGTTTTCCAACCTTTTTTTAGTAATGCCAAAAAGGTTGCATATCCTTTTGAGAAATCGCGGGGGTCGGGCAGAAAGTACTCTGGAAACTCTTCATAGGGTCGCCACGGCTCTGATGGATGATGCCGTAAGTGTAAGGCACAATCTGTGGCTCCTTCTATTTTCCAGGTCATTTGACCTTCTGTTGAGATGTCGTTAATCATAGCTTTCCCCCCATGTTGTCAATAAGAATACCAAACTAGTACTGCTAGCTCCTCATTTTGGCACGCTGACAGTTAATTTCTGTAAATGTTGATACGATATTATAGACATTAATGCCAAGTTAGTGTAGCAGTATATATCAAATATAAAGCTTCAAAAGCGGGATTTATGTTAGTTCGTAATTTGTAATTCGTAATGATGCTCTCTACGAGACGCTAAAAGCGAACGCGGACTCGCTACCGCTGCGAAGCGCGTAATTAATACATACAGAAAAAAACTTATTTCGATACATTTCATTGCTCATCTTATTTAAACAGGTGCGGGCACTGTAGCCTTTTTGCTACAGTGCCCGCACTAAACATATATTCTAGTTGTTGGCGTTAACGCCCAGTTGGGATACCACGTTCCGCATGAAGATTACCTTGCGATCAAAGTCCATTTGATTGAAATGTTGGAGAAACTCTTCTGCTTCAGACGACAGCGAGTAATTAGACGGAACTTGAGCGATCGCTTTTTGATCCATACTTTGTGCTAAGCGATACCAAAAAGCTAACTTGTTAGCAGTATCCATACTGCCATAAGTTTGATTAATTGGTGTGTTTGCTCTTCCCAAAAGGTCGCGCATAATCTGCAATTGCTCTTCGGGAGTCATCTGTTGAATTTCAGGTACAAGTGAATCAAGAGCCTCATATCCTGCTACATCAGTAGAATCTTTTTGGCTAATTGCTCCGCCAAAGTCTTCGTAGACATACCACAGCAAAGCCAGTTGACAATCAGTATCAAAACTCTGGAACTTTTCTACGACTTGCTCAAGATTCCCAACAGCACTATATGTCATAAAACTTTACAAACTCTACCGTTTCATCCTAACCAAGATGAAATGAGAACCAATCCTTCATAAGTAATGTAAGTAAATTCCAGAAAAATCGCTAATAAGTTAGACAAAGCTTTATACCAAATTGACCATGAAAAATTTCCTTAAACTCACAATACCCATGAAGAGTAGGGAAAATATTTACTGGTATTTGTTTTATACTTTATGAAAATTTAATATTTTTTATATAAGAATACTGTATATTTCTGTATTAAGTATAAAAAATGTCATGTCTCTTTGTATTAATCCAAACTGTAGGTTTGCTAATCCCGACAGTGTTTTATTTTGTCATAACTGTGGTTCAGAATTATTACTTCAAGGACGTTACCAAGTCACTAGATTGTTAAGTAACCAGGGAGGCTGCGCTGATACCTATGAGGTACTGTATCAAGATGTCCCTAAAATTTTGAAAGTTTTGAGAGATTGGCAATTAACAGAAGATGTTAATAAACAAAAAATTATAGAGTTATTTGAGCGAGAGTTCCAAGTTTTAAGCAAGTCAAATCATCCAGGAATCCCCAAAGCTGAAGATTATTTCCAATACACCCCAAAAAACGAGCAGGCATCATTGTATTGCTTAGTCATGGAAAAAATTGTCGGGATGAATTTGGAAGAGTATCTAGATCAATTAGATAAACCTATCGATCAAAAATCTGCTTTGCTATGGCTAGAACAGTTAGTTCGTATTCTGAGAGAAGTTCACAATCAAGGACTTATCCACCGCGATATTAAACCATCAAATATTATTCTTAAGCCTAATGGACAACTGGCACTAATTGACTTTGGCGTAGTCGGAAAATTTTCCAGCGTTCAACCAAAGAGAAGCAATACTTATGTATATTCCACTAACTATACAGCGCAAGAGCAAATACAAGGCAATGCTGTGCCTCAATCTGATTTCTTTTCTCTGGGACGCACAATCGTTTACTTACTGACAAAAAAAGACTTGGGTGAGTTTAATTATACCGACGATAATTCATTAGACTGGCATGAGTTTGCTTCTGGGATTTCGCCTCAATTCATCAAGCTGATTGATTGGCTGATGGCACCTTTGGTAGAACAACGTCCTACTAATGCGGATGAAATTTTACAACGCTTGACAGGTTTTAAACAAACAAAAACTCAAACCAGAACTACAGCTACAAATGGCAATATCTTGAGATGGCCAATTGTTTTAGGTGGTTTAATATTTCTTATTCTCTCTGGAGGAGCGATTTTCACAATTGTGATGGGAAGAGGAGGAACAAACAAAACATTAACAAATTCGTCCTCTTCACAGTCTTCTTTACAGTCTCCTCCACAGTCTTCTTCACAATGTAGTGAAAGTACTATTGTGAAAAAGTCAGGCAATTTATATGGCGTTATTGAAGTTGGTAGCAAAGGTATAAAAGGAGAAGTAATTCAAGAATTAGCAACTCCCAATACTGAAGGATTTAAATTTATTGCTAGAGAGGAAGAAATTCCAGAACGTAATGCCAATCCTGTAGATCCCAAAGCACAAACAGAAACCATCAATTCTGTTAAAGCTATGTTCGGTGAAATTCAAGAACGGTTTGGTATACCTTGTGAGCAAATAATTATCTATGGTAGTAGTGGAGTTGCACAGAAAGCTCCTCATAAAGAGGCTCTGGCAAAAGAGATTCAGCAACAAACAGGGAGAGCAGTAGATTTTATTTCTGCTGAGGAAGAAGCTAACCTAGTTTTTGATGGTGTCGTCCCACAGTGGAGGCGTGAGCAAGTTGTCATGATCGATATTGGCTCAGGCAACACTAAAGGAGCATATCTGAAAAGCGCTCAAAAACCAGAAAATGTCACATTTTCAATTATGTATGGCACAAAAACTTTTACTGATGAAATCAACAATAGCCGAGGAAATACCGATTTTATTACAGCAGCAGTAGACACAAAACGTAAGATATTAATTCCGGAAATACGAGATCTAATTCAGCGAAAACCTGGAGCGCAAAATTTGCCTAGAGTGTATCTAGCAGGCGGTATTTCTTGGGCGCTATCTACTTTGATGCGTCCTTGTGAACAAGAGCAGAGCGTTGCAAATATCCGGGAAGAACGAGTTGCTCGATTTGCGAGAGTTTATCCAGAAGATATTAATACGTTTTATTTTAATGCAACACGAGATCAAAAAACTTTGTTTGCACCCAACTTAGACAAATGCAATGCTGAACAACGAAAGAAAGTTCAAAAATCTATAGACAAGATTAAAACAGGTACTTTTTCAAAAGATAATTTGATTGCTGGTGCTGAAATTCTCCGTGCTTTATCTGATGAATTAAAATTCTCTGAGAAGGAGCGTATTTTTTTCGCCCATTATGCTATTGAAGCCCTGCCAATAGGTTATCTGATACAAAAGCTAGAGAGTGCTGAGAGACTTCCAAAGTAAATAAAATATACAGCTGAAAAAGTCTTCTGGCTAGGGCAGGGAACTGTTAACAGGGACAAGTTCCCCATTTCCTAAATCAAATCTTCCATTGCGGCCCCAACTACGCGATGATCTGCATCTTGTCTAAGTTGAGCCAAGGCAGCTTTGGCATCGGGGTCATCAAAGTGTTTTAAGGCATAAGCAACCCTTATACGAATACGTTCTGACTCAGAATTTTTTAGTTGCAACAGTTGAGAGAGGGTAGCTTGATGTTGACGCGAGTTAATAAGACTCCCTAATGCGTCTACACATGCCTCTTGTACGGTTAAATCTTCTCCCTCTAGTCCCTGAAGACAGACCTCTAGTAATTCTTCGGGGCAATCCAGTTCCACTAAAGCTGCTAAGACGCTGCGACGTAACAACCAGTGGTCATTCATAAAAAAAGCCTCAACCAGATGGGAAGCCGAGATTCTACCAAACAGAGATAGGGAGTTAGCGGCTTCTGCTTGCACATTGGGAGTGTTATCAAACTTCATAATTTGGAGCAAAGCAGCGAATGATTCAGATGTCTGATGCTTGCCTAAACCCCTAGCAACAAAAGAGCGCACCAGAAATTCTGGATCTTGGATGTGCTTAGTGAGCAAAGGAAGAGCTATTTCTGAGGGATAATCTTTGAGAGATGCGATCGCATCAAGGCGATATTTAAAGTTTGGGTTTTGCAGATTGGTTTCGATTTGATGGAGTTCCATTTTAAGGGACTGGGGACACGGGACACGGGACACGGGACACGGGGACACGGTGAGACAGCGCTACAGGAGGGTTTCCCTCCGCAGGCGACTGCGTTAGCGCAGCGTTAGCGAGCTTGCGAGCGTCACCCGAAGGGTGACGCGGAGAATAACCAATTTCCAATTCCCAATTCCCAATTATGCTTGCACATCAAATCGCGTCCGAAAGCCGCCATATTTTAACCAGTATTGCTTCAAGTTGTGACAGGGAGTATGTAAACTAGCTTTAGCCTGATAGAGAAAAACTTGACGATGATCTCCCATCCATAGTTTATCAATAGGTTCAACTGAAATTACGGTTCCCCCTAACGCTGCAACACATTCAGAAAAACGCTCAACGGCACTGTAATCTACAGTTTCAAAAATAAAAAAATTACCTGAACAAATTAAATGACGGCTGCGGAGCCAGCATTGCATCTTTTTTTGAGCTTCTGGTGGCAACATTTTGGCTTCAGCCTGTTCTAAATTCTTCAGGGAAGCGTTACACGATAGCTGGGATTTCATGAGCAAAACTCTCGCGTTTTTCAAACCGCAATGGGCCAAAGGTAGATCCCCAAACTTGATTATGGGTGTTGATATCCATGCCTCTATCGAGGCTATTCCAGGTGGTTTCTGTAACCTCGACATCGCTAACTAGGTAAGTTTGGCAACCATCGCGCTCAATTAAGCATAAGTTGCCAGGTTCTACACTGCCCCGAAATAGATCTCCGTCTCGCTTGAAGATCATGCCGCAGTGATACCGTCGTTCAATAGAGTCGGTCGTAATTGTTTTGAGGATATCCAATTCGCGTGCTGCACCAGCATAGAGAAACGCGTCTTTTAAACCGTAATTCTCAATGTAGATATGGTCTTTGTGATCTACTAGCCGATGCACACCTTGTCGATAAGGATTCCAAAGATCATAGTCATAAACTTGCTCGGAATAAAAGCCAATTCCAGAGAAAAATTCCCATGGCAACGGTCGAAAAAAAACATGGATATGAGCGTAATTTTTAGGATTTTCAAAAGATTGTTTGTAGTTACTAAAATCCCCTGCTATACAACGAGCCAGGGTCAATAAATCGTTTGATTCGGACTCCGAAATATGCAGTGGAATGGTCATACTAATTCGTAATTCGTAACTCGTAATGACGCTCGAGGACTCGCTACCGCTGACGCTCGAGGACTCGCTACCGCTGACGCTCGAGGACTCGCTACCGCTGACGCTCGAGGACTCGCTACCGCTTCGCTAACGCTAACGCTAACGCTAACGTAATTAAGATGTGCCAAGAAAGTTTTGCAAAAATTTTAAACAAGACTATTCTTACCAATTTGGTGTAATTTTTGGGATTGACTAAATTGGTTGAAGGTGAATTAAAAGTTGTTTGAATTTTGAGTTTTTTATTGTTGGTTTTTAATTTCTTGACGAATTTCTGAGGAAAACGAGGCTGTGACAACACCTGTACTAGCACTGGTTTTGATCAGAGAAACTCGACAGCGGACGTTGGGGTTAATGAACCAGATTTTTTCTTCTGCGGCGGCTCGGTCATATCCAGTAACTAAGACGAAGGTTTCATCTTCGGTTAGGTAGTAGGAGCCGACTGCCGCCATGGTTTCTGCATAGCCTTGATCGCGTAGAAGTTTACCCCGCATGGGGTCTTCAGGATCAGGAACGGGAACTAAGATGCAACTGCCGTTGAGAACTTCGTTTTCATCCCAGTCTGACTGACCTTCCCAACTCATACGGAATGGGGAGACTGTTGCTTGAGTGTCTATGTTGTAGGACTTACAAAGGTCAATGACTGCCGGATCATCTGGGGAAAGGGCAATAATGTCGATGACTGATTGTACGGCTTCAAAGTGACTAAAAGCCAGATGGTGGACGCTGCGTTGTGATCGCCAACGCCCAATAGAACGCTCAACAAATTCCGTAATGTTCATGAGGATGGGAGGATTGGGGACTGGAAAAGAGGACGCGGGGACACGGGGACGCAAGGACACGGAGAAATCTTTTCCCTCACTCCCTTATCTCCCTCATCTCCCGGTTGGTGAGCGAAGTCGAACCACATCTGTCTCATCTCCATCCCCTATTCCCTGTCCCCTGTTTTCTATCTACGCAACTTCTACAATACTGAGAATTTTACCGCCTGTTTTGTGAATGTTTTGAATTTTTTGAGATAGTTGAGAGTATCCTACTTCATAGGTTGTTCTGCCTTGGTTAACGCGAGGGCCACTACTACTTGTTTTTGAGACAGTAATGCGGAAACGCTTGCCAGTGTTGCTGTAAGCCCCAGAACCACCAGCAGGAGCTGCTATTTTGGTAGGAAGATTGCCTGCAACGTCTCTAATCAATTTTGCTGCTTTGCTACTATCACTGGTTGCATATCCCCGCACTATAGCGAAGGTGCGGTTAAAACCTACATTCTTGATACCTGTTTGAGTGCTACTTCCACGATAGGAAGGCACAATATTTTCGCCAAAATTCTCTATATATTCGTTGCTGTCGATGTAAGAGTTAATTTCAGCTTCGTAGCCTTGCTCGTTGTAAATTTGTACGTGTTCTGAGATTTCAGTTTGGTCTTGTGGTGCCCGACCAAGTAGGTGCTTAAAGTTTAATTCAATAAAGCGGTAGGGGGAAGAGTTGTCAAAAAACAGCGAGCGGTATAAATCTGATTGAGCGATTGCTCTGACAAAACCTTTGACTGTGATGTCACCATTGCGTAACAGAGACTCGGCACTGGTGAGCCGTTGGCTATCCATTACATGAACATTGCCCAATACCTGTCTATAAGCTGCTCGGATAATTAATTGTAAATCTGTCTCTGTGGTGTTGGGGCGCAGTTCAATAGATTCTGCTTCTATCCAAAGTGTCATAATTAACGTTTCCTACATTTAGAACTATGGTTGGTTTTGGGAATGGGGGGACTGGGGATTGGGAACTAGGGACTAGGAAAGATGACGCGGGGACGCGGGGACGTGGAGACGCGGAGAAAATTTTTTATCCCCCGGTCACTGAGCGTAGCCGAAGTGCATCCCCCCTTGTATCATTTCAGGGTATGGGGATTAGGTATTGGGGCGATCGCTTCTTGGGCAATTTCCGCCGCTACCTGCTGCAAAAATTTAGATTTATGGTTGATTTTCTGGAAAAAGTTATTTGGGTGAGCAACACTCACCCATTGTTAGGGAAATTAAGCAATTTCGGTAATGCTAATAATTTTCCCACTGGTGCGATTGATCCGCTGAATTTGCGGGGTCATCTTGCTCGCAGGGACAATATACTCACTGGTGCTGACGCGGCGGGGACTGTCAAATTTGGAGCCAGCGACAACAATCTTAAACCGCTTTTCAGTACCTGAGCCAATTACGGTTGCTGAAGATGGCTTGATTATATTGCTAGAGTTGCTGGCAATTGCGTAGACAAGTTGAGAAGACTTGACAGCGCTGTCAATTTGTGCAGGGCCACGATCTAGAGCAAAAGTCCGATTGTAACCTACTTGTTTGAAGTTGGCTTCGCTGGTTTTGCCGCGATAGTAGGGCACAATATTGTCGCCAAAGGCTGATTGGTATTCATCGCTATCGATGTAGGAGTCGATTTCAGCGTCGTATCCTAAGGCAACTGTGCGGACGATGTGTTCGGAAACTTCTCTTTGGTCTTGGGGAGCGCGACCGAGTAGGTGCTTAAAGTTCAGTTCTACAAAACGGTAAGGGGCGCAAGACTCAAAGTAGCGGGTACGATAAAAATCGGACTTGGCAACAGCACGCACAAATTCACGTACTGTAATAGAGCGATCGCACAACTGTGACTCAGCTGTGACTAATCGCTCACTTTCCATTACATGAGGATTGCCTAAAACTTGCTTGTAAACTGCCCGAATCACAGTTTGGATTTCTTCCAAATTGCTGGTAGGCCACAAATCTAAAATTACGGGGGATGCCATTGAAACCTATCTCCTAAAAATTTTTCAACTTTCAGTTTGCCTAAGCCCACACAAGAGTGCTGAGTTGAAACTGTCCAGTTGTAAGTTGTAGAAGTAACACTTAATACTGTCAATACTTAAGAACTCAGCACTAATTACCCAGCACTCAGCTAGATGGCTGTAATACTGGCAATTACGCCACCTTGTTGGTGAATCCGCTGATACTCTTGCGATAATTTTTCGTAAGGCACCAAATAGACTTGGTTAGAGCGGCGGAACTTGGAAACTGCGTTGACGGCTTTTGCCCGGTAGCCCGTAACTTCGATGCGGTAAATCTTGCCATCGGAGGAGGCACCCACGCCTTGACGAGTGCGGGAACCCACCGGTGGAGTGCGGAAGGTAGCGCCATCGCTGGCTGGCGAAACCACTGGGGTCGGGATGGACTGAATGAGTAAAGAATTCAGCTTGGGTTTGTTCCCTGCTAAATCACCTTTCAAGCTGCTGCTGGAAGCACCACGAACCAATTGGAAGGTGTGGGTAAACTGCACCATACTTTGCAGTGCGTCAGTTTTGTAGCCCCGGATGTAGGGTACAAAATTTTCCCCAAAGGTGTTCTGGTATTCGTCGCTGTCGATGTACGAATCAATCTCGGCTTCAAACCCCTTGGTATCCAAAATGGTGCTATGGGCACGCGTTTCTTCCAAATCTAACGGAGGACGACCGAGAAGATGTCTAAAGTTCAGTTCAATCGCCCGATAACGAGCGCAACTGGTAAAAAAGCGAGAACGATATAAGTCAGACTTGGCTACGGTACGCACAAACTCGCGGACGCTCAACTCTCCAGATTTAAATTTCGACTCTGGTACGGCAAGCCGCTCGCTTTCCATAACGTAGGCGTTGCCTAATACTTGTCTGTAAACTGCCTGAATAATCGATTCTGCTTCCTCGTCTGAGCGACCGGGTACCCATTCAATAGGAGGGGTTTCGTCAAACAGGCTGACCCCCAAGCGTGAAGCTGGTCCAAAAGGCATTAAACGATATCTCCTGGTTAACGACAGAGTTTAAGAAATTTGTTTCAAAACGTAAAGAAATCTAAGATTGTTTACCCAGGCAGATCAAGCCATTAGATTGATCTGTTTGACAACAAAGCCTAAATTTCTGCGTGAGAAACCTAACCCTGCGAGTCATTTAAGCTTTCGAGGGTTTTATACGCTTTGTTATGATCAATCTTCATACGAGTCTGCGACCAACAACATGAAGATTTATGAATCTTGATGATTAAGTTGTGGGTATCTAGCATAACTACTCCAACTTACACTGTTGATGCGATCGTCTAGAAACAAAATTACCAACCCATGAAGACGAACACAACATGACAATTGGCATCCAGCAAGGAATTCAAGCCAGAGCCAAACCAAAACTACACATCTATGTTGATTTCATCAAAATTACTGATTTTAAATGTTACAAAAAATACTTATACAAAAATAATAACTATTTAATGTCTAGCTGAATAATGACAAAATTTTCAGGTTATGCTACGTAAGAGAATCAAAAAATTGCAAAATGAGTAATTCAATAACATCCTTAGCACCGATTGTATCAGTAATGATGCCTACTTATAATGTCAAGAAATATGTTAAAGATGCTATTGATAGCGTATTAAAGCAAACTTTTGCAAATTGGGAACTCATAATTGTCGATGATGGTAGTACTGATGGAACTACCGAATTAGTAGCTCAGTATGCAGAAAAAGATTCCCGAATTAAAGTTTATTATCAAGAACATTTTGGTCGTGGCAAAACCAGGAATAAATGCCTAGAATACTCCCGTGGTAAATACATCGCTATATGTGATAGTGATGACATTTCTTTGCCTGAACGATTTGAAAAGCAAGTTAACTTTTTAGAGAATAATTTCAATATTGGTGCTATAGGTTCTCAAGTATGCTCTTTTTCTGAAGAAGCTATTTTTGACCCTGCTAAAATTATTTATTGGCCTACAGAAGCAGGTGAAGTATGCCAAGGCTTTAAACAAGGCAAAATGAAAATGGCGAATTGTGCCACTATGATCAGGACGTCTTTATTTGAGGAACATGGTGGTTACTGTGAACAACTACATCGGGCACAAGACTATGAGTTTTTTAGTAGAGTAATCCGAAAAGGTATTAGTCTTGCTAACTTACCAGAAGTGTTAGTTTTTTACCGACAATCTAACTACATTCAACCTTTCCAGTACTATAAAGAAAACGAAATATATTACAATTACGCAAACTTTCTTTTGTCTGGAGGTACTCAAAATTTCCATCAATTCAGCCAAAAAATGAGTAATAAACTACGTCATAGCTATCTAGTCCAAATATTAAATTATTGGCGATTTTTCATGATCATGAGCTTAAAAAAGCTTAGTATTTACCGTATGCTTTATAAAAAAAATAAAAATTTAGTTTGATTTGTGAAAAAATTCCAAGATAATTTAGTACTAGATCACGAGCAATCATTTGAAAGTTGCTTTGAGTGCTTAGTGTACCATTGAGTTTCTTCTGTTAGCAGCAATAAAATTATGTTTTTTGTAACATTTTCTTGAAATGTTCTGTGAAAAACTTTGACTCTTTAGGATAAACTTTCTTAACCATCGCTGGATTTCCTGCCAACAAAACATAATCTTTGTCGAGAAAATTCTTTGTCACAACAGAACCAGCACCAACAAACGTAAACGAACCAATAGCTGTACCAGGTAAAAATATACAATGACTACCAACGTAACAGCGTTCGCCGATAATAATTGGCTTGTTAATATTAGTAGTATCAATGTCCGCCGTAATAGTATGCGTATAGAAGGTTGAATTAAAACCACCTATCAAAGTGCCTTTACCTATAACTATTCGTCCTTGAACATCGAAATAGTGCCTACCTGTTATACTAGCTCTTTCTCCAATTGTTAAACATCCAAAGTCTTCGTTGTCTTGATAATTTGCTTGGGAAGCGGTAAACCAATTCCCCCATCCTGAAATAGCAGATCTCTCCATCATAGTTAAATGTGAGAGATTTTTAAAATAGTTTAAGTTTTGAATTCTCGCCCCGTCCTTTAAGGTGATTTTCCGAATATTTAAGATTGACATCCCAATATAAACATCTTTGCCAATTTCATGACCCATCATTCTTAAAACTAATATTTTTATCCAAGATGGAAGTAAGGCAACTAAAACAGCAACGAAAAAATTATTCATGAGATAGTTTTTTTATTTATAATAGCTCTATCGTAACTTGACAAAAAAATAAATATATCCAGAATATTTAAAAATTAGCTAGATTAGTTTTTTATAGTGTTCTAATGCATTAAATGCAATTTTACTCCATTGTAAATGCTCAAGTACATAATGCCGCCCTCTTAATCCCATTTCTTTCCAATCTGAACGACACGTTAATAATTTTATTATTCCTTCTTTGATTGATAATACATCTGGTTTAACTACAACTCCACAACCACTTTTTTGAATATATGGTGCAATACCAGCAATTTCGGAAACTAATAATACTCGACCTGCTAGCATTGCTTCTAATGCAGCTAGACTAAATCCTTCAAAACGCGAAGCCAGACAGAAAATATCATGTTCAGCAATGATTGATGAAGAAGATTTATCATAATTGGGATCACAAAAAGAAACTTTTTTTGATATTGAAAGCTGATTAGCTTGTCTTTCTAGTTTATTTTTATCACCCCAATCTGGGCCTTGGATTACAAGTTCCGCATCTGCTGAAGTCAAAACTTCTTTAAATGCATCAATTAAGATATCTAGACCTTTATTGTGAGCATCTATGCGTCCTAAAAATAAAAGTTTAGGGATTCCCTCTTGTGTCCTCCAATTTAGCAATGATTCAGAATTTACTTCATTCGGTGAGAAACCATTAGGTGTCTCTATAACTGGAGTATGGACATTTAAACGTTTTAACCATTCCGCATGACGAATATCTAAAACTTGAATAGCATGTGCTTGCCGTAATAAATGCTTCTCCATCAAATGCCAATAAGGCCATTTTAGATGGGCGTTTTTACTAAAAATAGCTGGATGATAGGGGTCGTGTGGTGCCACTACATACGGTATGGCATTTTTTAAAAATAAACGCGACAAAAAATAGCTTTTAGGAAAAAATATTCCATTAATGATTGCAATATATGGATTTTTATTTTGAGAAATATGGTGTTTTAACCCATCTGGTAGTTGAAACCTTTTGAACTGACTTTTATTAGCAAAACGCTTAATTTCATAACCGGCCTTTGACTTAAAGGATTTATCTTCAAGACCTTCACACAATATTGTAACTTGCTCTCCACAACAGGTCAGTCCTGAAGCTAAACCATGTATAGATTTTGTCATTCCATCAACGATTTTGTCTTCTGATTCCGGAAATTGTGGTAAGTATATATAAACATTCATAATTATTGCTTAGTTAAATATATTATGTTTTAATTCAAATACTAAAAAGCTAAAGCTTATTCGTTCTAAATTGAGCATACATAATCAAGTTTTTGGTGCAAATCTAGAATACGTCAGATTATATTAGTTAGTGTTTTATCAAAAACCCATCATTAAAGATACAGTCAATTTTATAATAAGACAAGACTTTCTACAGGAATTATACACACCACTGACTCACCAGATCTTTTTTTGTCACTCTTTCAAGAGTAGAGTTGTACAGAAGGTTTAAATATTTTCGTTTTACGCTACTCTCTACTTTTCGCTCATCAAGCCAAGATTCAAGTATTTAAATATAACTTTTGAAGTCTCTGCTTGCCTGCTTTTTACTCCGTTGCGCCGGCGCTAATTAAAAGTTCTGCCGCTTGATGGGAGCGGAAGGATTTGCGGGCTTCACTCAAAGCTGTTGCACCCCAGCGATTTTGGGGACGAAAATCTGCACCATGCTCCAACAATATTGTCATTGTTTCGAGATCGCCCCGTGCTGATGCCATCATTAGTGGTGTCCAATCACCAAGGTTGGCGGTATTCACTTCACCACCTAGTTCGATGAGTGCTTTTACTGTATATGGGTGTCCATTTTCAGCGGCTAAGTATAGAGCTGTATTACCAATCTTATTGGTGGCGTTTACTTCAGCTCCCATTGCTACTAGACGTTGTACTATGTCGGTCTGTCCATGCCGTGCCATTGACATTAATATTGTCTCACCATAGTGGTTGCGATCATCGATACCAGCACCATGATCAAGCAGAATTGAAACAACGTTCCGGTAGTCTGATTCGGCTGCGTACATTAAAGCAGTATAATTGGCTACGTTTTTGGTGTTGACATTGGCACCATGGGTAAGCAGTAGTTCCACAATATCGAGATATCCATCTGTAGCTGCCCACATTAGCCCAGTGTTACCAGCTCCGACGGCTGTTACACCGCCAGTTGTATTTGCATCTGCACCTTGAGCTAGTAGTGTCTTGACAGTAGTGGTGTCACCTCTGACGATCGCTCGGATTAGTTCATCATTTAGAGAAGGCATGGTGGGAAATGGGGAGTAGGGAGTGGGGAGTAGGGAGTGGGGGAAGATGAGGGAGACGCAGAGACGCGGGGACGCGGTGAGACAGCGTGGTCTTGGGGGTTTCCCCCATGAGCGACTGCGAACCCGTTCGCTGAAAGCGTTCCCGTTCGCGCAGCGTCTCCGATAGGAGAAGGGTAGGGGGACGCGGAGAATAATTAATAACAAATGACAAATGACAATTCCCCAGTTACCAGTACCTAGTTTCTAATCTTTCAGTTCAACTTTGAAGATACTTTCGGGGGATTTTTGGGCAATGGTGGCATCCCAGGCGATCGCTTGTAAAAATTTTTGAGATGAAAGAGTTTCTACGACATCTACGCCCCAATTGCCTGGTTGTAGAGCATCAGGAGAATTACTTGTAGGCGGAGTTGTTTTGATACCACCCAAGATGAGAATTTCCGGGATGGGTGCTGAAGGCGATCGCTGTTTTTGGCGCTTCTGGGCTAAAGCATAGGCACACAGTTCGCCCACCTGCTGAGGCAAAAATTCCTCTGTAGAAAATAAAACCTCTACAATCCAATGTGGATTGTCTACTAAGCGACATTTGAGATGTTCGTGAACACTTAACCCCTCTTTAAAAACCTCTGTAAACTCTTCCCGGCTGAGAGTTGGAACGATATCAGGTGAAACATCAAAGTTGTGAGAAAGCAGCATCCGCCCTTGGGATATTTTGTTATTTGTCATTTGTAATGGGATTGGGGACTGGGGACTGGGGACTGGGGACTGGGGATTGGGGATTGGGGATTGGGGATTGGGGACTGGGGATTGGGGACTGGGGATTGGGGACTGGGGATTGGGGACTGGGGATTGGGGACTGGGGACTGGGGATTGGGGATTGGGGATTGGGGATTTGTTATTTCTCGCCTCATCTCCCTCATCTCCCTCATCTCCCCCACTCCCTACTCCTAGTCACTAAGCGTAGTCGAAGTATTACTCCCCACTCCCTATCCTCTTCAACTTTCCAATTAGGTGATCAAAATAGGGAGCAAGTATTTCTTGCTGATTTGGTTCTACGCGTTTTAGGCTGCTAGTTTTGATGCCTTCTAGCCCTAAAACCATTGCATCTAAGGGTACTTGTAATTCTTGATAAAGCAGTTGCATGTAGTGCAGACCTTCTGTACTGGTGTAGTCGGTGTGTCTTCCTGCAATGCCGTAGGTGATGCAACGCAAAAAGTGCCAGAAGTCACGCCAACAAGCTTCAGCACGTTCGGGGGGGTACAGTCCACCGCCGGGTTGGGTGATGTTGGGGAAGGTGGATAACACCTCGGTTCTAGCTTCATTTACGATATCGCTGACGCGATCGCGTAGCATCTGTGCCACTGGAATTAATTCTACTGTGGCTGGTACAAGTTTCTGGATTTGCTGAAAATCTTCGTTTGTCAGATAACGTCCCTGGTCATCGGCTGCTTGAAATAGCTGAATAGCTGGTTGAGGATAGGTGTATTTCCAGGTATCAAAGCTAACAATCCTGGCTTTTTGGATTAATTCTTGAACTTTTTCACTAAGTTGGGGTTTTGTCATTTTGGGGAATGGGGAATTGGGAATTGGGAATGGGAAATTGGGAATGGGCAATTGAGTATTAAAAATTAAAGAATTCATAAGATATCTTCTTACCAATCCCCAGTCCCTAACCAGCCCCTAGCCCCTAATTATAAATTGCTACTCGTCGCCGCAGAACTTCTATTAAAGTTGTCAATGTTGGAGGTGGAGGGGCTGTAACTTCGATCCAATCTTGTGATATGGGATGTTGTAGTTTGAGTCGCCAAGCGTGTAGTGCTTGACCAGGCAAATTAACGCCTACTGAACGACCAGAACCATAAATTGGGTCGCCAACTATTGGATGACCGATTTTAGCGCTGTGGACACGAATTTGATGGGTGCGTCCTGTTTCTAGTTGGAAATGGATTAATGTGTAGTTACCAAGGCGTTCTAATACTTGCCAATGAGTAACGGCAGATCGTCCGCCTTGTTCTGTGGGGACAATTGCCATTTTTTTGCGGTCTTGGGAATGGCGACCAATGGGCAAATCTACAGTGCCACTTTCGGTTTTTGGTGCGCCGTAAACTACACCTAAATATTCTCGGCGTGCGGTTTTAGCTTTGAGTTGTGCTTGCAAATATTGATAAGCGATGTCTGTTTTGGCAATGGCGATCGCCCCTGTTGTATCCTTATCCAAGCGATGGACAATTCCCGGACGTTGGACTCCGCCAATTCCTGGGAGGTTGGGACAATGCGCTAAGAGGGCATTGACTAAAGTACCATCGGGATGGCCGGGTGCAGGATGAACGACTAAACCAGCGGGTTTGTTGAGAATGAGTAATTGGTCGTCTTCGTAGAGGATATCTAAGGGGATATTTTCTGCTTGTAGTTCTAAAGGTTGTGCTGCTGGGATTTCTAGAGTGATGCGATCGCCTGCTTTAATGCTAATCTTCTTAGATATGCAAACTTGACCGTTGAGTTGCACCTGACCTTGTTCGATTAACTGCTGGATGCGGGAACGAGATAAATCTGGTAATTCTTGTGAAAGGTAGCGGTCAAGGCGATCGCTGTTATCTTCAACTTGTAGATTAAATTCGATCACAATTCGTCTGGGTTAATTCCCCGTTTTTGATTTAAATAAATTTTTATAAAAAATCCTGATATTTAATAGTAATAAGTTTTCATCTTTTCTTTACTTATTTATCATGAAATTTATACATTATTTTTAATTCACTTGGAGATTTATAGTAACCTAAGTTTTAGAGGTTGTTTGAAAAGTGTTTTGCTGTGACTTTAGGCACTTTTAGATTCCCCCTAACCCCCTTAAAAAGGAGGGAACCAGTGACAGCCATAAAACTACAGATGCATCACTCAAGAGAGTAGGGGAAAGGGGGCAGGGAGTAGGGGACAGACGGCGCACCACCCGTTATGAATGAAATAAACACTTTCTTTCCCCACTCCCTATGTTTCCAGAATAGCCAGATTAGCGAAAGATACAGAAAGTCAAGCTGATTTCTGGAATGCTGTTTAGAGAAAATAACTCTGGCCAGATCAGGCTTTGGGCAATAATATGGCTGGGTGTGCTATGGCAATTCGTAATTCGTGCATTATAGCTTAGCAGAGATTGGGGAGTTTGGTATTGGGGGGTGTGGAATCTCTGTACTAAGTTAAATCCGACAGCTATATTTATTTGACAGTACTTCAGCCATTATGGCTGTGAATTTTCTTTGGGAAATTCACCGATTTGAATTGCGAATATTAATTTAATCCAGAACTATCCCGATGACAACACTTCCGATTAGTAGATATAGATTTTTCCAGAAACTCCAGCCCCTATCTCTGTTAAAAAAAATCACCAGTAAATCTGTGACTGGTTGTTTGCAGGTATTTAGCACTTCAGGTGCTTGGTCAATATACATAGATGAAGGTAAATTAATTTATGCTTGCTACTCAGAGAAAATGTTTGAGCCGCTTTATAGAAATTTGCAGCGCTTGAGTCAGCAGATTTCTACTCTCCCTCACGGTATCGATGAGCAGTTGCGGATGATTTTTGAAACTGGTATTGAGAATCAAGCTATACCAAATCCAGATTATTTAGCAATTTGCTGGTTAGTCAATCAAAAATATATGAGTCCGTCGCAGGCGGCAATACTGATAGAACAATTGGCGCTAGAGGTTTTAGAGTCATTTTTAAACTTAGAAGAGGGGAGTTATGAATTTATTCCAGAAAGTTTTCTGGATGATATGCCAAAGTTTTGCCATTTGAATCTCCGCTTACTAGTTGAAAGATGTCAAAAACAGCCTGTTGTTCCAGCCGAGGGGGCGCAATTTTTCCGAACGCAGCAACCACAAGCTCAAACAACAGCCGTAGAAACGTTATCTAGACCAAGCAGCAGTAATAAAGTTGCAGCCTACTCTAGCCGTTTTTTACAACAAAATCCTAAGACTACCGATAATAGTGGCCAAAGAATTTCGCGATTGTCTACTGAGAAAAAACTCTACACAATATTCTGTATTGATGACAGTCCTACAGTACTGAATGCCATCAAAGGTTTTTTAGATGAGCAAATATTTTCTTTTGTAGGAGTCACTGACTCTATGAAAGCTTTAATGCAAATTCTCTGTACTAAGCCAGACTTGATTTTATTGGATATCTCAATGCCTGGTTTAGATGGGTATGAACTCTGCTCTTTACTCCGTAAGCATGTGTATTTTAAGAATACACCCGTAATTATGGTGTCAGGAAAAACAAGATTTATCGATAGAGCGAAAGCGAAGATGGCTAGAGCTTCAGGTTATTTAGCTAAACCTTTTACCCAAGGAGATTTATTGAAAATTATCTTTAAACATATTGTTTAGGTTCTCAATCAATCAAGTCAAGACACTTTGGAGATTTAAGATTGAGTATTGCTAGAGTTGGTAAAATTCTGGTTTTAGAAGATTCTCTGAATGATTTGGAATTCGTGAGTAATTATTTCAGAGATAGAGGTTACAACATTATTAAAGCTAATAGTGCTAAAGAAGCTCTGGAAATAGTCCTGGAAGAAAAGCCAGATGCGATTATTACTGATGTGGTAATGCCAGGAATGAGTGGATTTGAGTTGTGTCGCTTCCTCAACAGAAATTCCACTCATCAGAAAGTGCCAATTGTGATTTGTAGTAGCAAAAATCAGACAATTCATCATTTGTGGGCGAGAAAACAAGGTGCTGACGCTTACATAACTGAACCGTATACGCCTGAGTTGTTACTGAGTGTGATTCAGTCAGTAGCTGCTTGAATCTCATACTAATTCGTAATTCGTAATTGAAAATGGGGAATTGGGAATTGGTGTTTGTTATTTCTCCCTCTGTTCCCCCTGCCTCCCCAGCTTTTTACTCCCTCATCTCTCAAGTTGGGCGACAACTAGATAGGATGCTGTGCATATTTACTACTGATCCTATAACAGCGATCGCAGGTGCGCCAAATCCAGTTTGTTCTACCTGTTCGACAATTGTCGCTAATGTACCAATCAATTCTTCTTGTTCTGGTCGCGTACCCCAACGTACTAAACCAATTGGTGTTTCTAAGCTCAATCTTGCTGCACTCAATTGTTCTACAATATACGGTAAGTTGTGAATCCCCATGTAAATCACAATCGTTTCGGAACCGTGGGCGATCGCACTCCAATTCACTGCTGGTTTATACTTACCCGCTGCCTCGTGCCCAGTAACAAATGTCACCGAAGAGCTATATAACCTATGAGTTAGAGGAATGCCTGCGTAGGCTGGTGCAGCGATTCCCGAAGTAATACCGGGCACTACCTCGACTGAGATGCCAGCCTCTACTAATTCTGCCATTTCCTCACCACCTCGACCAAAGATAAAGGGATCGCCACCTTTGAGCCGGATCACAATTGCATGATCCTGGGCTTTATCAATCAGCAGTTGCGTTGTTTCTTCTTGTAACAGCGAGTGTCTCCCCATGCGCTTACCGGCATTAATTTGTTCGGCTTGGGGATTAATCATTGCCAAAATTGCTGGACTTACTAAAGCATCATAGATAACTACGTCTGCACATTCGAGTAAACCTTTCGCCTTGAGGGTGACTAGTCCTGGATCTCCTGGCCCCGCACCTACTAAATAAACCTTTCCCAAATACTTTCTTGCCTCTGTTTCTGTGCGGCTCATTTATTGATTAAGTCCCAAATTAAATCGGCTAATTCTGCATTTGCTCCCAGAGGTTCCGCTAGTTGGAAAGTTACCTCGGGAAATTGTAATTTTAGCTTTTCTGTTGACTGAGCGATCGCATCTGTTATACCACCAGGGAATAAAAAGTATGGCAGAATTGCAATTTCCCTGTAACCCGCAGCGATCAAATCTTTCACTTGCAATTCTAAACTAGGAGGTACAGACCAGTAAGCAACTACTGCTCCTAACTCTTTAGCCATTGCTTCTACTGGCTGCCCAGAAAGTGGGCGACGGCTACCGTGGGCTAACAAAATCCATGCTTGTGTTTTGATAGCAGTCATTGATTTTGCTAGCAATTTCTCTAAAGCGGGATGACTACCCAAATATGGTTGCAGCTCAATTTTAATATCTAGACCAAGAGCCTGTTGTGCTAGTGCAACTTGTGCCGGAATATCTGTCATTACATGCACTCCCGGCAGCAGAAACAGCGGTATGATTTTTAGGCGATCGCACTCAAAAGCGTTCTGAGCAAATTGTTTAATCTGTTCGTGCAACGACTTAGAAACAACTTCTAAGTAAGCTACGCCTACAAACTTTTCATCACTTGGCTGAGAAACTACGCTATTAGCAGAAGCTGCTTGATTATAGCTATCATCTAGTTTGTTACGTATTAGCCCCGCCAGTTGTCGCATGGCGATTTCTGGACGCGGATCGCGACTTCCGTGAGATACCAATAGATATGCAGATAGCATTGGCAAGGGTGAAATTTTTAGTTACTATTTTTGTTATTCTAAATCCCCTTTAACTAGTTCCGTGGGTTTAAGTCCCCCGGTTCTATAATCGGCAAGTTTTGTGTAGGGGTCTGTCTTATACCAATTCGTAATGACGCGACGCTCCTGTGTCGCTCTAAGCGAAGCTATGCCGCAGGCTTTACGCTGACGCTCGTACCGACGCTCGATGACTCGCTCTAAGCGAAGCTATGCCGTAGGCTTTACGCTAACGCTATCGAGGACTCGCTACCGCTTCCAAGCGCGTAATTCGTAATTAAGAAACTCTTATTTAGTATGGGTTTCGGAGTTTGAATGTGTAGCCGAATTTTAGAGAATTGGTCTTACAAAGTTGAGGCAGTTGTTCATGGGGGAAACCCCATGAACAACTGCCGTCAGCTCGGAGGAAACCCCCTGGTGACTTTGCGTTAAATCCCCATTACAAAACTTAATTACGTTAGCGAAGCGGTAGCGAGTCCTCGAGCGTCATTACGAATTACGAATTATTTAATATTGCACTATTTTAAGTGTGAAATAATTTCATAAAAAAGTCGGAGAATTTATCTCCGACTTTTCTTTAAATTTCTAACGTTTTGCGTGAATCCGAGGAGCGTGAATACCAGGGGCATAAGCTTCTATAACTTTACCTGTGCGCGTGCAACTAATCATTAAGTAGTCACAGGTTGGACATTGTGTTCGTGTTAATTGACTATCAGAAATATAATGACGCTCCGCTTCACTGCCACAGTTTGGACAGTAAATCTGTTGTACTATCTGCATTTTAAAACCCCTGGTTAAATGAATTGTCTCGGAAAAAACTACTAATTTTAATAGCAAGCCTTTTAGGTTTCAACACCTTAACAACAAGCTACTATATTGTTTAATTGTTTTAAACAAAATTTAATTATTGAGGAATTTTGTATATTCTTCAATTATTATCTTAATCTTGAAGTCAGTTTAACATCATACTTTAGATATATAAATTAATTTTTTATATAGTTGTTTCTTCGATATTCACTGATCCCTGAGCTTAACGTCTTGAGAACACCTGATTTATACTTATTACAACTATGAAGCTTGTATTAGCAAGACCGATTAAAAATTTTAAAAAACTGTATCTTAAGTAACAGAAATAATATCTTAAGATTAAATTAATATTTGCTTTTGGCTGATATTTAGATTAAATTTTGGGCAAATAGTTTAAATCACCAAGAAATAAGTTTCTTGGCCGGACGCAGGCAGGTACAAGAACTGAATTAATGAATATATAGGAATTTGACTTGATTAATGAAATTATTTACGTAGGCGGGGAGTGGGGAGTAGGGAGTGGGGAGTAGGGAATCAAATTTTTTAAGGTGTACGGAGTTTTTTCACCAAATTAAATAGGAGTCCTATTATGTTTTGCAAAAACCACGTTTGTTGTGTGGGTAAAGCGCATTGCTAAACCCCTACCGCAAGAATCTGTTGAGCAGTTTCGCAGTGGGCTGACACAGCTAAAATGATGCAATGATTTTCTTGTGGTGTGGGCCGAAAAGTCATTGGTGTCAACTTAACGCAGAACCGAAGTTCCTTGCTGATAGCAAAAGTTATTCTTAGATGACTGAATATCCCCCAAGATTTTGAGTCTACTGAAGTAGACTTGAGCTATTAGCCAGAGAATAAATTCTCTGGCGGGTGAGGAAGCCAACACCGAAGCTATTTTCTAGCTTAGGTTGACACCAATGGCATCTTGTCTGCCCCAGGCGGGCGAGACACCTATCCTACAAGAGTTGTTTAATGCACAAAATTAGTTGTGTCAGTCCCCTACCAAAGCTAGGGCATGAAATACATCTTCCCCCACTCCCCACTCCCGACTCCCGACTCCCCATTTAGGGATGGAAATAATCGTAGATTTCTTGAGCTAAACGCGGGCCGATTCCTGGAGCTTCGGCTATTTGTGTGGGTGTTGCTTGGCGAATGTAGTCAACTGAACGAAAATGTCCCAAGAGTTGCTTTTGTCGATGATGTCCTAATCCGGGAATTTCGTCTAAGCGCGATCGCTTTAATTTATCACTTCGTTGCTGACGATGGAAACTGACTGCAAATCTATGTGCTTCATCGCGCAACCGCCGCAATAATTGTACGCCTGGTTGTTCGGCATCGGTGGTTAAGGGTTGAGATTCACCCGGTAAAAAAATCTCTTCTTGCCGCTTCGCTAAACTAATCACTCGTAAATCTTCGAGTAAATTCATTTGTTGCAAAACAGCAACAACGGATGATAATTGACCTTTGCCGCCATCAATCATCACTAAATCAGGCCAGTCGGGATTTCCCAAGCGCGGCAGTTGGGGATCTTCGATATATTTACGGAATCGCCGCCCAATTACTTCGGCAAGACTGGCAAAATCATCTGAGTGTCCGATTGTCACTGTGGGATTTTTGATTTTGTAATGGCGATAGTGTTGCTTAGCTGGTAAGCCATCAATAAATACCACTTGGGAAGCTACAGCATTTGAACCTTGAATGTGAGAAATATCATAGCCTTCGATGCGGTGGGGTAAGTCTGGTAAATCAATAACGGCGGCTAAATCTTGCATTGCTTGTTGATTGCGATCGCCTAATTTTTGCATTCTTTGCAATTCATATTGGGCATTTCGCTCAACCATCTCAATTAATTCTGCTTTGGTTTGTCGCTGAGGAGCCAAGATTGTGACTTTTCTTCCCTTGAGTTGAGTCAAGGCATCCGCCAATATTTCCCCATCCGGTAACTCATGCTGCACCAAAATCTCTATGGGTATTTCCACAGAGTCGGCAGTTTGGTAATGTTCTTCTAAGGCGCGTTGTAAAATTGCTCCTGGTTCAGCATGTGGTTCGGCGACAAATGCCAAACGTCCAACCAATTGCCCAGCGCGAATTTGGAACAGTTGAATACACGCGTATTGTTCGTTAGCTGCTAAGGCGATCGCATCTCGTGAGACTGTATCATCTGGTAAAGAGACTTTTTGATCGGCAGTCAACGACTTCAACCCAGCGATTTGATCGCGAATTCGCGCCGCTGCCTCAAAATTCATCGTCTCAGCGGCTGTGTGCATCTGTTGTGTCAAGATATCAATCAGTTCCTGAGTTCTACCTTGGAATACCATCGCTACTTTTTGTACTGTTTTGCGGTATTCTTCTGGTGAAATCAGCTGTTGACACACCCCAGGACAGCGCCCTAAATCATAATTCAAGCAAGGACGGTCTTTAAATAATGGTTGGGGTCGTTGCCTGAGTGAGAAAATGCGTTTCGATATGCGTAATATTTCTCGTAGTAAGCCAGAATCGGTATAGGGGCCGTAGAATTTATCTTTTTCCTTACCTAATTGACGCTTGCGAGTGATAAAAATACGGGGATAGTCTTCTGACCAAGTGATACAGACGTAAGGATATTTTTTATCATCCTTGAGCAGCACATTAAAGTAGGGTTGATGCTGCTTAATTAAATTGGCTTCGAGTGCTAAAGCCTCTGATTCTGTATCGGTGACAATGAATTCAATTTCCGTCACCTGCTTTACCATTGTGGCAATGCGATCGCTCTTATTGTAACCGTCTCGAAAATAAGAACGAACACGCGATCGCAACTTCCGCGACTTACCTATATATATAATGCGATCGCTCCCATCTCGCATAAAATAAACTCCTGGTTCCGGCGGAATTTCCGCTAGACGGTTTTCCAGTTTTTCTTGGTCTTTGAGCAGTGGTAGTGTTTGAGCAGATATTGTCACAACCAAAAGTTAGGTAATTTTACAGACCTATTTCTATTTTAGGGAATAGAGAGTGGGGAGTGGGTGGAGAATGGAGAATGATCATTCGTTTTGCGCTCAAGCTTAACTCCCCTCACCTAACAACAACTTTGCCATGGCAAGACGTTGCAATTTGCCAGTAGCACCACGGGGTAGTTGGTCTAGAATATGAATTTGCTGGGGAACTTTAAAATCTGCCAGCATAGTTGAGCAGTGAGCTAACAGTTCTTTTTCGCTAGCCTGTGTTTTGAGAACAACAGCCGCGTGGATATCTTCTCCCAAAGATTTGTGAGGAACAGCAAAAGCCAAAGCTTCTGCAACGGCGGGGTGACGCAGCAAAACATCATCCACTTCTAAAGGTGAAATTTTTTCTCCACCCCGATTAATTAATTCTTTAATACGTCCAGTCAAGCAAAGATAACCATCTTCGTCTTTTGTTCCTTGATCTCCTGTACAAAACCAACCGTTAATAAAAGCAGTGGCATTAGCTTCTGGGTTATTCTCGTAGCCGTCTATGACATTGGGTGCTTTTACCACTACCTCGCCTAAACTTCCCTGCGGTAAGAGATTACCTTCAGCATCCATAATGCCAACTTCCACACCAAAGCCATAGCCAACGGTACCAGGTTTACGGATTTTCGGTGGTAAAGGATTGGTTGTCATCAAGTGACATGCCTCGGTCATGCTATAAGATTCCACCACGGGAGCATTGAGGCTGGATTCCATCTGTTCGATAATAATAGGCGGCAGTGGAGCGCTACTAGAGCGAATAAAGCGGAAAGAATGAGCATTAACAATTTCAGTATTGCGGCCAGCGCGTGCCAAAATTGTCTGGTGCATGGTAGGTGCTGCCGAGTACCATGTGGGTTTGTAGGTTTTTACTAGTTTCCAAAACTCCAAAGCATTAAAACCATGAGGACAAACCAATTTACCGCCAGATGCTAAGGTTGCCAGCAAACACCCAACTAATCCGTGAATGTGGAATAGTGGCATCAGGCAGAGTGTGGTGTCAGCTGCTGTTAGAGAATAAGCATTAACAATGTTATTGGCTGAAGCTATGAGATTGCGATGACGAATTGGCACACGCTTTGGCCGACTAGTTGTACCACTAGTGTGTAAGATCATCGCTACGTCATCTGAGTTCGGGAGTGGGGAGTGGGGATTAGGGGTAATGGGGAGTGGGGAGTGGGAAGTATTTGAGGGTGCTTTGGTTAATTCAAAGTTTAAAGTACCGTCATTGTTTACCTGAGCATTTATCAGCATCATATCAACAGAAGCAGCGGCGATCGCTGCTTCTGGGCCATCAGATAAGGTAATCAGCGCTTTTGCTTGGGTATCTTCGTAGTAAAAGGCAAATTCTTCTTGCTTGTATTTGGGATTCAAGGGTGCAGCCGTGCCACACAAAGCAGCAGCAAGAAAGGTAATTGCCATTGGTGAACCGTTGCTCATTACAATCGCAATGCGATGGTCTTGTTTCAATCCAAAACTATTGAGTTGAGACACCAAGCTAGTAACATTTTGCCGCAATTGCCCATAGTTTAATGAAGACCCATCAGGCGTAATCAAAGCTGGATGATTTTCTTCCCCTGCTAAAAGCTCAAATAAATTCATCAGTTACAGTTATCAAGTATAGAAGAGTGAGCGGGAGATGCACTTCGGCTTTGCTCAGTCACCGGGGGATGAGGGAGATGAGGGAGTGAGAAATTTTCTCCACGTCCTCTTATACCAATTTACGAAAATCCTGATACAAATACAGACGGTGTAGAGACGCGCTTTTGAAGCGTCTCTACAAGATTTATGTGTATCGCCATTTAATGTGAAATGGTATTCCCAATTCCCAATTCCCCATTCCCCATTCCCAAAAAAGTTAAAATCAACTAAATAGTCAATGCTAGACTGTGCCTGTTGCTACCAAAAATCAAACAATCTTTGTTAATGAGTAAACTAAATCAATAGTAATGGATCGTCGGAATTTTCTTAAGTATGCCACTTTCGCAGGATCTAGCTTTGCCTTGACTAGCTGTATTCAGGGTAGAACTTCTAATCCTCAAAGCGAAGTTTCTCCCTCAGCCTCACCTGTAGTTATTAGCGAATCACTAAAAGTTGGATTGGTTTATGCTGGGCCTGTCGGTGATTTTGGTTGGACTTATGCCCACGATTTAGGCCGCCGCGAAATGGAAGCTAATCTTCAAGATAAGGTGAAAACTACTTTTGTGGAAAATGTTAGCGAAGGTGCTGATGCCGAAAGGGTTATTCGCCAGTTGGCATTAGACGGCAATAAGTTGATTTTTACAACTTCCTTCGGCTACATGAACCCAACAATTAAAGTCGCCAAGGACTTTCCCAACGTTATCTTTGAACATTGTACTGGATACAAACGCACTGCCAATGTCGGCACTTATCAAGGACGCTTTGAAGAACCACGATACCTGACTGGGATGATTGCTGGCAAAATGACAAAATCCAACGTGGTTGGTTTTATTGGGGCATATCCTATTCCTGAAGTCATTCGCGGTATAGGCGCTTTCACCCAAGGACTAAGGGCAACAAATCCCCAAGCAAAACTGAAAGTGCTTTGGGTACAAAGTCAGTACGATCCCACAAAAGAAAAGGAAGCCGCTCAAGCTTTAATAAATCTAGGTGCTGATGTTTTGACTCAGCATACCAACTCCGCCGTCGCTGTACAACTAGCTGAAGAAAAGGGTATCTATGCTTTTGGCTACAACACTGATATGGGTAAGTTCGGTCAAAAAGCGCACCTAACATCAGCAATTAACAAATGGGGCAAATTCTATACCGATAAAGCTTTAGCTGTGATGAATGGGACGTGGAAATCACAAGAAGTTTGGGATGGTATTGGTGAAGGGATGGTAGATATTTCCCCGATGAATCAAGTGATTCCTGACGATGTTCAGCAATTGGTAAACATGAAGCGCCAAGAGTTTATTCAAGGTATGGCTCATCCTTTTGATGGGCCTGTGAAAGACCAAAAAGGTGTAGTCAGAGTGCCAAAAGGTAAAGTATTGGACGACAAAGAACAACTAGCGATGAATTGGTACGTTGAGGGAGTTGAAGGGGCAATTCCCAAAGGGAAACCTTAACAAGTTCCGTGGGTTTAAGTCCCCCGGTTCCATAACGGGCAAGTTTTGTGTTGGGGTCTGTCTTAATCTAAAAAACCTACCCCTCAGAGTCTTCTCCCACCTCCCTCAAGCTAGGCGACGCCAGAGGATGTCATTTCATAAAAGACTTTCTTTAAGTTTTCTGGCTGTGTAACTGTCACGTACTGATTTGCCATTTCTGGCGTCAATAGTTCGATCATGACTTTGTTTTCTAACCAGAACTCCATCACATCAAATAGAGAGTCACGGTTACAACGCAAAACTTTCCAACCTTCCCGTTCACCAATCTGCTCGATTTTTTCTTGAGTAGTAGAGACAGAGATTGCCGCATGAGTAGACGTAAAGCCGGAAGATTCGGCAAATTCTACGAACTCGCAATGATTATTTCCGGGTACTAGCTTAGTAGTTAAGGGATACACTTCGATCGCTGTCCCGTGTTTGTCGAGTGGGAAAACCATATAACTACCTGGATGAGGAAAAAAAGGAAAAGCTTCCCCATCTAAAACTTCGGCGAGAACTTGAGCAACGTGCTGGGGGTTTTGCACAGAAATAGAAATGTGATGAATCATCTTTAATTACCTTATTCCCCGCTCTTGTAATAGGGTTTATTAACTTCTTATTATTCTTCACCTGATTTTTATTATTTTATGCCAACTCTTACTGTGACAGAAAATATTGCTCTAGCACTTCACGGGACGCGGGGAGACCCCATAACTACAACTAAAGTGAGGGAATTCAAACTCCGAACAGATTTTTTTGTCTCCACGACTAAAGTCGCTTTCTTGCAACTAGGTGCTTCGATCTTGAGAATGGTCGCTCTTCGCGTCTTCTTGGTCAACGCTAATGTAAATATTCATGAAGCGTTAATTGAGATGCAAGATGCTAGTGATTTCTGAAGATTTTAGATGAGTTGTTGGCGCTAGTGCGATCGCATTAGCGCAATATACAAAGGTAGGCTGTCTCCTATGTTACCCGTAACAGAAACTAGCCGCGATCAAGTTGGTCGCTGGATGGGGGGATTTTGCTGACTTTTGCAATGATTCTTTTACCTGAATTACTCTTATTTTCTCGCGTTTTGAGGCGATTGCTTCTTACTTCATCAACAATCAAATCCTCTCAAGATAAATATACGAAGCCCATAGTATTCGATCAAACAATTACGATTTTTTTGATTAAAAATCAAATGATCTATCAATATTATTAATCCATTTTTTGGTCACTATACATTAATGATACTCAGCTATTTTAGTAATAGTACAGAACATTTTTTAGACTTTTAGTAACATATTAACTTATAAAAATATTCTCTTGTTAATGTTTAGTTAACCCGATGGTAACAACGATAAAGTTATATTTTATCTAGTGAGTCTGTTTTTCGTGAATAAAAATGTACTCATCAACACATAAATCTTGTACTTAGTGACATCAATTACCTTTTTATATAAAAAATATGTAGTTATTATGAAGGAGTTTATACTTATACTTCTAGCATTAGTTTTTGCATTTAATTTCATATAAAATTTTAAAAAACATGTCAGTTTTCATACTTTCAACTAGATAAAATACATAGTAGAAGTGCGTGATATATATAGACTGGCATTGATATTTAAAATAAGTGGGGGTTAAATTCTAGAGAATATTTCAGTTGACTTTTTCAGTAGGTTTGATACAATGCGTGTAACAATATTATTAAGTTCAATAATTGTTGCAAAAAACTTACTAAAGTTTTTTACTACTTGTCAGCAGAACATAGAACATACCCAAGTTTAAGTGTAGTTGTTAGCTATACATTGATTGTTTTGAGTATACTTAAGTGTAGTATATCTAAAGCTACACACATAACTATAATTTGCAAGCTAAGTACTGATTTTGCAAAGGCATAAAAATCTGTCATAGCTGCAATGTTTTGGTTGGCAAGTATTTTTTCCAGATTAGGGATATTCCCTAGTTACTGCCCTGAATTATAGAAATGAGTTAACAAAGTCGAGTAGGGCATTTTTTAAATCTTGTGCATCTACACTAGCTTGCCATGGACGCCAAATTTAAGGATCTAGAAGCGAATAACGCTGAACAGTTGCATGTAGTGAAACAGCCAGCTTATGACAAACCATCCGTGCCTCTTGTGGTGGCGGAAGTGGTAGTTAAGATGCTGGAAGATTTGGGAGTAAAGTATGCATTTGGAGTTTCGGGAGGTGCGATCGCACCAATGTGGGCTGCATTGCATAATAGCTCGATTCAGGTGCTTCACTTTCGGCATGAAGCAGGAGCGGCCTTTGCGGCGATCGAGGCATACTTTGCTAGCGATCGACCCGTAGTAGTTTTTACTACCACAGGGCCGGGAATTACAAATGCATTGACAGGGCTATTCGCTGCTCGTTGGGAAGGTGCAAAGATAATCTTCATATCCGCTGCAACTTCCACATCGCAGCGTGGGCGATGGAGTTTCCAGGAAAGCAGCACTTATACAATGCCTAATGCAGGTATCTTTACCTCAGGTCAACTATTCCATTACGCAACTATTCTCGAAAGGAGTGATGAATTACCAGGGATTTCTCGAAGGCTTGCCTTTGGTATATTACAACCAGGAGGGTTTGTAGCCCATATAAGTATTCCTACAAATATCCAGACAACTTCAGTCAAGATATCATTGCCACGCGTGACACTATCTTACGCTATGGCAACTGCAAGCGAGCAAACAATTGCAGAATGTGTAAGGTTGCTATCTGAGGGGTCATTTGCCATCTGGGTTGGTTTTGGTGCGAGGGGTGCAGCGGCGGAGATTCGCCAACTTGTTGAAAGAACAGGAGCGGCGGTAATGTGTTCACCGCGCGGTAAAGGTATTTTTCCCGAGAACCATCCCCAGTTTGTAGGTGTTACAGGCTTTGCTGGGCACAAATCTGTTTTGACATACATGCAGGAATATTGTCCTCTAAGAATTCTAGTATTAGGAACACGCTTAAGTGAATTTACTTCATTTTGGAATCCTACGATGATTCCTAAGCAAGGATTTTTACATGTTGACATCAGTTCAGATATAGCAGGGACGGCGTATCCATATGCTGAAACGTATGCTATTCAATCGGACGTTGGAGAATTTGTTAAAGGTTTGCTGAAGTATTTCCCAGAAAGCACTAATCCTTCAAATGTGGTAAAACTACCTCAACCTCAAACTGATTCTATCAAGCCGGATGTGGAGAGTCGAAGTCTAGTGCGACCTAAAGTACTTATGAAAGCGATTCAACGGCTGATTATTGAACAGAGTGATGCAGTGGTAATGACCGAATCAGGAAACTCGTTTGCTTGGGGAATTCACCTGCTGCGATTTAGCAAATCAAATCGTTTTAGAGTAAGCACTGGCTTCGGGTCTATGGGACATTTTGTAACAGGTGTTGTGGGTGCAGCAGTTGCGAGGAATAGCAAAGCTGTCGCCATTGTTGGAGATGGTGCCATGCTCATGAATAGTGAGATCAGTACAGCCGTGCAATACCAGATTCCTGCTATCTGGATTATATTAAACGACTCATGCTACAACATGTGTGACCAAGGTATGGTGATGCTAGGTTTCAAAGGTGTACAGGCAAATATTCCCCAAGCAGATTTTGTCAAGATTGCCCAAGGAATGGGAGCTGATGGTATCTGCGTCGAAAAAGAGTCTGACATTGATGCAGCATTAGAGAAAGCACTTGCCTCAACGGGCCCATTTATTGTTGATGTCATCATAGATTCTACCCAACCTGCGCCAATTGGAAGCCGGATTCATAACTTGATTTTGCAGGAAACTAATAATTATTGAGAGGAAATTGAATATGCTGCATCCCTCAGTAGGCATTTGCTCGCTGGCATTAAGCTTTCCCAGGATTAGATGTACAAAAGATTATTACAGAGAACATTTTCCAGATTTGCTTTTGAGTGTAGAGGAAAAGAACTTAGCGAAAATGTTTTCGGTGACTGATTCCACTCCCAGCAATGACTATGAGTTAGAGATGATGCCTTATCTCAAAGACCCATTTCGTGGTACTGTTGAGCGAAGAATGCTTGCTCCAGAGGAGTCATCATTAACGTTGGAGTATCAAGCAGCAACAGAAGCCCTTGATGCAGCAAAGCTTTCTCCCCAGGATGTAGATCTATTGCTTGTTGCCTCGTTCTTACCTGAACAAATCGGATTTGGTAATGCTGCCTTCCTTGCTCGTCAACTAGGACTGTCGTGTGGTGCATGGAATCTTGATGCAACTTGTGCCAGTACCCCGATCGCGCTTCAAACTGCTTGTGCCTTGGTACAATCTGGAGGATATCGCAATGTCCTAGTTGCCATATCATGCACTTACTCTCGCTTATTTGATCAAAACGATACCCTTTCATGGTTTTTTAGCGATGGTGCTGGAGCCTTCCTAGTCAGTTCACTCAAACCGAATCAAGGCATCCTGGGTACAAAAACCGTTAATACTAGTGTTTTATGCGATCAATTCTGTTTTAAAATCACCGAGAATGAGCAAGGTGATCAACAGCTAAGGATGCAGGTGCCCAAAGGCACAAACAAAGTAATTGGTGAAACAGCCACACAGCTTTTGCGTGCTTGTTGTGAGGGAGCGATTGCTGCTGCTGGTGTTACTTTAGAGCAAATCGACTTTTTTATTTTTAATACTCCTACTGCTTGGTTTGCAAGTTTCTGTATTCGTGTACTGGGCATTAAGCCAGAGCGTACAATCAATGTCTACCCTCTCTATGCAAATATTGGGCCTGCACTCACCTTAGCTAATCTTTACCATGCTGCTCAACTGGGTAAAATTCGTGAAAATAACTTAGTTCTAATCTATGGCTTTGGTGCAGCTAGTTCTGCCTCTGCAAACGTGATACGCTGGGGTGATGTAGCGCTAGGTTCGATTCCAGTCAATGAAACTGATTCAGCAATAAAAAGTTTCTTAGACAGAGTTACTGCCACTATTTAAAAATAGATATTTAGATTTAAGAATGTTAAGGAGTTAACTGTGCAAAAAGGAATTTTAGCAACAGGATTCTCCCTGTTGTGTTTATTTTTTCCGCTTAAAGTCTCAGCACTCAATTATGACGAAATTTACGTCTTTGGTGATAGCTACTCAGATCCGGGTAATTTATTCAACGCCACTGAAGAAGCCATTCCTCCAAGTCCTATCTACTTTAATGGGCGTTTTGCCAATGGCTCTATTTGGGTAGAATATCTTGCACAAGATTTGGGATTGAGCTTCAATCCCCGCACCAACTATGCTGTTGGAGGAGCTACTACTGGAGTCGATAATATTAGTGTTCCTGGTCAACCAGGATTGCAGCAGCAGCTCAGTAATTTTATAGTAAAAAATCCGTCAGCTGACCCCAAAGCCCTTTATATTGTATGGGCGGGTTTTAATGATTATTTTAATTACTTTTTGGGTAATGTTCCTAACCCTAGCCAGACAGTTGCAAATTTATCGACAACAGTAAAATCGCTTGCTGCCGTTGGTGCTAAAGACATCATGCTGGTTAATCTACCCGACTTAGGGAAATTCCCAGTAGCAAGCTTTAATAGCAAAGTTCCCAGTTTGTTTAGTGAGTTGACTAGCAAACATAATTCTGATTTGGAGACGACCGTTAAATTGCTGGATCAGCAACTAGGTTCTGATGTAAATATTATTCCTTTGAAAGTTAATTCTTTATTTAGTAGCATCATCACCGAGCCCAGCAAATTTGGTTTAACAAATGTAACAGATTATTGTGTGGAAAACTTATCTGTAGTGCCTTTAAAATTGCCGAATCCGCCAGTAGCTTGTGATCCAAACAAATTTTTATTTTGGGATCCAGTTCATGCTACAACAGTTACTCATCGATTGATTGGAGAATTTGCATTCTCGACACTATTCCCGGCTTCCATTCCTGAACCTTCTGTTTTACTTGGGCTTTTAGCTTTTGGTGCTTTGGGTGTAATTTCACCGTTGAAACACAAGTAGTATTAGACTGGGGATTTTTGATGTTGATAAATTTTGGACTAGCGATCGCAATGACTCAGTGTAGCATTAGTTATGTTTATCTTCAACTGCACCCAAAGCTTTCATAGTAGTAATAATTCCTTCGGTTATACCTCTAACACTAGTGATGTTCATACCTTCGTAAGGTCTAGAGCTTCTGAGAGTTTTTAGGCACTCACCAGTCTTTACATTCCAAAGCTTAATCGTTTCATCTTCACTACTACTGGCTAGGGTCTGGCCATCAGGACTAAAAGCGATCGACCACACTAACTTATTATGTCCTGCAAAAGTTCTTACGCACCTTTTTGTGCCAACATCCCATAGCTTTATCATTTTATCTCCACTAGCACTTGCCAACATGCCACCATTTGGGCTAAAAGCGACTGAGTATACCGAACTGGTATGTCCTTGTAAAATTCCAAGACACTGACCGCTGCGAATATCCCACAGTCTCACTGTTTGGTCACTACTGCCACTCGCTAGCGTGCCACCATCGGGATTGAAGGCAACTGACCACATCCAGTCAGTATGTCCTTCTAAAGTTTGAAGGCAAAAACCACTCTCAATATCCCATAACCTTACTGTTTGATCATGACAGCCACTAGCTAGTATATGACCGTCTGGACTAAAGGTAACTACCCATACCCAGTGGGTATGTCCCTGGAAAACTCTGATACATTCACCAGTATTAGCATCCCATAACCTTACTGTTTGATCATGGCAGCTACTAGCTAGCATATGATCGTCCGGGCTAAAGGCAACTGATGTAATACGGTTAGTATGTCCCCGCAAAGTTTTGAGGCACTGACCATTACTAACATTCCACAGTTTGACTGAGGAGTCTTCGCTGCTACTAGCAAGCATAGTGCCTTGCGAATTAAAACTGACTGATGTAACCCGATTACTATGTCCTCGTAAAGTTTTAAGGCACTGACCTGTGTTGATATCCCATGTCCTAACAATTTGGTCTCCACTACCGCTTGCAAGCATAGTACCTTGAGGATTAAATTTTACCGACCAGACCCCATTGACATAACCCTGTAAAGTTTTAAGGCACTGGCCTGTGTTAATATCCCACAATTTGACTGTTTGATCCTCACTGCCACTTGCCAGAGTGCAATTATCTGGTTTAAAAGCGATTGACGATACTCTACTACCATGTCCTTGTAGAGTTCTAAGGCACTGGCCTGTGTTGATATCCCACAGTTTGACTGTTTGATCATCACTACCACTTGCTAGGGTATAACCATCCAGACTGAAGGCAACTGAATTTACACAGTCACTATGACCTTGCAAAGTTTGAAAGCACTGACCAACAGTAATATTCCATAAACATATCGTTTGGTGATGACAACCACTAGCTAAAGTTTGACCATCTGGACTGAAGGCAACTGACCGGATTCCACTTTTATGACTTTGCAGAGTCTGAAGGCATTCACCAGTCGTAGTATCCCACAGTTTCACCGTTTGATCATCACTTCCACTAGCGAGTATGGTACCTCGAGGATTGAAAGCGACTGATGTAACTCGATTACTATGCCCCCATAAAGTTTTGTAACATTGTCCAGTGCTAGTATCCCATAGCTTTACTAATGAGTCCTCACTGCCACTGGCAATCATAGTACCTTGAGGGCTAAAGACGACTGACCAGATTCCACCGTTATGCCCTTGTAAAGTGGCAAGGCATTGTCCAGTGCTGGTATCCCAAAGTTTCACTGTTTGATCATCACTGCCACTGGCCAAAATATGACCATCAGGACTAAAAGTAATTGGCCAAATAAAACCTGTGTGTCCTTTGCAGGTAAGCAATTGTTTTCCATCTACAACTTGATATAGACGAACCTCACTATTAGTATCTCCCGTGGCCAAGAATTTTCCATTAGGACTGAATGCTACTGAATGAATACCACCTAGAGTTTCTGCAAAAATACATTTATCTAGATCAGCGTGAGCCAAATTTACGTTATGCAAATTCACTTGCCGTAGATCGGCTTGCCAGATAGTTAGATGAGAAAAATCATAACCACTGAGATCGGTTTTTAGATCACGAAACAGGTTGAAGATATTTCCTGCCGTATAGCTTTGTTCTAGAGGAGATGTTTCTTGGAGTTTTACTAGAATTTGAGTTAAGTGATTTTCCAGGTTTCTTTTACTTCTAAATTCTGCAAGCAGACCGTTTGTAACTGGTTTGAGGATCAGGCGAATTTGAATATCTCTTACATATTCTTTTGCTGTTGCTTTGATAATTGTTTGGCTTCTGAATATGTCAAGATTGCCAGTAATTAATTCTTCACAGAATTGCTCTACTAATCGATGAGTAACATACTCCATCACTACAGGTTGTAGCGTGAATAATAATTCACTTTTTTCGATGAGCGATCGCCTGCTCAAAGATTCCACAGCTTCCATTAATTTTGCCTGTGGTACTGTTGATACCATATCCTCTCGCAATTCCGAAAGCGCCATCGGCTCACGATTAATTGCTAGCCAGTACATGATATCTTTTTCTAAATCTGAAAGACGCTCAAATTGCTGTTCTAAAACATCACGCAGATCCCCAAAAACAGCCGTTTCTTGCTGTAAAAACTCGGTGGCATTCCCATTAAAAACTTCTTGAATAGTTGTGGTAACTATCTTCAAAGCTAATGGATTGCCTGCATAACGTTCAATCATTTGTTCTAATTCATCTTCAGCCGCAGATAATCCTTTAAGTTGTAGAATTTCTTGTCCTTCTTCTACATTCAACCCTCCTAAAGGTAATGAGCGAACTGAGTGTCCTTGTCCTTCTAGTAATGCGACTTCTTTGGTTTTTTCTCGACTTGTCAGCATTAAGCAGCTTTGGTGAGTTGCTTCTCCTACGCGTTTGATCAGCTCACCATATCCCTCATAGCCTTCTCGATAAGTTCCGGCTCGACTACCACTACGCAGAAGTGATTCTGCATTATCAAGAATTACTAAACAGCGATGATTTCGTAAATATTCGAGTAATCGTGATATGCGATCGCTCAGGTTTTGTGATAGTTTATTTTCGGTTTCTTGCTCATCAGATAAAAATTGAATCAAGTTAGCTATGACATTTGTAACAGGTGGTGCTTCTCGAAGCGATCGCCAGACCACATACTCAAAGTCTTCTTGAATTTGTTGAGCAAATTTTATAGCCAGGGAAGTCTTACCAATACCACCCATCCCTAATAGGGCTACTAATTGGCATTTCTCGGTGATAATCCATTGTCCTAATGCAGCAAGTTCTTCTACACGCCCATAAAAATGTGGTGTAAAGACAGCTTCTCCCCAATCAAGGCGATTATTAGAACTGACATAATCACTCTTCTCTATCTTGATATAAAAACATAAAAATAGTTTTTCCAGAGTTTGCTTGTCAACTCCTCCTTCACGATTTAGAACTTTTGATATTGTACCGGGATACAAGCCGGAGCGTGCGCTCATTTCTTCGAGAGTGTACCTGTTTCCGAAATTTTCTTTTGCTTCTGATTGATACTTTGCTTCTTGAAGTCTTTGCAACCCTTTACTAGTCAGCGCAACGCCACGCTTGCGTCTCCAATTCTGTAGAGTCATGTATTAAAAGTGCAGTAATAATAACTAAATTTTTGCTTAGTTGGAAAGCCAACTAAATAGGGATTTTACTTTTGGTTGAACTTAGATATTAAAGTTTAGTGTTTTTTCATCCTGTTCCTTCTAAGGCTTTATTCTAGCTTGAGTGTTTTTTGTATCTTTTCAATATTCATATTGATCAGCATGGATTATGTCAAAATTTTTAACAGGTTTCTATTAAATCATTGACCTCATTTTCTATAGTGTTATCTACCTCAACGTTGAATGTTTCAACTTTGCTCAAGCATTTAAATTTAAATCCTATCAGTAAGTTTTGACGTTTTATAAACAAGATTTTGTAGTCTTATTTAGAAAGAAGGCTATATAGTCTTTTGTTGTCATCATTTGATGTTAAAGTAGATTTTTCTAAGCGAATAGACTTAGATGTTATGTATTTTATTTATCTAAGTAATTAATTAAACTTTTTCTTGTGATTTTATTCTATGATGATTTATGACGTAGGTAGCATATCAAACATTGGCGAAGAGTATTTAGGTTTCTAATGTTTTATTAACTATTAATAAAGAATATATGTCTATCGTGATTTTGACTTATATAGATGGTGCTTGTCCTAAATATATCAAGTTCCTAAGTGCCAAAGGATTCATAGCTGGCTTTTATGCTGTCACCATGAGTTTAAATCTCTACTTCATCACTCACAGTATATTAAAGAAAGTCAAAGTTTTGATTAACTGAAATTTATCTGCTCAAATGTATCAGATTTCAGCTTACTGGGTAGTATGTATCCAATTTTAGTGCTGATTTCAGTAATATTACTACTTTATATATACATCTATCTAAGTCAAGTGGTTTGTTGCTGCGATCGCGTATCCTAGAATTAATAGGGGCGAGTAATAAAGATTAATCTATGGAAATTACACGATATTAGATTAAACTCGCCCCAACAAGAGCTAGGAGAACAATATGCTCTCACTCCTAGCTCCTGTATTGTGATTTCACTCAACCACTGAGGTAGAAACTCCTTCACCGGATGGAGGCATACTGGGTAACTCTAGACAGTATCCTGCACCATACACTGTTTTGATGTATCGAGGATGTCGGGGATCTGGTTCGAGTTTGGTTCTGAGGTGGCGGATATGCACTCGAATTGTTTCGATGTCATCATCTGGATCGTAGCCCCAAACTTCTCTAAGAATTTCGCTGGGGGAAACTGTCTGACCGTGGCGTTGCAGTAAGCAGTGAAGTAACTCAAACTCCAGATGAGTTAGTTTTACCGTTTCATTGAACCATATCGCCTCAAATCTTTCTGGCACAAGGGTAAGAGGCCCATAATTCAAAATTTCACTGTGCTTTGCGGCTTGGGGAATGCGGTCAGTGCGCCGCAATAGTGCCCGGACTCGTGCCAGCATTTCCTCGACTTCAAAGGGCTTGGTGAGATAGTCATCTGCGCCTGCATTGAAGCCTTCTACTTTATCCTGAGTTTGACTTAAAGCTGTCAACATTAACACGGGAATTTCAGCAGTGCGTTCATCCCGACGCAGGCGTTGACAAACTGTAAATCCATCTACCCTCGGCAGCATCAGATCGAGCATAATCAAGTCTGGCTGTAGCTGGAGAGCCAGTGCTTGGCCTTTAATGCCGTCTTCAGCTTGACTAACGTCGTAGCCAGCCATTTCTAAGTTAACGGCTACGAGTTCTGAAATCGCTGGGTCATCGTCTATGACAAGAATCCTCGGCATTCTTAAAAAATTATTACTACTTATTAAGGATAAATAAGAATCTTTGTATTTACCAAAGATTGCTTCATTGATTATAAAAAAGATTTGAAATCTAACATAAATATTAAAATAAAAGGATTGCAAAATTACGACTAATTTACACGAAATTCTCTATATGAAGTGTTATTGTGCTTACAATCCGCCACAATTCTTGCAAAATGGCGTAGCTATGACTGTATACGCTGCTTTGTGGGGGAGTCGTTATTGGGAAAGCACAACTCAATATCCACAGCCACCTTATCAAAAAACGGTGTTCACAGGTGGGCAGGGTGTACCGATTTTTGGTTGGGTTGCTGTACCTCAAAACGCTCATGGCACAATTGTGGCTACTTATGGCATTACGGGTGAGTTAGACACGGAATGGTCTTTGCAACTTTTGGGACGTAAGGCATATGCTCAAGGTTATGCTGTGGTGTTATTTGATTGGCGTGCCCACGGCAAAACTGCTGAATTGTCGCCGACTTTGACATCTGATGGTTTGTATGAGGGGGAAGATTTTGTGCGTATTGCGGCGGCAGCTGCCCAAATGGGATGTCCGAGTAAATTTTGGTTTATGGGGTTTTCTTTGGGGGGACAGTTAGCGTTGTGGGGCTTGAAAGCTGCTGCTGATTTGATTGGAGACAATGAGTTTTTGGGACTTAAAGACAGCGATATTGGTGGTAGTGCAGTGATTTGTCCGAGTTTAGACTCGTTGCGATCGCTATCTTATCTATCTAAAAGGCCCTTGGGCAAATATTTAGAAGCAGCAATTACGCGGAATTTGAAAAAACTGGCATGGCGGATACATGATGCTCATCCTGGAACCATAGACCCAGAAGCCATTAAACGGGCAAACAGCATTTGGGCTTTTGATGAAGAACTAGTAATTAATCGTTTAGGTTTTCCTTCAGTGCCAGCATATTACATAGCTAGTAGTGCTTTACAACTACTGCCGCAGATCTCAAAACCGACACTAATTATATATGCTGTGGATGACCCACTTTTTCACCCTGCGATTATACCTGAGATGCAAGATGCTTGTGAGAGTAATCCTATGTTGGATTTATTACTCACACGTTACGGTGGTCACGTGGGCTATTTAAGTAGTAGAGAGTGCCAGCGTCAGGCACAAGATCTCGATCCTTGGTGGGCGTGGAATCGGATTTTGCAGTGGTTAGGGGATGGGGGATGGGAAACTCGGGGCTTCCGCTCTCGGGAGGAGTGGGGATTAGGGGGAATGGGGAATATGCTTATTCAATCGAATGAACTTAAATAATCATCTTTGGTTATCTGCACCGAACGATTTAACTTTGTTGCGTGATGATGTTCATGTTTGGCGCATGAATCTTGATTTACCAGAATCACAGTTGCGGGATTTGGTGACAACTTTATCTAGTGATGAACTGGTGCGGGCTGAAAGGTTTTATTTTCAGCAACATCGAGAGCGTTTTATTGCTGGCCGGGGTATGCTGCGAAATATATTAGGTCGTTATTTGGGTATTAAGCCATCACAGGTGCGGTTTGATTATCAACAGCGTGGTAAGCCAGTATTAGCAGATGCGTTTATTGATAGTGGGTTGGCTTTCAACTTGTCTCATTCTCAAGGGTTAGGTTTGTGTGGGGTGAGTTGCGATCGCCAAATCGGTGTAGATTTAGAATATATTCGTCCGATGGATGATATAGAAGCTCTTGCCAAAAGGTTCTTTTTACCTAGAGAATATGAGTTATTGCGATCGCTTCCTCTTAACCAACAGCAAGAGGTATTTTTTCGCTACTGGACTTGTAAAGAAGCTTATTTAAAAGCAACTGGAGATGGAATTAGTCAGCTTGAGCAAATTGAAGTGTCTCTCACTCCTACAGAATCAGCCAAGTTATTAACATCTGAAGAATGGAGTTTACAAGAATTAGTACCTGTTACTAATTACGCTGCTGCTATTGCTATTGCAGGTTTAGGTTGGCATTTAAAGTGTTGGGAATTTAGATAAAACGAACCGTCCTCCGGAAAAAAGAAGAAAAATGGAAAAATCGTAATTTCTCTTTTTTATCTCTTTCTTGGCGTACTTGGCGTCTTGGCGGTTCGTTCCTTGCCTCTACAAAACTTAGGGAATATATGTTGATATTCTCTATACCTAAGCAACATTCAAAAAACCAGTTTGAACCAAATAAGCGGTATAAGTCATCAGTAATTGCGAGTCAATAGATGGACAAGCAATAGAACTACCAGCCAATGCATTCAAAGTAGCCTGACAACTAATAATTGGTCTTTTGGCCTGCAAATACAAATCAGGAATAGTTAATTGCTCATCAG
>JAESGP010000113.1_pt1 | contig 59662 bp, 36 predicted proteins | sample 9269741 | NCBI WGS metagenome assembly JAESGP01 (sample SAMN15720684, study PRJNA650882) | algae metagenome | isolation source: Desmonostoc vinosum HA7617-LM4 and co-occurring heterotrophs from cave wall | place: USA: Waikapalae cave, Hawaii | collected 2011-05-27 | reverse complement strand
GTCCCCAATCCCCAGTCCCCAATCCCCAGTCCCCAATCCCCAGTCCCCAATCCCCAGTCCCCAATCCCCAGTCCCCAATCCCCAGTCCCCAATCCCCAGTCCCCAATCCCCAGTCCCCAATCCCCAGCCCCCAATCCCCAGTCCCCAATCCCAATTCCCAAGAAAAAATCAATTCCCTCTAACTTATTAGGAGTATTTATTGCAAAATATGAAATAGTTGCGTCTGGAGAGCAATTTGTGGTATCTTTCGCCTCTGTTCCGAAGTCTAGCGATCGCCAGATCAAAGACGACAAGAGTCAAGAATTTAGTAATTTTACGCAAAGACATATCGGCCCTAACTCGGATGATATTAAGCAAATGCTTGATATATTGGGGGTTTCTAGTCTTGATGACCTCATCGATAAAACTGTACCGCAGGCAATCCGGCTAAATAAATCGCTACAGTTACCAAAAGCACTAAGCGAGTACGCAGCACTCGAAAGGTTAAAAAAAATTGCTGCTAAGAATCAGGTTTTTCGCTCATTCATTGGTATGGGATATTACGACTGTATTACCCCGCCTGTGATTGGTCGCAATATCTTAGAAAACCCCGGTTGGTATACTGCCTATACTCCTTATCAGCCAGAAATTGCCCAAGGACGACTAGAAGCACTCCTGAATTTCCAAACGCTGATTATTGACCTCACAGGTTTGGAAATTGCTAATGCTTCGTTGCTCGATGAAGCCACAGCCGCAGCAGAAGCTATGAGTCTGAGTTATGGTGTATCCAAAAATCAGGCTAATGGCTATTTTGTTTCCCGCGAGTGTCATCCCCAAACTATCGATGTCTTGCAAACACGCGCTAAACCCCTGGGAATTGACATTATTGTGGGTGATCATCAAACATTTGATTTTGAGCAACCAATTTTTGGGGCGGTTCTGCAATACCCTGCAAGTGATGGTACTATTTACGACTACCGCGCTTTTATTGAAAAAGCCCATGCTAAGGGTGCATTGGTGACGGTAGCGGCAGATCCCTTAAGTTTGACTTTATTAACGCCTCCTGGCGAATTTGGCGCTGATATTGCTGTAGGTAGTACTCAACGCTTCGGTATTCCGCTGGGGTTTGGGGGGCCTCATGCAGCATACTTTGCTACAAAGGAAGAGTATAAGCGACAAGTGCCTGGGCGGATTGTGGGTATATCAAAAGATGTTCAAGGCAAGCCTGCGTTGCGTCTAGCATTGCAAACTCGCGAACAACATATCCGCCGCGAAAAAGCTACCAGTAATATTTGCACAGCGCAGGTGCTATTGGCAGTGATGGCGAGTATGTACGCAGTCTATCATGGGCCAGCTGGACTCAAGGCGATCGCTGAAAATATTCACCACCTAACTGTAACTTTGGCAGCAGGATTAAAGCGTCTGGGTTACAAAGTCAGTTCCGATCATTTCTTTGATACGCTGCGCTTAGAGTTAGGAAAACGCAACCTAGAAACAATTCTCAAAGCCGCAGAAGCACGTCAAATCAATTTTCGGATTTTTGATACCAATACCGTCAGTATATCCCTGGATGAAACTACCACGCCAGAAGACTTAATCGACCTCTGGCAAATTTTCGCAGGTACAGACAACCTCCCCTTTACCTCAGAAGAATTAACCTCACCAGAGGAAGCCGAAGAAAACACTCCCTCATCCCCGGTTGGTGAGCGAAGTCGAACCACATCCCCCCATATCCCCCTCAACCGTACCAGTACTTATCTCACGCACCCTGTCTTCAACCGTTATCACTCAGAAACCGAATTATTACGTTACCTGCATAAGTTAGAAACCAAAGATTTATCGTTAACCACATCGATGATTCCTTTGGGTTCTTGCACGATGAAGCTAAATGCCACATCGGAAATGATTCCGGTGACGTGGGCAGAATTTGGTAAGATACACCCTTTTGCACCCCTATCCCAAACGCAGGGTTATCAAGTTTTGTTTGCGGAACTTGAGGCTTGGTTAGCTGAGATTACCGGGTTTGCGGGAATTTCGCTACAACCAAATGCCGGTTCTCAAGGAGAATACGCTGGACTGTTGGTAATTCATCAGTATCACGAAAGTCGAGGGGAAACACACCGCAATGTCTGTTTGATTCCTACCTCAGCACATGGGACAAACCCAGCCAGTGCAGTGATGTGTGGGATGAAGGTGGTGGCAGTGGCTTGTGACTCCCAGGGTAATGTTGACCTCGATGACCTCAAATTGAAAGCCGAAAAACACAGCCATCAACTTGCAGCCTTGATGGTGACATATCCTTCGACTCACGGTGTTTTCGAGGAGGAAATTCAAGAAATTTGTGCCATTGTCCATACTCACGGTGGACAAGTTTACATGGATGGGGCGAATATGAACGCCCAAGTGGGAATTTGCCGTCCTGGGGATATTGGTGCAGACGTTTGTCACTTGAACTTGCACAAAACCTTCTGTATTCCCCACGGTGGCGGCGGCCCTGGTATGGGGCCAATTGGCGTTGCAGCCCATCTCGTACCCTTCCTACCTGGCCATGTTGTGGTAGGGAGTAGAGAGGAAGCAATCCCCAGTCCCCAACACATTGGTGCTGTGGCTGCTGCGCCTTGGGGTAGTGCCAGTATTTTAGTAATTTCTTGGATGTATATTGCGATGATGGGTGCTGCTGGTTTGACGGCAGCAACTGAAGTGGCAATTCTCAACGCTAATTACATCGCTAAGAAATTGGAGAATTACTATCCGGTTTTGTATCAAGGGAAAAACGGTTTAGTGGCCCATGAGTGTATTTTAGATTTGCGATCGCTCAAAAAATCAGCAAACATCGAAATTGATGATGTTGCCAAGCGTCTTATGGATTATGGTTTCCATGCCCCAACTGTCTCCTGGCCTGTGGCAGGTACAATCATGGTTGAACCTACAGAAAGCGAATCTAAGCAAGAATTAGATCGTTTTTGCGATGCCTTGATTTCTATTCGTCAAGAAATCGCTGAAATTGAATCAGGCAAAGTGGATACTCAAGATAATCTCTTGAAAAATGCCCCACACACAGCCGAAAGTCTCATCACTGGAGAATGGCATCATTCCTACTCTCGCGAACAAGCCGCCTATCCTGCGCCTTGGACTCGTGAACATAAATTCTGGCCCGCCGTCGGTCGTATTGACGCCGCCTTCGGCGACAGGAATTTTGTTTGTTCTTGTCTACCTATGGAGGCTTATTCAGCGTAAAGTTATTGGGGGATGAGGGAGTAGCAGGGGGCAGGGGAGGCAGAGGGAAAAATAACTAATACCAATTAATTCCCCATCCCCCATTCCCTATCACGAATTAAGTTAAACCGTGCCGCCACTGCTACCCAGTTTTCTTTTAAGAATTTTTTCCATTTCTCTGAAATCCTCGTCAGATTGAGGAAATGGATAGGTCGGACTGTCAGGATTTCCCCTTTTTATCAAAGCCTCTATTGCCTCATCATCATCTCGATGTGCAAGGACATACGCTCTCAGTTCTTGACGAGTCATTCGGCTAAAGTCAGGTTTCATCATTAAACCCCCATTGTCCATTTGAGAAAACCAAAATTTCTAAGCTTTCAGTCACACCAGCAAGAATAAATACCGTCTTGGTATTTGAATTGTACCGAAACACATGAATAAGCTGATACCCATTTGAGAGCATTTGGCAAACCCTGACACAAGCAAATGCCTGTTCTATGGTAGGCATACATTAACATTCATATAATAGCGAGTACCACCATACTGTAGAAAATACCTTGACTTGAAGCTTTTAACTGTTGAGAAATCACCTCATTCGTTATAGAAAAGGTCAAAGGTGGAAAATTCTCTACCTTTGACCTTTGTTTTTTCCTAATACTTCTAATGTCAAGACGCTGCAAAAGCACGTCACTAGGCTTTCTCCATGCCTTTATGGACTGTTTTCACCCATTTCAAACGCTTTGGTCTGATTGACATTCGAGCAGTGGTGCTACTCATCACTACTAACCAATGCAGCATGTATAAATTGCCACGGATCATTTGCAATAGTAATAGCAAAGACGTGTGAGCTTGGAATTTCTTGTCTTGACGTATCCGCTTGAGGCCTGTGAACATGCCAATCATTGACATAGTAACAGACAAGCCAGTTACGGGGGCTAACATTGGTGGACGATGCCGCGCGATCGCCATCAATAAATCTGGTACTGTTGCTGTGGGTAACATGTACATAATCAGCACAAACATTAGCAAATCCCAAGTTTTCCGCGTACCCATGCGGTTTCTCAGAATTAAATCCCAGTAATCTAGATAGCGCTGATATCCGCCTTCAGCCCAACGGTTACGTTGATGCCAGAGCGCGGTTGCGTTTGTGACTCCTTCTTCTTGCACTGCTGGGTGGAATACACAATCGATATCCCATTTTTTCAGATGTAAGCGGATTGTCAAATCCAAATCATCGGTGATTGTTTCCTCGTTCCACCCACCACAGTTTGTCAAAGCTGCACGTCGGACAAATTGACCATTACCCCGCAGTTCACCAATCCCACCAAGAGTAGCCCGTTGTTGCTGGAACCAGGTATCAAGCGCCATTTCTGTCATTTGGCCCTTAGTCCAAAAATTTTCCTTGGCATTGGCTATAGCTTTTCGTACCTGCACTGCCCCTATTTTTTCTCTTTGAAATAGAGGTATTACTTCTAACAACAAATCTGGTGTTACTTGGGCATCAGCATCAAAAACTGCGATGATTTCACCTTTTGTCAGAGACAGTACTTGATTCAATGCTCCTGATTTACCACCAATAGCTTCTGGTGAACGCCTTAATACTTTGAGATGGTCGTATTTCTGCTCTAGTTCTGCCAATACCTGTGGTGTACTATCAGTGCTATTATCGTCAACTATCCATACTTCATATCGCCCATTTGGGTATTCCAGATTACAAAGATTCTGGACTAATTTACTGATGACCGCTTCCTCATTTTTGGCTGCCACCAACACAGATACATAAGGCAAGTCTTCCTCCTCCATTCTTTTTGGAGAGCGACCTGGTTGAGCAGAAACTACTACTAAAGCATGAAGACCAAGGATTGTGGTCAATCCTAGTATAAAGATAGTGCCCCAAGAAACTAAATGCAGGACAATAGTGCCGCTCCAGACGATAGTTAAAACTAGAGCGGCTTTACGCCTACGACCTTGATACCGGGATGATAGAAACACGGGATCTGTCTCTACATCTGACTCCTCTGCTGATAACTCAGACAATAAGGAGTGGAGCGGATCAAGCTCTTTATAAGGATCTTTGTCGGGCCAGGAGTTCGCTGGCATAGGTTATTTAACAGTCAGAAAGCAGTAGGTTTTTATACTAAATAAACAAGCTTAAACCAAGTAACATCAAACTGTAAAGCTTGCGGTTACAATCCAGAGAAATAACACCGTCTACCACATGATGGGGATTTTTGGTGTCATTGCCCTTGGTGTTTATAAAAGCTGATGCAGCCTTATTGTAACCGACATCACTACACTTGTTAGCAGTCGAAAATTTTGTATATGTTAGGGTCTGGCTTGGTTCATAGGATTATTTGTGTAGGCGGGGAGTGGGGAGTGGGGAGTAGGGAGTGGAGAGTGGAGTGCTGTTAGCGTAGTGGGGCGTAGCCCGTGCTGAGTAAGGAATGAGGGAGTAGAGGAGTGAGGGAGATCAGGTAAGTTTTGAGCCTTTGAGCCTGAACGTTGAGCCTTTGAGCCTGAAAGTTGCATCTTTGAGCCTGAAAGTTGCACCTTTGAGCCTGAAAGTTAAACTCAAAATTTCAATCTCTAACTTTCTTTACCCAATTCCCCACTCCCCACTCCCCACTCCCCACTCCCCACTAATTTCGTTTTAGCCACTCATCGATACGAGATATTGGTACTGCACGATTTAACACTAAACCGTTTACTTTATTCCAGCCAGAATGAAGCGCAACAACATAATATTTACCATTGATATTAGTAATAATTGCACCTCCAGAGGCACCACCAGTAGTATCGCAGTTATGGTAAAACAAATTATCTTTTTGGCGTAAAATACTGCATCCTAAATGCACTCCGGCAGTCATACTTTCACCAGCAGTGAGATTTTCATATCCTTTTTTACTTGGGTTGGGGAAGTCGCCAGAATAACCGACCAAAGAGAATTTTTTAGTGTTGCCAATAAGAGTAGAAGATGGCAAAGATTTCCAACCTAAATAACCATATTTTATGCCGAGGGGTTTATTCAGTTTGATAATAGCCCAGTCATCTACATAATCCTCTAAAGTTCCGCGTTTAAAGTCTGTGCCGTAATAAACCTGTGTTGCGTAGGCGACATCATTTCTATCTGGAATGACGCCGTTAATTAAGTTGGGTAGAAAAGCGATCGCTTGACTAACTTTTCGAGTTTCTGGGTTAACTACACAGTGAGCATTTGTCAAAACAATATCATCAGCGATCAACGTTCCTGTGCAGCTATAAACACCACCATCGCTGCTAATGCCCTCAATTTTACCAATAGCAGACCATGGATGTTTTCTATTAGTCATGGGAATCCGATTATCGGAACCAATTATTGCTCTATCTTCATTAGGTTTTTCTGATGGTCTAAGTCTGGCAGGTATGAAAGGTTCTCGATTACTTGGTAATTTCAGTTCCTGAGAATTTTGAACTTTAGTAAAACTAACTGGGGCTTGTTGAGCAGATGCTGACACCCAAATTCCTAAAATGGTTGTACTAATTATTGCTATGCAAGGAAAAATAAATTTTTTGGATTTCAAAACACTTTTCATCTGAAACTCCCTGTTACCTATTCCCTATTCCCTATTTAAGAGATATTGCTGAAATTTTATTGTGATCTTACGAATCTTTCACACAAAACTTGTCCGTGTTTCTGTTTCGGTAACAAAGAGGGGATGCACTTCGACTTCGCTCAGTGAGCGGGGGATGAGGGAGAAGACGCGGAGAGAGGGAGACGCGGTGATGGGGGGAACGTACATAAAAGTTTCTCCGCGTCACCGCGTCCCCGTGTCCTCTTGATTCCCAGTCCCCAATCCCCAATCCCCAGTCCCCAATCCCCAATCCCCAATCCCCAATCCCCAGTCCCCAATCCCCAATCCCCAATCCCCAATCCCCAATCCCCAATCCCCAGTCCCCAGTCCCCAATCCCCATTTCCTTCTTCAATGTGCTGTTCAAAGTCTATGCTAGTCATGGGGGAAATCTCAGTTGAAAAGTTGGTAACTTTTATCTGCTTAACTTCTCCCGCCTTTTTTCTAATCAACATTAGGCGTAATTCCCCATTCCTGACAAATGCCTCGCACTCCCACATTAACTTTCAACCGCGGTACTCTAATTTTGCATCCACCACCACGCGGTAAAGCTTGGATGGATTATGCTACATGGGATGATAGAGTAGAAAAATTCCGCATTCCCGCGATTAAATACCGCTGTTTAGTAGAGGCACTACAGGCAGAAGAAACTGACTTTATCGATGATGCCAAAGAATTTTACTCTCTAGATTTGATTCCTAGTTTGGAGATGGAACCTTATCCCCACCAGAGTGAGGCGTTAGCAGCTTGGAAATTGGCAAAAAGGTGTGGGGTAGTGGTGCTTCCTACTGCGGCGGGAAAGACTTATTTGGCACAAATGGCGATACAAGCGACGCCGCGCACGACGCTAATTGTGGTGCCAACTTTGGATTTAATGCATCAGTGGTATGCACATTTAGTTGCGGCGTTCCCTGATGCTGAGGTGGGGTTGTTGGGAGGCGGTTCGCGAGATAAGACGCCTATTTTAGTTGCAACTTACGACAGTGCCGCAATTCATGCTGAAGCGCTAGGAAATCAATATGCTTTGATTGTTTTTGATGAATGTCATCATTTACCGACAGATTTTAATCGGGTAATTGCTGAGTATGCGATCGCACCCTATCGTTTAGGACTTTCTGCTACGCCGGAACGTACTGATGGTAAGCACGCTGACTTAAATATCCTCATTGGTAGAGAAGTATATCGCAAACGTGCTGAGGATTTAGCGGGGAAGGCATTAGCAGAACATGAAATCGTCCAAATTAAGGTGAAGTTATCACAAAATGAACGAGAAAGATACAACGAATTAATTCAAATTCGCAACGATTTTTTACGACAATCTCGAATCTCTTTAGGGAGTATTCAAGGTTGGCAAATGTTTGTACAAATGAGTGCGCGATCGCAAGCTGGACGCAGAGCTATGTTAGCGCACCGCGAAGCTAAAGAAATCGCTTTGGGAACTGATGGTAAGTTACGCATTTTACTTGATTTATTAGCAGAAAATTATCCGAAACGAGTTTTAATTTTCACTGCTGATAATGCTACCGTTTATCGCATTTCACAAGAGTTTTTAATTCCGGCAATTACTCATCAAACACCAGTTAAAGAACGACATGAAATATTAACCAAATTTCGTGAGGGTGAATATAATACTCTGGTTGCTTCTCATGTATTGAATGAAGGTGTTGATGTCCCTGCGGCTTCTGTGGCAATTATTTTATCGGGAACGGGTTCAGCAAGGGAGTATATTCAACGTTTAGGCAGAGTTTTACGTAAGGGTAATACTCCAGACAAGCGAGCAATTTTATACGAAATTGTTGCGGAAGATACGAGTGAAGAAGGGACTTCGGCACGGCGACGAGGTGAGCGGAAGACACGGGGACAGGGAGATAAAGAGAATTTGCAGGTTGTTTATGGAAGTGGAAAAAAGAGGGATTTGAGAGCTGCGGAACAGTTAGAAATAAATTATTCAAGCGAGAAAGGAAATGTTGCCGACAGAGTTACTGATGCATCGCCAAAATGGGGAGGAGATCATTCCGAAGAGACTGAAAATTGATGATAAAACTTCGGAGTTGGCAATTGAGTTGATTAATTATTTTCAAGCAGCTGTTAGTAAAACTCAGGGTATGCTTGAGCGTCAATTAACTGATTTTGAAGGAGATGCGACAGATTATCGAGTGAAGCGGGGATTAGCCTATATTCTTAAAAGTAGTTTTTGTACTTTTGAGGTTGTCAGTCCGCTAGAACCGCAAATGTTGAGAGAACGAGTGTTTTCTTTGGCTGCAAAATCGGTTGCTAGTCGTGAATCAACACAAGTTACTTTAGAAAAAATTGCTGATGAGTTAAGTCAAGAACTTGAGCGCGAAGTTTTATCAGAACAAGTTCGTGATGGATTATATGCTGATTTAAGCGAGAATAAAATTTTAACAGTTTTTGATGCGCCCACATCTACAGATTTATTGCATCGCTATAACTTGTCTCAAGTTCAAGGTATCTTTTATAAAGCTAGTCAACTTGTGTTGAATGCTCATCGCAATGTTCCAGGAGAATATAAGCTGTTATTTCGCTATCTGAAGTTATTTCAATTAATGGCTTATGTTGAGGGCGATGCCGATCACGGATTTACAATTACAATTGATGGGCCGACGAGTTTATTTAGTCCGAGTACGCGTTATGGTTTGGCAATAGCTAAACTCATTCCTGCCTTACTTCACGTGACAAAATGGAGTCTTTCATCTGTTTTACAAACTCGTGATTTCTATACAAATACTTGGAAAACTGGACGTTTTACTCTCAATTCTGAATGTGGTTTAGTGTCACATTACCCCAAAGGCAAGCCTTACGATAGTATGCTGGAAGCATCATTCGCTGATAAGTGGGATTCATTAAAAAGTGGCTGGATGCTAGAGCGAGAGGTAGATTTAATCCCTATTCCTGGTAGTGTGATGATTCCCGATTTTCGTTTGGTGCATCCTGATGGACGTAGCTTTTTATTAGAAATTGTCGGTTATTGGCGGCCAGAATATTTACAAAAGAAATTTTCTCAAGTGCGACGTGCTGGATGTGAAAACTTAATTTTGGCAATTTCCGAACGGTTGAATTTGGAAAAAGCGGGAGTCAAATTAAATAATGTCCCGGCAAAAATTGTTTGGTTTAAGGATAAGTTACTGCCCAAATCTGTTTTAGCAGTAATGGAATAAAAAATGGATCAGTAATATCAGGCTTCTGGTTCAACGCCGAGCGATCGCAATTGTTCAGCCAGGCGATCGGCTCGTTGGCGTTCTTGCTCGGCTCTTTCATCACCAGTCAACAATAAATTACCTTGCAAATCCCACCACCGTAGCCAGGGTAATTCCACATTTTGATATTCTCCCTGCCAAATGCCTAACTCCACTTCCATAGGTGCGATCTGATAATGTCCGCGCTCGTTTGCTGCTAATAACTGATATTTTCCACCAACCAATTCATAGACTTCTACACTAGCTTTTTTAACTTCATAGATACCGTAGAAGGCAGGACGAATAACCTGCTCATAAATCCAAAATTTACCTGTCCAAGGTGTTTTGTCTCGTTCTTCACTACCATCCCCAGAAACAAATTCTAAGACAATCGACGGGGCAATATATTCTCGCCAATATACATAAGACCTCCGCGTTTGTCCATTCAATAAAGGCGGTACATTCGGTACAAAAAACCAATCTGGTGCTTCTGCTCCTTTTTCTGGGGGATCGGTTAAGCGCCAATAAATACCCAAGTCTTGACCAATACAATATTGACCATTGGGATGTAATTGCTTGAGGACGGGTGTAATTGAGTCAGTCAATAAGATGCTTTGAGGATGTTCTTGCCAATTCTTCACAAATGTGCCATTGGAGTCTGGTAGCTGCGTATGGTCTGGGAAAGGAGTGAGTTCGAGATCGGTCGGTGGGTTGGTTGCAGAGGTCATAAGGCTACCTTTGCTTTGGGTAAGGGTGTCCCCTGAGCGGAGTCGAAGGGTTGTTTTTTAGTTTAGCAATAGAGGCGGGATTAAGCGATTGCATTAGTTATAAGAAGCTATTTAAGTCTTTCTTGTTTAAGCTGTTGCGCTTTTAATTTGCATGGTTCAAACCGCTAGAAAGACGCGGGGACGCGGGGACACGGAGACGCCCAGATGTAATTTGAATGACGATTAGCTTAAAACGTTTGCACCTTTTAACCAAAGACCTAAGCTTCTGGTTCAAAGCCGAGCGATCGCAATTGTTCAGCCAGGCGATCGGCTCGTTGGCGTTCGATTTCAGCTCGTTGACGTTCTTGTTCGGCTCTTTCTTCACCAGTCAACAACAAATTACCTTGCAAATCCCACCAACGCAGCCATGGTAATTCTATATTCTGATAAACTCCTGACCATATACCTAGCTCAACGCCTAAAGGATCTATAGGATAATGCCCACGTTCATTTACTGCTAATAACTGATACTGTCCATCAATCAGGTGATAAACTTCAACGCTGGCTTTTTTTACTTCATAAATGCCATAAAAAGCTGGATGAATTACCTGCTCATAAATCCAAAATTTACCTGTCCAAGGAGTTTTGTCTCTTTCCTCACTACCATCACCAGAGACAAACTCCAAGGCAATTAAGGGGGCAATAAATTCTCGCCACAGTACATAAGACCTGCGTGTTTGTCCATCAAGCAAAGGCGGTACATTCGGTACATAAAACCAATCTGGTGCTTCTGCACCTTTTTCTGGAGGGTCAGTCATCCGCCAGTAAATACCGCTATCTTGACCTATGCAATATTGACCATCAAGATGACGTTTTTGCAGTATCGGTTGAATCGAGTCTGTAATGAGAATGCTTTGGGGATGTTCCTGAAAGTTTTTCACGAAAGTGCCATCAGACTCTGGTAGCTGCGTATGGTCTGGGAAAGGAGTGAGTTCGAGGTCGGTGGCTGGGTTGCTTGCTGAGGTCATAGTGCTACCATTATTTCTGGTTCAGCGCCAAGCGATTAATTGCATTTTCGCCTATTAAGCGCATTAAATAATTCGTAATTCGTAATTCGTAATTCGTAATGACGCTCGCGGACTCGCTACCGCTGCGAAGCGCGTAATTAAGTTTTGTAATGGGGATTTGACCCCAACACAAAACTTGCCGGTTATAAAACCGGGGGACTTAAACCCACGGAACTTGTTAATCTAAACTTTCACATCTAAGGTACGTACCAAAAAAGCCCACATATCTGCGGCTTCTTCGATAATTTTAGCTGTGGGTTTACCTGCACCATGTCCGGCTTTAGTTTCAATTCTAATTAAAACTGGTGCATCTCCTGCATGAGCAGCTTGCAAAGCGGCGGCAAATTTGAAACTATGGGCAGGGACGACGCGATCGTCGTGATCGGCTGTGGTAATTAAGGTTGCAGGATAAGCTGTTCCTGGTTTGAGATTGTGTAGTGGTGAATAGGCATAAAGCGTTTTGAACTCCTCTGGATGATCTGGGGAACCATATTCAGAAGTCCAAGCCCAGCCGATGGTAAATTTGTGGAACTGCAACATATCCATCACACCTACTGCTGGTAAGGCTGCACCGAATAAATCAGGACGCTGAGTGATGCAAGCACCTACTAGTAAACCTCCATTGCTACCACCTGCGATCGCTAGTTTGGCAGGTTTTGCGTAACCATTGGCAATTAGCCACTCCGCAGCAGCTATAAAATCATCAAAAACATTCTGCTTTTTCTCTTTCATGCCAGCTTGATGCCATTCTTCGCCATACTCCCCACCACCGCGGATATTAGGCATAGCGTAGACACCACCCATCTCCATCCATACCAAGCGACTGACAGAAAAAACTGGCGTCATCGAAATATTAAAACCACCGTAACCAGAAAGTAAAGTAGGGTTATTTCCATCTAATTTAATGCTCTTTTTATATGTAATAAACATGGGCACTTGAGTACCATCTTTGCTTTGATAAAAGACTTGTTTAGTCTCATAATCACCAGAATTAAAATCTACTTTTGGTTCACGAAAAAGTTCGCTTTTTCCTGTCACCATGTTGTAGCGATAAATAGTTCCCGGTGTAGTAAAGCTACTGAAACTATAGAAAGTTTCAGTATCAGTACGCTTGCCATTAAAGCCACCTGCTGAACCAAGACCGGGTAATTCTACCTCCTGCACAAATATCCCATTGAAGTCAAAAACTTTAATTTTTGTGTGGGCATCTTGGAGATAATCAGCAACAAATTGGTTATTTAGTATATTGACGCTTTCTAAAGTTGCTTCCGATTGAGGAATAATTTCACGCCAATTTTCTTTATGGGGTTTTTGAGTATCAATCGCAATTAATCTACCGCGTGGCGCATCTAAATCTGTGCGAAAATAAAAGACATTATCATCATGCTCAATAAAGCCATAACCTGCTTCAAATTGATTAATTAGTTCTACAACTTCGGCATTAGGATTAGTCAAATCTTTGTAGAAAACTAAATTTTTAGAATCAGTTCCTAGCCAAACTGAAATTATCAAGTAGCGTCCATCTTCAGTTACCTCACCACTAAACCCCCATTCCTTTTGGTCAGGACGATGGTAAATTAGTATGTCTTCTGATTGGGGTGTATCCAATTTGTGATAATAGAGTTTTTGATAATAATTAACCTCTTCTAATTTGGTTTTCTCATTTGGCTCATCGTAACGACTGTAAAAAAAGCCTTGATGATCGTGTGTCCATGATGCACCAGAAAATTTAATCCAATTCAAGTGGTCTTCTAAGTCTGCACCAGTTTCAATATCGCGCACTTTCCACTCTTGCCAATCGGAACCAGAGGTAGATAAACCATATGCTAAAAGTTTACCGTCCTCGCTGATGGATAATCCTGAAAGCGCAACAGTACCATCTTCTGAAAGTTGGTTGGGATCAAGTAAAACTTTAGGTTCAGCGTCAAGGGTTTTTAAAGTGTAGAGAACGCTTTGATTTTGCAGCCCGTCATTTTTAAAATAAAAATAGCGTTCGTTAGAACCGTCTTGTAGAGATTCACCCTCTTTAAATGGGATGCCATATTTTTCATAATCCCAAAGTTTTGTCAGACGCTGTTGAATTTTTTCTCTAACAGAAATTTCGTCTAGATAGCTAAAAGTAACTTGATTTTGTTCCTCAATCCAAATCTTTGTTTCTTGCGAGTCTGGATTTTCTAACCAATTATAGGGGTCTGCAACTAGAGTACCGTGGTAGTTATTGATTTGCTCACTTTGACGGCTAGGTGGGTAGGTTAGACGCTTTTCAGAGTCGGGCATAATCTTAAATTAAATGCGATTGTGTTTAAGAGGGGCATCATTTATATTAGCTGTCTTCAGGGTAGTCTCAGCAAACATAAACGTCTTGCCGCAGGCTAGCGGCTACTCTGACAAATTCTCTGTAGAGTTTGGTAGTGGACTGACACAGCTAAAATAATGCAATAAAAAGGGTTCGTGGTTGCTCTGTATTCTCCCTCTTAACCATAAATATAATGCACAAATTTAGTTATGCCACGTTACTAACAACCAAATCGAGATACTATAATCCTAGCGATCGCGAAAAGTTGCTGATAATTTTCACAAAATATAATAGTTTGCGAAACTACGAAGTTCGCTGGAAAAAACCAGTCAAGCGTAAAAAATTAACCACCAATTTGGGTATAAATAGTATGGTGTGTCATTATGAATATTTAAGTATTTTCTGGGAATCAAATGCTTAAATATGAGTTTGGTTTGTTTTTAAATATCTTTTTGTATTGTTCATATTTGACTAAGTTAAACATAATTTGCTTAATTGAGATTTTATTTTTGATTTTAATAAATATTATAACTAAAGTTTGATTCCAATTATTTTTAAAGCTTCTATAGTAAAGACATGAATCAGATTATTTATATCAATACTGGCTCTAATTTCTAGCTTTTAGAGAGTATATATGCTTTTTAATATTCCAGTTACAAGTGCTAAGATACCGGAGGAATCAAAAAATAAAACCCGCTCAAATCATCGGGGATAGATTATTTCATACTTCCTTTCACTCAGAAGTTTTGAGGAATTAATCTCTATTTGAGGTACTATTGCTACTTCACTCAAACTAAGTGAAAAATCTAGAAATATTATGCGTGTTTTCTTGAGTTAAAAAAGCACGTTCTATTTTTTTGCGTTCAAGTGGTGTGGTTATTTGACATAAGTTTTAAGCAGTAAATATACAAAAGTAAGGAGACAAACAAATGCATGTGTTTGTAACTGGTGGTTCGGGGTTTGTTGGTCGTCACCTGATAATGACTCTTGTACAGCGAGGGGTTCAAGTACGGGCACTCGTCAAATGGGAGGATGAAATTGACATACTTAAGTCCTATGGCGCGGTTCCAATCTTTGGAGATATTAATGATAAAAAAGCGCTCAACTCTGGGATGGAAGGATGTAAAATTGTATTTCATGCGGCTGCAAAGGTAGATGATTGGGGAGTTTTAAAAGATTTTCAAGAAGTTAATGTTGGTGGAACAGAACAAGTCATTGCTGCTGCCAAAAAAACAGGTATATCACGTTTGATTTACGTAAGTACTGAAGCTGTATTGACAGGAGGAGAAGCAATCATAAATGCTAATGAAACCCGAATTCGTCCAGCAAAGCCTAACGGTTTTTACCCTTTGACTAAAGCAATAGCAGAAACAAAGGTTATTGAAGCAAACTCAGAAACTCTCACAACAGTGGTGGTTCGTCCGCGTTTTGTTTGGGGTAAAGGAGATACTACGCTGTTACCACGTTTTATTAAAACTATGCGTAATGGAGAATTTACTTGGATTTCTGGAGGTCACTATCTAACTTCTACCTGCCACGTAAAAAACTTGTGTGAAGGACTTATTCTTGCAGCAGAACGAGGTAGGGGAGGTGAAATTTACTTTATTAGTGATGGTTTACCTATAGAGTTCCGAAGCTTTATTACAGAGTTAGCACGCACTCAAGGAGTAGAACCAGGTACACGCAGCATACCGCGTTGGTTAGTGTGGACGTTAGCATGGTTTTTAGAAAGTGCTTGGAAGTTATTTAAATTTAAAGGTTCACCTTCTATTACTCGCACAGCTTTGTCTATGATTGGGTCTGAAGTCACGGTAGATGATACCAAAGCACGACGCGAACTAGGCTACACACCAATTATTTCGCGGCAAGAGGGATTATTAGAAATGTTATAAACCACCCAAACCTACTTCGTTGAGGTTTGGGTGGTTCATACCTTCAGGCCTGTAGATACTGCAAGACAACCCGCGCGCGATCGCGTGTTAAATCCATTTACTTTGGGCATAGCCTCCAGGAAGTTCTTGACTGTGTTCTAGGGGTTAATTTTCTTGATTCATGATTAAACAATAATTTTTTCCATGACAAAATTTGTAAACTTTTGACCTCTACGTTCTACTTCTTGCTTGATAACAATAATAAATCCCTTGTTTTCAAAGAAAGGCTTAGCTGTAATACTGGCTTCTACAAATAATTTGTTAATACCTAAAAATCTAGCTTTTAATTCAATTTGTTCTAAAATTTTTGTACCAATTCCTTTGCTTTGAAAATCTTGATGGCAATAAAAACAATCAATATGACCATTGGCTTCTAATTGCCCAAAACCAACAATTTTAGTTTCCTCCTCCGCTACATAGGTAAATTTATCTGCTAGGCGTTGCTGCCAATCCCCAAAATCCATATTGATTGGTGCCCAAGCATCTACTTGCTCTTTTGTGTAATCATGAATATTCACCTCATGCACAGTGTTATAGAACAATTCGATAATCTCTTGGGTATCTCTTATTTCATATGTGCGTACTCTCATAGACAAGTTAAAGATGTCCTTTCACAGTAACTTTCCAGTAATCAATAAAATGCGTCATTTCGGGGTTTTTAGTACTAAAATTATGTCTACCTTCATCATCTGTACTGATAATATAGTTTTCCGATTCCAACTGATTTATAAACCAATTGAGAAACATTTGCAAATCATCAGCAAAAACAAATTTACTATCTTCGTCTCTACCAAAATTAATAATTTGTCCTACTTTGCCATGCTTTCCAGGATCAAGATCCATGCCTAAGTGGTTTCCTCCCCAATCATAAACAAAGGGAATCCACTTTTTATTGGCATACATCTCTTTGATTTTTCCTCTCACATGAGATTCGCCGAGAATAATCTGATTTATACCTTCATCAACAAGTTCCGCCCACGATCGCCAATTTCTAAAAACCTCTTCTAGAGACAAAAATTCTAGTCCGTAAAAAAGTCCAGGATAAGCCCCACTCTTCTGACCATTATGCCATCTGTACAATTCTTTAAAAGCTGATGGTAGCTGAATTTGTATTTGATTTTCTAAAAGCTCAATCTCGCTTGCATTTGCTCCAGAATTCAAGCTATCTAATACTTCTGGTAGATGCTCTTGAAACCACGCTTCAATTCTATTTAATATCTCTTTCATACAACCTCATGATAAGTTTAGAGAAATCTTACCTTATAGATTGAGGCAATTAATTATAAGTATTTTTACTAATCTGTCTGGTTTAACAATCTCAGCTAGCCCTTGGGAGATTGAGAGTGACGTAATCTGTGGATTAGGCGAAAGCACCTAGCTTTTAGTGAAGTTCCAAAGCGATAGGTCTTGCGAACAATATCGAGCAAAAAGTAAGGTACTCGCAGCCGGAGTGGACACAACACAGGTAGATATAACCAGTAGTAGGCCTTTTTTAAGTTTTTCCATTTTGAGCAGGTTTCCTGATGGAGAAAGTCTGAAATATCTACGACTAAGCCTCTACCCTGATGCATCATCACATTACGACCGTGAACATCGTGAGGGTAGAGGCCACGACTACATGCATAATCTAGAGCTTCATCAATATCTTGTATAACCTGTCGGGGGATAGGTAAACCCAGATGCATACATTCGTAGAGAGTGACTCCGTATAACCGCTTTAAGACTAAGAAATCTTCTTGGGCATAGTAACATTCAGAAAAAGCAGGATGGGAACCCAAGCGACGATAAACTTCCACTTCCTCGTCAAAGCCTGGACGACCAGGTGCGTAAATTTTCACTACCTGGTTTGGGTGGTTGGGATGATAAAATACTGCGGCATAGTTTCCTGTACCGAGAAGTTTCCAAGGTTCCGGGAGATATTGTACTTTTACTGGATTATGGGGAACGACACTCTCAATTTGTAAGCTAGGAAGTAGATCTTCGTGAATACTTTTGAGCAACTGCTCTAGGTGTAATTTATCCATAGAGAATTGGCAAGAGATTTTCGTGCCATCATTGTGTGATTTGTCACATACTTGTCACAATAGTTCGTAATGGCGATCGCAAACTCGCTACCACTACAAAAATTATATTTAATTACGAATTACAAATTACGAATTACGAATTATTTGTCGCCTTCATAAGACTCTAAAATTCCACTACGAATCATCAGTTGTGGCCAGATAAACACAAAAAAGCTCATCCAAGTTAATACAGGGACGGATATCAAAATTGTTAACCAAATAGTTTTAAATATTAACCAACTACCACTAATCAGTGTTACACCTGTGAGCAGTATAGACCAGGGCTGACACCACCAGGGTTTGTAGTTCCAGGGATTGAGCAGCTTTTGTTTAGACATTTGTTTTAACTTACAGCCAATAACCAAGGCTAATCTAAATTAGACTTCTTAGTTTAAAAAATTTTCTGTACTTTGTCTATGCTGTGAGTGTTTAATAAGACATCCGAAAGTAAAAAAACACGAAAAGAAACTAGGGATTAGGGACTAAGGGCTAGGTATACTCAAGAATTTAAAAAGACATAAATTCAGTGATTAAGTCTATAAAAATATTCTGAATAGCTTGATTTTTTAAACCCTAATTATCAATAATCTACCCATACAAAAAACATGCAAGTAGGGCCATGACGCGTCTCTACTTCTCGTGGAATAACGAAAAACCACAGTATGAGTTGTGATTCAAAATATTTGTCACAATTGTTAATTAAAAAAATAAAATATAACATCATGACTTAAGTCTAAAAAAATATTTTTTAGACTTGTTTTATTTAAACTAATTAGAAAAAATACTGAAAGAACTAAATCAAAACTTTTAATGCTAAAGCCACCTTAACATCAAAGAAAAAACTGTTTCGATAATAGGATATTCAAACTATGCAATTCAAATCTCGGCTTTGGTGGCGCGTGCTACTTCTCCTAACTACTATGACTGGAACAATGATTATTTTTCCCCTTATATATCAGTATCAAATAAGAATTGAGCAATTTCCTTCCCTACAGGACGCCGCGCAAACAGAGACGCCAAGCAAAAGGGTATTAGATGCGAGAAACTGGGACAATTTGTATGGAAATGCCAACTCCAACCAAATTGTGAAATATAGTCTATTTCAGTATCCATTATCCAGTACACAGTCCACAAACCTTGAGCATCATCAATCAGGAAAAACACTTTGGGATTGGCTAAGTTTAGTTGGGATATTAGCAATTGCAATTGTACTATTCCGATTTGAGTATAGAGAAAAAAAACGGGCACAGGAACAATCTCAAATTACTAAAGATATAGCATATACTAATTTACGAGAATCAGCTTTACAAAACTATATTGATTATATGTCTTATTTATTAGTTGATAAAGAGTATAGAACAGAACTTTTAGATGATGAAAAACAAACTAATTTAAGTTACGGTTCTATACGAGATATAGCGCGTGTCAGGACATTAACTATACTACGTATCTTAGAAAATGATCAAGCAAGGATAGCCAGAGTTTTATATTTTCTCAAAGATACTGAACTTTCAAAATTTATTTTAAAAGGTGCCCATCTCACTGGTCTTAATCTTAAAGATACTTACCTCAAAGGTGCTAATCTGGCTCTTGCCAATCTGTTTAATGTTAATCTTTCTGGTGCTAATCTTTCTGGTGCTAATCTTGAGAGTGCCAAACTTAGAAATGCTGACCTTAGAGGTGCTGAACTCTTTCATGTCAACCTTGCGTATGCAGATCTTGTGAGTGCAGATTTGTTCGGTGCTAACCTGTTTGGTGCAGATTTGTTTGTTGCAGACCTCTTTAGTGCTAACCTCTCTGGCTCCAAGCTGACAAATGCTAATCTCTCTGGCGCTAAGCTCGAAGGCGCTAAACTCAGAGATGCCAACCTCAAAGAGGCTAACCTTCTTGGTGCTAATTTATTTGGTTGCGACATGTTTGGCGCAGATCTCGTTGGCGCTAACCTCTTTGGTGCAGATTTTGAACGTACCGACCTTACACTTGCTAATCTCTTTGGTGCAAACCTTGAACGTGCTAGAAACCTAACTTTTGACCAAGTTAAATGTGCCACAAATTGGCAGCAAGCAAACTACGATAAAAATTTTCGTGACAAACTTGGGTGAAGGAAATTGGGGGAGAAATGACAAATACACCAATTCCCCATTCCTAATTCCCAAATGTATCAAATTGGTAAGCGCACTTGAAACCGCGTGTTTCCTGGTTGGGAGAAGATGCGAATGTCGCCTTGATGTTGTTCTACGACAATGCGATAAACAATGTGCAAACCTAATCCTGTGCCTTTACCCACTTCTTTTGTAGTAAAAAATGGCTCAAAAATATGAGATTGAATTTCTGAAGGAATGCCAGGGCCATTATCGGCTATTTCTACTAGCAAAAAGTCATTTTCACAAGCCGTGCGAATCCAAATTTGCCCTTGACCATTGACGGTATCTACAGCATCAATGGCATTATCAATTAAGTTAGTCCATACTTGATTGAGTTCTCTACCATAAGCAGAGATGCGCGGCACTTCACAGTCATACTCCCGCGTTACAAGTACACCCTGTTTCAATTTATGGCTCAGAATTGTTAGTGTACTCTCTAATCCTTCGTGAACATCTATTTCTTGTATGGGTGCTTGATCCATGTAAGAGTAATCTTTTACTGCCTGCACAAGTGTAGATATTCGTGCCGTACTTTGCTCGATTTGGTTTAAAAGTTCCTCTTCTTGCAATGTTTTATCTATCCAAGTGATGATGTTTCCTAGCAGTAATTCGCCAATGTTGGCTTTGACATTCTCTAGCCAGTCGAGATCTAATTCTGCTGTTACCAATGTGGGTGCAAGTTTCCATGCATGGGAAATTTTATGCCTTTCTAGCCAGTTTATAACTTCTTCTTCGCGATCGCTCTGCGTCAATGGGTCAAGTTTGGCTGCTTTTCTGGCACGCGCTACAGTATCTTTTTGCAAGTCAGCTAAAAATGCTTTTTGAGTACAGGTTATCTGTTGCTGATTTAGCTTGATTGTCAATGGTTGCAATACTTGCACTGTCTCTCTCAATTGTCCCGCAGCCCTGCGACCAGCCGCAGCAGGATTATTTAACTCGTGTGCTAACCCCGCCGCTAATGTGCCCAATGCTACCAGTTTTTCCTGTTGCTGCGATATCGCTTGTACACTTTGCAATCGTTCCGCCATTGTCCGCAGGATTGCTGTCATGACGCAAGTGCAACTCGAAAGCATTTCCCAAAAAGCTGCGTTGGGTAATTCAAAAATATGACATTGAGTGACCGCGCGACCACTGGCCCAAAAATATTCTTGACCCATCAATACTGGTAATTCACCAAATAGTGTTTTCGGTTCGTACATTGCCAACAATATCTCTTGATTGCCGACTTTTTGCACTATTCTGACTCGGCCTTCTAGCAAGATAAATACATGGTCGGCTGGTTCTCCTTGATGACGGTGAACTTCACCTGGTTGTCGCCATACTTCTTTTCCTTGGGTTAGTAACCATTGCAATCGTTCTTCTGGTAGTTTGGTGAACAAGGGCACTTGGCGTAAAGTTTCAATGTTAAGCATAAATGTTTGGGAATGGCCGAGAACTAGAAGTTATTTAAGATAGCTTGAAATCTCTTTTGTTGTGGACAACCTAGTTTTGCCTGTTCCCTTTCATCAAATTGGTTTCTCTCTAGATTAACCACCAGCAACAGCAGGGACGATACTAACTTCGTCGCCATCTTTTAAAGGTGTTTCTGTCCCTTCCAAAAAGCGAATATCTTCGCTATTAACGTACAAATTCAAAAACCTGCGAGGTTTACCAGCTTCATCGCACAACCGCCCTTTGATCCCTGGACAGAGTTTTTCTAAGGAATCAAATAATTCAGCGATCGTGTTACCGCTACATTCTAAGGTAGCTTGGTTATTAGTCAGATTTTGAAGGGCAGTAGGGACTAAAACTGTTACGGACATAGTTATCAGTGATCAGTGATCAGTTGCTTGTACTGAGAGGCTTGCCTTGAGTGAAGTCGAAAGGAGTCGAAGTATCAGTTACTTGTCTGACTAAACGAGGACTTGTTGCCATTCCAGACGATCTAGTGTACGCGATCGCTCTAGGGCACGTTCAAAGCTATCGAGTTTGGCATCAATTGTCAAAGGTTCGCCAATATAGCCTTGGATTGCTTCTTGGGTTTTTAAACCATTGCCAGTGATGTAAACCACGGTCGTCTCATCTGGATCTATCTTGCCAGCTTCTACCAATTTTTTCAGCACGGCAACGGTTGTACCACCAGCTGTTTCTGTGAAGATGCCTTCAGTTTCTGCCAACAATTTGATGCCTTCGATGATTTCAGCATCATCAACTGTTTCGATATTACCGCTTGTTTTTTGAGCAACTTCCACAGCATAGATGCCATCCGCTGGATTGCCAATTGCAATCGATTTAGCGATTGTATTCGGTTTCACCGGCTTGATAAAGTCGCGGTTTTCTTTGAAGGCTTGAGCAATGGGAGAACAGCCTTCAGCCTGGGCCCCGCTAAAACGCACGTTCTTACCTTCTACTAAACCAACTTCTACAAATTCTTGGAACCCTTTGTAAATTTTAGTAAAGAGCGAACCAGAAGCTAAAGGAGCAACGATATGGTCGGGTAGTTGCCAACCCAGTTGTTCAACTACTTCATAGCCCAAAGTTTTAGAACCTTCGGAGTAATAGGGACGCAAGTTGATATTGACAAATCCCCATCCATGTGTATTTGCAACTTCTGAACAGAGGCGATTGACCTGATCGTAGTTGCCTTTTACAGCCATGAGGGTAGGACTATAGATTAAGCTACCCAGAACTTTGCCGACTTCTAAGTCTGAGGGGATGAACACGCAGCAATCTAAACCGGCATGGGCGGCGATCGCGGCTGTAGAATTAGCTAAATTACCTGTACTAGCACAAGAAACAGTGGTGAAACCCAACTCTCGTGCCCGACTGAGGGCAACTGACACCACCCTATCCTTAAAGCTCAGGGTGGGCATGTTGACGGCATCATTTTTAATGTAAAGCTTATTTAAACCCAGGCGACGCGCTAGACGATGAGAACGCACCAAAGGTGTCATACCAGTTCCCACATCTATAACGTTGTCAGTTGCAACGGGCAAAAAGGGACGGTAGCGCCAAATCGAATTTGGCCCTGCTTGGATTGTTTCACGAGTCACAGTGCGACGTAGAGCGCTGTAATCATATTTGACTTCCAACGGCCCAAAGCACAATTCACAAACATTTTTAGCTTTGAGTTCATATTCTGCTCCACATTCCTTACACTTCAAAGCTTTAAATGTGGCTGTTGCTTGGGTTTGGGTTGTTGTTGCCTGAGTCATAAACTAGCTTTCCCTGTTTTTCCGTCAACTGTCGGATGAATACTAACACGAGCAAAAATCCCAGTCAAACATACCCGACTATTTTTATCGGGTATTGCTAGTACCCAAACCAGTAATTACTGTAAAATTTAAATATAAAGATACGTACACACCCGACTTTTACTGAAAATTCTCCTCTTTACTGAACAAAAGTAGTAGTTTAAATTACTCAATTTTATTACTGTGATTTATATGTATCAATTTTAAAGTGAAACGGTATAAGATTCCATCTCAGAAGGTTTATTAGACCTCTTGTAAAAGTCGGATACTCGCCAGAAAATAAATTTTCTGGCTGATAACTCAAGTCGGTTGAAACCGACTAATAACAGTATTTTTAGTCCGTTTCAACGGACTTTTGCTATTAGGCAGAGACTTGAGTCTCTGACGGTTCAAGTATTTTTGCAAGAAGTCTATTACTTTGTGTTGGAATTTAAATCTCCATCACAAAACCACATTTCTGATTGATTTCAGATCATGATTTTGAGATGTTAAAATAGTCAATCTCCAAAAGCATTGTTATATATGACTTTTATTATTTTTTTAAAAAGTAAAAAGCAAATGTTGAATATACTTATTCCTTTTTGTATAAGTTAGTTGTTTATACTGAAGTTAATTTATAAAACGAAATGTACATTTATACTTACACGTAATCGAGGGCGAGTTATTCACAGCATATAGCAAGTAAATGAAGTACAAATTTTCATCAAAAAGTTAGATAACAACAGACTTTCAACCCTGTTCCCTGCTACAAGTAAACTCCCTCAATAAATTTTTGAGGTGAGCTAATAATTTAATTCCCTCAGATATATAGGACTCATATTTGATTTTTGAAATATATGTAGTGGCGTTATGCCGTAGGCTAAAGCACCGTCCAAAGGCTTTGGTGCCGTACTCTCGCTGATAACACACCCTACAGATACTTAGATTTTTTCAGAAATCAAATCGGATTCCTACAGATTCCCAAAATACTAAAGCTCTGGGTTGAGATGACTGGTAGTTCCATAGGAATTACCAAGTTTTATATTGCTTAGAAATCGCAGATAAAAGTCCGAAAATCAACAAACACTTTTCTATGGTAAAACGAAACCAATCTATTAATCATCGGCGTAAGCGCTACCGATATTTGATAGCATCAGCATTATTAACTAGCAGCTATTTTCAATTGATTGCACCTGTATTAGCTGAAGGTACAACAGCTGGTCAATCAATCACCAACAGAGCAACTGCTACCTATGAAGATCCATCAGGAACAAGAGTTGATGCGACTTCCAACACAGTTACAGTAACTGTGGCAGAGGTTGCAGGTATCACCGTTACCGCCTCTGGAGTCACAGATAACAATGGTGGTAGCGTCGCTGTCAATGATTTATTGATATACACCTACACCATCACGAACGTAGGTAACGACCCAACCCTATTTAGAATTCCAAACTTCGCTTCTACAACCGGGCCGGGTACAGTATCAGGAACCTTACCAGGTGGTACAGCTAATAACCTGCAATACAGCACCGATGGCGGTAAAACTTGGGTGAACATGACTGGTAGTGAAGTCCTTACACCTTCGATCGCACCTGGTAATACTGTACTAGTACGCATACCAGTTACTGTACAAGCTGGGGCTATATCTGGCGACATCATTAAAGTTACTCTAGGTAATACTCCTGGTAATGCTCAAAACCAATTGCGGGTTCCCGATGGTGGTGACGTTTACACGGTAGATAATACAGGCACAGCGAACGGTGATATTGCTGGCGATCCTGTCAACGGTACACGTGAAGCTAGCGCCATCGATCAAATAACTGTTGGTTCAACAGTCAAAAACTACACCCTAGCAACCGTTCTCAAAACTCTCAGTGCTAATAATAATGCTGGCACATCCCAGATTACAGATGACAAACTCACCTACAATTTGAGTTTGCGGGTTGAGTCTACTGACTTAACAGGAAAAGGAATTACCCCAGCGCCATTGATAGGTACAAGTATCACTGTTGATGGTGTTGCTGGCGACTATATCTTAGTTTCTGATGCCATTCCTGCGGGTACAGATTTAGCAGCAGCACCAACTCCACCGCCTAATTGGGAAGCTGTTTACACAACCGATGCCATTACAACTGATGCGAATACAGCGAGTTGGAAGACTTTCCCTTTAAAAGGCGCTGACACACTTCCAGGCATAACCCGCGTTGGTTTTATTAATAGACCAACTAATCTAGGGTCTGTTGCTCCTGGTACAACAGTAAGCGGCTTCTCAATTCAGCTAGCTGTGGAATCAACAGCTACCTCACCATTGACCGTTGCTAACATCGCTCAATTGTTTGGTAAAACCCCTAACAATAACTTCCCAGTACACGACGAATCCGGCGACCAAAATCCCAGTAACTACAGTGGTTCTCCGGGTAATATGACACCTGCTGCTGGTACAGATAGTCCCGTTGGAACTGACCCCGGTGATGGTATTCCCGATACCCTACCTGCTGCTAGTGTTGATGATGGCTATATTAATAACCCAACCACACCTGAAACCGGAACCGACCCAGCTAATAACAACACTGGTGATGGTTCAGTAGGTGGTGAAGCAAACATCATTAAATTGGAAGTAACTGCCGCCTCAGCAATACTCAATGGCCCACAAAATGCACCAGATGCAATTGGCCCATCAGGTGGTACTAACGATGACTTCACAAACAAATCTTCCCTCGTTCCTGCTGGGACAGCACCGGGTAGCACACTTGACCCGTCAACAGTCGGTTTCACTAACACAATCAAGAATAGTGGTACGGCTACAAACAGTATCTCTCTTTTACCGACACCACCCGCTAACGCCGCTGATTTACCGACCAATACAATTGTCGTCATCACCTACAATAGTGAGTCAAGAAGCTATGTATGGAATGGTACGCAATTTTTGTATGATGCGGACGGGAACCCCAGCACACCAGGTACTGCAATTAATGCCACTTCTCAATACATTACAATTCCTAACGTAGCAGGGGGCGCTAGCGTCAATTATGGCGTAGAGGTCAATTTACCTTCAGGTACACAATTATCTACTGATATTGAGAGAGGTTTCCCTGTTCCGGTGACGGCTTTTGTAGATGATGCAACCCCTGGTTTAGGTGCAGAGACAGTCAAGAATATCACAATTGATCGCGTTTACACTGGTTTCTTAAAACTGACGAAGGTGTCACGAGTTTTACAAGGAACTGGCCCCGCAGTCCAAGGTACTGATGGTACTTTCAGTAGTACGTTGAAGAAGCCTGCTCCTGGGAATATTATTGAGTACCAGATTCAATACAAGAATATTTCTGATCCTCAAGCAGGTAGTGGAAATGTGATTTTGAATGCCGACAAGGTTGTGATTACTGAGGATGGTACGCTAACTCCCAATAATTGGGCGTTAGATAATGACGCTAATGGAAAAATTGATACTAGTAATGTTGTAGGTTCGGCGAAAGATTCTGGAACTGCAAATATGCAATTTTTCAGTGGTAATCCTGCTACTACTTCTAGCATTGACCAAACGGGAACTACGGTGAACACTGATATCACAAAATATGTGGATAGTGTGACTGGTCAAGTAACCCCAGGTGAGCAGAGAACGTTTACTTTCCAACGCAAGGTTAATTAGTAAGCTGTTCCACATATAACTTGCATAATTAGGGCGGGCAAGATGCCCACCCCACAAGAGTTTTATTTAATTTGATTATGTAATTTAGATGTTTTTTAGCTTACTCTGGCAACCCAAAATTACTGGGTTGAGTCTGACACAAAGACTTGGGGAAGGGGGACGCGGAGTTCCCTCCCTACACCAATAAATTTAATTTTGTGCAATTACTTATCAATCAGCAATTACAGTTTCAGAGGTTGTCTATTATGAATCGGGTTTCTATTGCAAGTGTCGGTGTGTTGGCTTTCATCGCCACAGTTCCTTTTGTTGGTTTCGTGTCGGGAATTTCGCACTCTCCAATTGCTGTTGCTCAAAATATCAAACCTCAACCGCAGTTGCAGTTACGGCTGGAGGCTGAAAAGCAAGTTGTAACTCAAAATCAGCAAGGTAAACAACAACTTAGCTGGCAACCACTGCAAGGTAAAGCCGTAGTACAACCAAAAGATGTGTTGCGTTATACCTTAATTGGTGTAAATAAAAGCGATCGCCCAATCAAAAATTTAACTCTCAATCAACCCATTCCCCAAGGAATGATGTACGTCTTGCAATCTGCCAATGCTAGCAATGATGCCAAAATTACCTACAGCATTGATGGCGGACGCAATTTTGTTGAAAATCCCACCCTTAAAGTTACTCTCCCCAACGGCAAAGTAGAAATTAAACCAGCACCAGCCAGTGTTTACACTCACATCCGTTTACAAATCCCATCATTAGCAGCAAAGACGACAGTCAAAGCAATCTATCAAACCCAAGTGCGCTGATTAAATCAGTGATCAGTCACTTGTGTTGATAACTGATCACTGAATCGCTGATAACTGATAACTGTCCAGGAGATGTGTTTAGTGAGCCGTCCTCAAAAACAAAAGCGGATTAATTCTCAAGGTGGCTGTTGCCGACGGTTAACAGCTACTTTTCTGCTGGGAAGTGCTTTGTATATAAATATACTTAAACCAGCAACAGCGCAACAAGTTAAAGAAATCTTCAATCAAGCTACTTATACATATACAGAGCCAGATAGTAGATATAGATACGAAGGAATTTCTAGTCGGTTGAATTTGAGTACTAACTCATTAATTGACCCATTTGGGAGGATTTTGGGTTGTGCAGGTACGCTCTTGCCTGATTATACAGGTTTTTCGGTCAGTATATACGAACCTAGCCCTGGCGATCGCACAGGAACAGAGTTGGGTAATTTGGTTTCTCTGACTCGCACAGAGTTGCCGGATGTGCCAAATAATCAGGTTCCTAGTGGTATCCAACCAAATATTGAAAATAGTAATCCCTACTTCCTGACGAATAACCCTGCCGGTCAATACAATTTCCTGCTTGATCCGAGCAAGGGTCAAACAAATGCAGGGAAAATTTATATTTTTGTGGTTAATCCCCCGGCGAACTCCATTTACAAACAGCGAAGGATCAAAATTCAAATCGTTGATAGTAGCGGCACAGTGGGTAATGAGGTTGTGCGTTATATTGCAACTTCTCTAGATGGTCAACCTATATCAATTACAGGTGAAACTACGGTAGAGGCAACAGTTGTTTCAGTTCCTAATGCAGAAGTAATAGGACTGAATTTATTAGCTTTTGAACTGACTACAAATATGTGTCCACCCAATCAGGTGCAGATTATTAAAACAGGCGATCGCGCCACCGCTGAACCTGGAGATACGATCATCTATCGCTTATCGGTCAAAAATTTGACTGATGTCGGTTTAACAAATGTGGTTGTCACGGATAATTTACCTTTAGGATTCCGGTTTTTAGCTAACTCTGTGCGGGGAGAGATAGATGGTCAATCAGTGACGGTGACTTCTGAACGCAGTGGAAATACGGTAATATTCCGTACAGATGCAACTATACCTACGGAAAAAGTCTTAAATATTGCCTATGCGGCGCAGCTGACGAGCGATGCTTTGCGTGGTAATGGTCGCAATAGTGCGATCGCCAATGCTCAAAGGGTTGACAACCTGTTTGGCGCTAAGGATGGCCCGGCAACACACCAATTAAAAATTCGTCCCGGAATTGTCTCTGACTGCGGCACGATTATCGGCCGGGTGTTTGTTGATAAAAATTTTGATGGTGAACAGCAACCTGGTGAACCGGGAGTACCGAATGCGGTGATTTTTCTGGAGGATGGCAACCGGATTACTACTGATCCTAAGGGTTTGTTTTCTGTGGCTAATGTTTTGCCTGGAAGTCATACGGGTGTATTAGACCTGAGTAGTGTTCCTGGTTATGCGATCGCTCCTAATCGAAAGTTTCGGGAACGCAATAGTTTATCTCGTTTGGTGCGTTTGTCACCTGGGGGGTTGGTACGGATGAATTTTGCAGTCACGCCTACCTCTGTGGAGCCAGTGAAAAAATGAATCCCAGACTGGATTATGCAACTATTTTTAATTTGAGGTTGATCGGGATAGTTACAGGGGGATTGAGTCTGGTTTTATACTCTGCTGTGGTCAGGGCTGAATCTGTAGAGCAAACACTGGTTTCTTGTGTGGGTCTAAATTCTAGCGTTGCTGAATTTGGGGGTGAATGTCTCACGCAAAGGCGCAAAGACGCAAAGGTAAGATTTGAAAGTGACATTGAAACTGCTGCACAAGGATTTCAACCAACCGCTGAATTATTTAGAAGTTCACGTACAATAATTACTGCTCAAGCTCAAGAGCAAGTTACTGCCTCATCTCCTCTGAAAATCCTCGCTCCAATGCCTGATGCTGTTCTGGATGTGCCAGCGACTACGGTGATTTTGCAATTTCCTGTTGGTAATCGGGTGGAATTGCGGGTGAATGGGAAGTTGGTGGATTCTTCGTTGATGGGCAAGACGGAAACTGATACTAGCACCAATTTGATAACGCAGACATGGTACGGTCTTTCGTTGATGGCAGGTGATAATAGTATCTCTGCACAGGTTGTGGGAGGGACTGAACCGCCTGTGACGGTGCGTGTGATGGTACGAGGGACGGCGCAACAATTGAAGTTGGAGACGGTTGAGTCTCGTATCCCGGCTGATGGACGTTCTGTGGCTACAGTCCGGGGTCAATTGCTGGATAAGAATGGGAATCGGTCTGATCAAAATGCTGTTGTGACTTTGAGGGCGACTGCTGGGGAGTTTGTTGGTACAGATTTTAAACCTGAGCAACCCGGTTTTCAAGTGGAGGTGCGTAAGGGGGAGTTTAACGCAAGTTTGCGATCGCATATCAAAGCACAAACTGTACAAATCCAAGCAACAGCTAACAATTTAGAAGCCTTTACCCAACTGCAATTTGAAACAGCACTGCGTCCTAGTTTGGTGACTGGGGTGATAGATTTGCGCTTGGGAGCCAGAGGCACAAATTATTATGGGAGTTTCCGTGATTTTCTGCGTCCAGATCAGGACGAAAGTACGCAATTAGATATCAATTCGGCGATATTTGCGACAGGTGCGATCGGGGATTGGTTGTTTACTGGAGCATACAATAGTTCTCGTAGCCTCAACGAAGATTGTAACTGTGATAATCGTCTGTTTAAGACGTACCAATTCAGTGAGCAAAACTACCCCGTCTATGGCGATAGCTCTAAAGTTGATGTATTTGCCCCTTCGATTGACAGTGTATTTCTACGTTTTGAGCGATCGTCTCCCATTCCCGGGGCTGCCCCTGATTATGCTATGTGGGGAGATTATAACAGTGAGGAGTTCGCCCGTTCATCGCAGCAATTTACTGCTATCACTCGTCAACTGCATGGCTTTAAAGCTAACTACAATTTGGAGAATCTGCAAGTTACGGGTTTTTATGGCAACCATCTAGAAGGGTTTCAACGCGATACTATTGCTCCTGATGGCACTAGTGGCTTTTACTTCCTGTCGCGGCGGATATTGGTTCCAGGTAGTGAAAATGTATTTGTCGAGTTAGAAGAACTCAATCGTCCTGGGACTGTGCTGCAACGTCAACAGCTCGACCGAGGGGCAGATTACGAAATCGATTACGATCGCGGTACTCTCATATTCCGTGAACCGATTCTCCGCACTGATATCGATCAATTTGGTCAAGTGTTAGTACGTCGGATTATTGTGAGCTATCAATACGATAGCCAAGACTCTGATAGTAATATCTTTGCTGGTCGTCTGCAATATCATCTTTCTCGCACACTCAACCACGAAAGTTGGTTAGGAGCTACTTATATCCAAGAAAATCAAGGGGTGCGTGATTTTCAACTCTATGGTGCAGATGCACTAATCGCTTTAGGGAATAGGGGTAAGTTAATCGCAGAGTATGCCCATTCCACCAATGATTCGGAACTGATGGGAGAGGTTGATGGTGATGCTTATCGTTTGGAAGCTGAAGGACAGATTACTGACGGTATTCAAGGACGTGCTTATTATCGCTTTGCGGATACAGGCTTTGCCAACAATGCCACTATCAGTTTTGTCCCTGGACAAACCCGCTATGGGGCGCAGTTAATAGGTAAGCTCACTTCCAGTACTAATGTCAGAGTGCAATATGACCACGAAGACAATTTTGGTATTGCACCCCAACCCCTAGATACTTTTGAAGAACTATTTACACCGCGATCGCAAGCTGTACCGGGTAGTAAGGTCGATAATTCTCTGACAACAATTACTGCTGGGATTCAACAACGTTTTGGTAAAGCCACTGTCGATTTAGATTGGATTCACCGTGATCGAGATGACCGTATCGCAGTGAATGCATTAACTACTAATTCTGATCAATTGCGATCGCGTTTTACGTATCCCCTAGCTAAAAATCTTACTTTCCAAGCCCAAAATGAATTAACTCTCTCTTCTGAGGTTGATTCTATTTACCCAGACCGTACTATCTTGGGGTTGAATTGGGCAGTAATTCCCGGTATAAATGTTAGTTTAGCTCAACAATTTTATACTCGCGGTCAGTTTGATGGTAACTCTATCACTAGTTTAAGTGTGAATGGCGAACACAAACTTGGCTCGGATACTATCTTAAGTGGTCGTTATTCGATTTTGGGTGGTGCTAACGAACTAACTACTCAAGGGGCAATAGGTTTGAATAATCGCTGGATGATTGCTCGTGGATTACGGCTCAACCTGGCGTATGAACATGTATTTGGCGGCTTCTTCGGACGGACTGCCACAGGTCAACAATATGCTCAACCCTACGCTTATGGTCAAGCTGCATCGGCGATCGGGTTTGAGGGTGGCGATAGCTACAGCGTTGGGCTGGAATATTCTGATAATCCGCAGTTTCAAGCTAGCGCTCGTTACGAGTATCGCTCCTCATCTAGTGGTTCTAACACGGTAATTTCCGCTGCGGCTACAGGTAAAATCTCTCCAGCCCTCACAGCCTTGGTACGTTATCAACAAGCCAACTCCGCCAACCAGAAGTTTTCGGGATTGGGAGATACTGCCAATCTCAAACTGGGTTTAGCTTACCGCGACCCCAACAACGATCAATTTAATGCTTTATTGCGTTACGAATATCGCCAAAATCCAGCCACTATCCCAGACACGATTTTATTAGGTAGTGGTACAGGTTCTGAAGACCATACCTTTGCTTTAGAAGCTATCTATGCCCCCAATTGGCAATGGGAATTCTACGGTAAGTATGCTCTGCGTAACAGTACCTCATACTTAGCTAACGATTTAGTCGGCACAAGTATGGTTAATCTGGCACAACTCCGAGCTACCTACCGCTTGGGCTACAGCATGGATTTAGTCGGTGAAGCCCGTTGGATTGGTCAATCTAACTATACAGAGACGGGCTTTGTTGTCGAGTCAGGGTACTATCTCACGCCGAATCTGCGCCTTGCTGCTGGATATGCCTTTGGTAATGTTGATGATCGAGATTTCTCTGGCACGCGCTCAGCAGGTGGGCCATATTTGGGTTTAACCCTCAAACTTAATGAATTATTCGACGGTTTTGGACAGCAAAAAGCTTTACCACCGCCACAACAATCCACAACTTTAGTAAATAGACTCAAGAATGCAACATTGGGTAGAAATTGAGGAATTAAATATATGACATCACTTAATCAACATGGTAGATTTGCGGATACATTGGGCAACCTAGAGAACAAAGAATTTAAGAATGTGGTAGTGCGATCGCTGTTATCCAATCAAAATCAGGAGCTAGTAAAGCATCAATGAGTCTACTGTTAAAATGTCTTTTAGCGGTCAATCACAACCCCCTCAACCGCTATAAAAAACTACTAAGTAGCCTTGCTCTCTCATTATGCGCCCTGAGTTCTGGCATACAAGTTGCTCAGGCGGAAGGCAGTCGCACACTATACCCAAGTAGCGCTCCTGCCAACAGTAACAGAGCTAACATCGATTGGCGTACTGATAAGTATGGTAATCTCATTTTGCGGCGTACCCTGCTTAAGGTCTTTGCCAATAAAGATGAGTATATTCTTTTGGGTTCCAGCGCAGTTGGGGTCGATAATGGTAACATCCGCGTTTATAATCCTGGTCGTGTAAGTGGCAGTATTGGTAGTGAAACTGTTCCCAACACACCAGATTTTATCTGTACTTCTCAAGCTGGACGAGGCTTTATCTCAACTCGCCAACAAGAGTTAAATGGCCCCCGCGCTATTTCTGGTGGAGGCAATCCTAACGGCTACATTCCCTGCTACTATCAAGCTCCATCCACCGGAGTTTATGACATCGTTTTCTATGGCCCTTTGGGAGATAACTCTTCAGAAAATGCTACTCCCACTGGTGAGATTGGTTTGAGTAGTGGGAACAACTTTAATGCTGAACAAAAAACAAGTGTTGCAGCTTGGGATGTAACTGTCAGGAGTAGTGATCAAACTTCAACAACCGATATAAACGGACGGCTATTCAGCTATTATCTGGCTTTATTTACTGGTAATAACGGTCGATATCTGAATTTCTCGGTCTATCCAGTGACTACAGATGGCTTCCGATACAAAGTAGAACTTAGAGGCACTGATCCCAATGGATTCGCTCTCTATGGTAATCAAGCTGGCTTTTTTGACAGTGATGGTAAAACGCCTCTCTACCACGACGTATTAGGCTCGAGTAGTCAGCTGACTAGCTTGGAAGGTAGTGTTAGTTTAGCTCGTCCTCAATACGCTACCTTTTTTAACCCCATTGACGCCAACGTACTTCCATACGTTGAACGTTACAAACAAGATGGTACTTTAGAAGCAACTGGTACTCCCATTAACCCAATTATTCCTGTTATTAATAACTTACAGTTCAACGGCACAGTGACAGGAAATAACAGTACTTACGGTACGGGTGGTACTTTTAGCTTTGGCAGCAATGTTACAGGTACTTACGAACTAATTATCAGCCGAGATGGCAGCAATTTTGATCCCAGCAATTCACAAAACCGTATTTTGCGAGGGGTTATGACCACAACGGGATCACAAACGGTTAATTGGGATGGTAAAGATAACAGTAACAATTTTTTCCCAGTTGCCAGTGATTACAAAGTCCGCGTCCGAACTTTTGGAGGTGAATATCACTTTCCCTTACTGGATGCAGAAAACAATTTTACTGGCGGCCCTACCATTACAATGCTGAATGCTACTAATCCTATAGGCAATACTAGAGGATTCTATGACGATCGCGCTTATAAAACTATCGGTGGTACTCAAATCGGTATTGCTGGGCAAGTACTCTGTGGTATCAATCCACCAAACCCAGCCTTCAGCGACCCAATTAACGGTTTTGACACCGCCAGCAATGACAGGAAGTTTGGTCAATCTGGTAACGCTGGTAACGCCGGGACATCATGCAACGGCTCTTTTGGAGATACCAAAGGACTAGATTTATGGACTTATTATCCTGGTCAAACTGAACCAACTCCATTTAATATTGTTGATGCAGTTTCCACCAACGCCGGCAAAATCATCATTAACGAAGTTTTGTATAGCGAAACGGGTACTACTAGCAGCGCTAACGATGAGTTTATTGAAATTTATAATGCTTCTTCTTCAGCTGTAGATTTAAGTGGTGTTAAGTTAGCAGATGGACACCTAACTGCTAGTGATAACGATAATACTAACGGTTTTACTTATACATTCCCTAACGGCACAATTTTACAACCAGGGCAATATGCAGTAATTTGGATTGGCGATAACAACACTAATCATCAAGCCACAGCCGCCGCTTTTCAAGCTTGGTTGCGACAAACTCCCAAACTCAACAACTTGGGTGATGATATCTGGCTGTACGATAATCAAGATAAAATTATTGACTATGTAGCCTATGGCAGTGCTAACGAGATTAACACGCCTCCCGCAAGTGTGCTGAATCTCTGGAATAATACTTATCAGGCTTCTCTCGTTGGGGCTAGCAATGGTCAATCGATTAGCTTGACCCCTAATGGTCAAGATACTAATACTAGTGCTTGCTGGGAAGCCAGCACCAGCGGAAACGCCAGTACACGCTGTCCAAACTACCTGCCAACTAGAGACACTGATACTATTACGGGTCGTGTGACTAGCGTCGGCGAGAATAATAACGGTGCTACTGCTGCTAGTGCCAAGTTGCTGTTAGTAAAACGCATCACCCGCATTAACAACCAAGACTTAACTGATATTGTGGATGGTCTGAGTAGTGTTCCTACTAGCGCTGCTAACTATGTACCAGAACCCTATGCAGGTGATGATAATGATTCTATCTGGCCTGCTGGTTACTTGCGGGGATTGATCAATGCTGGCACTGTTAAGCCGGGGGATGAGTTGGAATACACTATTTATTTTCTATCTAAGGGTGCGAGTAGTGCTACTAACGTGAAATTCTGTGACTTAGTTCCTAGTAATAGTACTTTTATCCCTATTGCTTTTAATGGTAATACGCCATCCGACGGTGGTTTACCAAAATCAGACCAAGGTATTGCATTGGGGTTTAGTTCTAATACCCCTACGGTTTACCTAAGTAATATACAAGATACAAGCGATCGCGGGCGTTTTTATCCTGTCAATGACCCAGACACACCGTTATCCTGTGGTTCCAACACCAATGGCGCTGTGTTCGTGAATGTCACACGAAATCCAGATTTACCTAATTTACCCGCAGCTACTCAAACCAACAAGCCAGCCAATTCTTATGGTTTTATTCGCTTCCGCGCTAGGGTTAAATAATTCGTAATTCGTAATTACGTCTGATGTGAATTAAAAACGGCTCTATCGTACTTGTTATACTAAATAAACACTCTGTTAAGAGGGAACAGGGAACGGGGAACAGTGAAAAGAGCAATCTGAAAGAGTCGATTGCCTCGTGAATTTCTTCAGAATAGTTTCAATCCCTAAGAGGTTGTTTTAAAAGTCTAAATTAATACTAAAATAGGCGATTAGAAATCGCGACTATACAGACAAAACCTACCTTCGTGGGTTTCAAGAACTCGATTTTCCGTATTTTCCAAAGGAGGTGGACTTCGCTTGTGTAGTAGCGAATTATATGAGACTGTTGGTCAATTCACGATGGGTTAAACCCCCCACCCCTAAAGCCTTGTTTTTGCGTTTCTTTCCCGCCCTGCAATAAATTGATTGCTCATAGCCCAAGTGCATTTAAACGCACTGAAATTAAAGAAATTTAAGATTGATTTGGGCTGATGGGTTAGACCCCTTATCAATTCGCCAACAGTCTCATTATATTCGCCCAAAACTTTTCAAACATCCTCTTAGGTTAATTAAAACCAACTGGGAATTTAGCGCTTAAATAGCTCCTAAATTCGTTTCAATCCCTAATAGGGGTTTAGGTTAATTAAAACCCAAGAAATTAGTCAATAGAACGCGATCGCCTTGTTTCAATCCCTAATAGGGATTTAGGTTAATTAAAACGTAAGTAGTGGCACTAATTCTTCAACATCTGCGTTTCAATCCCTAATAGGGATTTAGGTTAATTAAAACTGAGTGAAAATTATAAACATTTGGCGAATCATCAAACTAATGTTTCAATCCCTAATAGGGATTTAGGTTAATTAAAACCCTTATCCGACTCCCCATCTACAAACAATAAAATGTTTCAATCCCTAATAGGGATTTAGGTTAATTAAAACGCTGTGCCTCCATCGCATCGAAAATTTTTTGTTGAGTTTCAATCCCTAATAGGGATTTAGGTTAATTAAAACCTGGTTAAATACCCGACACAATAGACATAAAATGTTTCAATCCCTAATAGGGATTTAGGTTAATTAAAACGTTTCTCGAATTAAAGTGGAATATTGACGGCAAGACGTTTCAATCCCTAATAGGGATTTAGGTTAATTAAAACAGGATGGAAAAAGCTTTGTCATCAATGAAAGTGATGTTTCAATCCCTAATAGGGATTTAGGTTAATTAAAACAATTGAATTTCAAGGGATTGTCCAGATTTTTTGATGTTTCAATCCCTAATAGGGATTTAGGTTAATTAAAACCGAACTGAACCCACAGAAAGAAGATTATCTATGGAAGTTTCAATCCCTAATAGGGATTTAGGTTAATTAAAACACCCTCACCTAAAGATGGTTCAAGGCTTGTAACTTGTTTCAATCCCTAATAGGGATTTAGGTTAATTAAAACACACCATCAACAGCACCCAAAATATTTAATGTCGTTGTTTCAATCCCTAATAGGGATTTAGGTTAATTAAAACCCTTAGACTCCATCATTTGGTAATTAGTGAGTGTTTGGTTTCAATCCCTAATAGGGATTTAGGTTAATTAAAACTTTCTTACGATATCGCCCTAACACTGGATACCAGTTATTTAGTTTCAATCCCTAATAGGGATTTAGGTTAATTAAAACTCAACTATTAGGAGTATAAAAATTTTAAAGATCGTTTCAATCCCTAATAGGGATTTAGGTTAATTAAAACAAAATAAAAATACAGTTGGCAGTTCAAATGTAGGGTTTCAATCCCTAATAGGGATTTAGGTTAATTAAAACTTTCTGAGAGTAATTATTTTTGGTCAAAATTTCCAGGTTTCAATCCCTAATAGGGATTTAGGTTAATTAAAACGGATTAAATAATTAATTACCTAATATTTTGTTCGTTTCAATCCCTAATAGGGATTTAGGTTAATTAAAACGATGTGAACTGTGAGCAACTGCCCAAGCTGTAATTGTTTCAATCCCTAATAGGGATTTAGGTTAATTAAAACTTGAATCCGGCTAGCAGTTCAGTGGCATTTATGCGTTTCAATCCCTAATAGGGATTTAGGTTAATTAAAACCTCTTGAAGAAGACAGAAAGCTCCGTCTAGGTAGTTTCAATCCCTAATAGGGATTTAGGTTAATTAAAACGTGATGTTCTGGCTACGAAAAGTTTACTTACAATGGTTTCAATCCCTAATAGGGATTTAGGTTAATTAAAACTGAACTACGGAGGATACATAGATTTATTAGAACAAACGTTTCAATCCCTAATAGGGATTTAGGTTAATTAAAACCGTAAGTGTCAGCAATATCAAATGTCACTGAAGAACGTTTCAATCCCTAATAGGGATTTAGGTTAATTAAAACGTTGTTCCGTTTTCACCAACTACAAAGGTTAAAACGGGTTTCAATCCCTAATAGGGATTTAGGTTAATTAAAACTGTGGCAGAGCAAGTATCTTTAGTGGTTGCGAAAGACGTTTCAATCCCTAATAGGGATTTAGGTTAATTAAAACGGGTATTGTTGCCGTGTGGGTAGCGTCAAAGATGTTTCAATCCCTAATAGGGATTTAGGTTAATTAAAACGGCCGGGGTCTGCGAGCCTTGGTATATTTGGTTTTCAAGGTTCAAAAGTGGCAACCTGTAGCTAAGATACCTTTTCAGACGTTTGGTTGTCAAGAGCGCAAGAATAATAAATAACCTCAAAAGCAATTGTGATAAGGATTTGAGGGGGTGGTGTCAACCTCCAAAACACTCAAAGAGGATTCAAAGCTAGAGAGGATAAGCTTTTCAGGCGCAAAATTTTGTTTTGTTTGAAAAACACCTACTGGTTGACCCCATAATTACTAATTCACATTAGGCGTTAATTCGTAATTCGTAATTACGCTCCTTCGGACGCTCGTACCTCGCTCTAAGCGAGGCTATACCGTAGGCTTTACGCTGCGCTAACGCTACCGCTACGAAGCGCATAATTCGTAATTAAGTTTTGTAATGGGGATTGAGCGCCAAGTCACCAGGGGGAAACCTGCGCTCTGACGGCAGTTGTTCATGGGGGAAACCACGCCACTTGCGCGGCTGCTGGGAAACCCGTCCAACGCAGTGGCTCCCCAAGATCACACTGCCTCAACTTTGTGATACCAATTCTCTAAAATTCGGCTACACATTCAAACTCCGAAACCCATACTAAATAAGAGTTTCTTAATTACGAATTACGAATTACGAATTACGAATTGGTATAAGACAGACTCCAACACAAAACTTGCGGACTTAAACCCACGGAACTAGTTAAGGGAGGGGTACGCTAACAAAGCTGGCTGGGCTAACGCCGAAATTCCCATTACCCCTAATCCCCACTCCCTTTCACAACGATCGCCTGATCTATCGCCTTGTCAAAAGCTTGCAGTGCCTGGTTGACTTCTGCCTCTGTGACAATCAATGGAGGTACAAATCTCACAACTTTTGGCCCGGCTGGTACAAGCAATACGCCCTCATCGATGGCAGCTTTGACAATATCAGCAGCAGTTAGCTGAGTATCAGATGTCAATTCCAAACCGTTGATTAAACCCCAGCCGCGAATCTCCCTAATCTGGTGCGGATATTTGGCAGCGATCGCTTTTAATCCAGCACGTAACTGTTCGCCTCGTGCTTGCACATTCTGCAAAATGTTTTCTCTTTCTAATGTTTGGCAAACAGCAAGTGCTACTCCACACACAAAGGGATTACCGCCAAAGGTGCTAGCGTGTTCTCCGGGTTGGAAAACATCACAGAATTTCTTACTCATCATTGCCCCAATGGGGATACCACCACCCAAGCCTTTAGCACTGGTGAAAATATCCGGTTCAACACCCAGATGTTCGTAACCCCACCAATAACCAGTGCGCCCCATGCCAACTTGCACTTCATCGAAAATTAACAAAATCCCGGTTTCGTCGCAAATCTGCCGTAGCTTTTTGAAATAGGCGACATCTCCCGGACGCACACCGCCTTCTCCCTGCAACGGTTCAATCAAAATCGCCGCTACACGGTAGTCACCTTCATCTAACTCGCTAATCGCTACTTCCACAGCGTTAATGTCGTTGTAATTGACGTAATGGAAACCAGGCATCAAAGGATCAAAATGTTTTTGATACTTTGGTTGCCCTGTGGCGGTAATCGTTGCCAGAGTCCGCCCGTGGAAACTAGCGTTGGCGGTTAAGATAATTGGTTTTTCAATGTCTAATACCGTGTGGGCATATTTTCGCGCTAGCTTAATTGCCGCTTCGTTAGCCTCAGCCCCAGAGTTGCAGAAAAATACGCGATCAGCGCAGGAATGTTGAATAATCCAATTTGCCAACTCACCTTGTTCTGGAATGTAGTACAAATTAGAAACATGATGCAGCTTTTGGATTTGACGTGTCACCGCTTCCACCATTGCTGGATGGGCGTGTCCCAAAGTACAAGTGGCAATTCCTGCTACAAAGTCCAGATATTCCCGCCCCTGTGTATCCCAAACCCGACATCCAGCACCCCGTTCTAAAGCTAGGGGAAAACGGGCATAGGTAGACATGACAGCCTCATTGAAGCTGTCTACATTAAAAGGACTAGAAGCGATGGAATCGGAATTTGGGGGAATGGTGGCTTGTTCAGCTAGAGTTTGTACGCTCATTACCTCTCCTCCTGAAAGTTTTTGATCATATATATTTACTAGTGTCCTCGAAATCCTTAAAAAATTTTTACGAAAAAAAGTAAAGATTCAAAATTGAACTGGGCTTTCCCCGTTACCAAGAAGACGCGGAGACGCGCTTAAGGGGAGACGCGGAGCGCGACCCTTCTCAAGGTCGAAGCACTGGTCAAAAGCCCCCGAATGCGAGTTGTGGAGGCAAAAAATGTTTTCCTTGCTTGAATCCCCTAGCTTTTAGTTATGGGGACTCTCCGCGTCACCCGAAGGGTGACGCTCGCAAGCTCGCTAACGCAGTCGCCTGCGGAGGGAAACCCTCCTTTACTCGCTGTCTCACCGCGTCCAAACGTCTCCGCGTCCTCATCAACTCACACCCTTTTTAAACGCCTTATTTATCACTTTTAAGCGTTCCCTCTTCCCTTGAGGCTAACGCTGAAATATCCTCAAACATATCGCAGTAGTAAAAAACTTTGTACTCAACTCTTGAGCAAAAATATCAACGTATCCAAAAAGAACTAATGATCGGAGCGATCGCTCTGGGCGGAGTTTTCCTCATTGGTACTTTGTGGTATAGATTTATAGAGGGCTGGTCTTGGGAAGACGCGGCTTACATGACAGTAATTACCTTAGCTACTGTAGGATATGGAGAAACACATCCACTTGGTAGCCGAGGCAGACTATTTACAATTGCTTTAATTTTTTTAGGTGTCGTCAATATCGGCTACATTGTCAACAGATTCACAGAAGCGATTATTCAAGGCTACTTTCAAGAGGGTATTCGCATACAGCGACAGAGGCGATTGATGGAATCTCTCATAGAACATTACATCATCTGTGGATTTAGTCGCACTGGTCGTCAAATTGCTAAGGAATTTCGGGCAGAAGGCGTCAGCTTTGTTGTGATTGATTCAGAACTAGAATCTGTCCAGAGGGCACAAGTAGAAGGTTATACAGTATACCAAGGTGATGCAACACTTGATGATACACTTTTGAAAGTTGGTGTTGAAAGAGCGATTTGTATTGTTGCGGCTCTGCCCTCAGATGCAGAAAACTTATACACAGTATTATCAGCAAAAACACTTAATCCCAAGATTAGGGCGATCGCTCGCGCCAGCACAGAAGAAGCCTTACAAAAATTGCAGCGTGGTGGGGCGGATGCGGTGATTTCCCCCTACATTACCGGCGGTAAACGGATGGCTGCTGCTGCTTTGAGACCACAGGTATTAGATTTTGTCGATGGTATTCTCACAGGTGCAGATCGCCAATTATACATGGAAGAATTTTTACTTGACCCGGCTTCTTGTCCCTTTGTTGGTCAAACTCTGCAAAAAGCGAAATTGCGATCGCAAACTGGGGCATTAGTTCTGGCAATTCGCCGCTACGATGGCACCCTCATCGGTGGCCCCACAGGTGACACAGTTCTGATACCAGGAGATACCCTAATTTGCATGGGCACAGCTGAACAACTACGTAGCCTCAACCAAATTCTCGGCCCCATTGGTTCACAGAACTTGCGTAAACCAAAAAATACATAAATTTTGGCCGGGTGTTTGTGGGCTGGCAGGCTAACGTTGCCCATTCACCCGCCGCTAGTAAACTTTTAGACTCAACCAACCATTCTTATACAGTCGGTGTGCAACGCGATTATTAGACCGTTTTTACAGGAATTTGAAGTATAAACTCTGTGCCTTGTCCCAATAAAGAATTCACTTCAATCGTTCCACAGTGCTTCTCAACGATGATTTGGCGAACGATCGCCAATCCTAAACCAGTTCCCTTACCCACACCCTTGGTCGTAAATAAATTCTCAAAAATCTTTTGCTTAATTTCCTCGGTCATCCCGATCCCATTGTCTTGAATCTTGATCATTGCCCATTGCCGATCATTTGATAGTTGGATCGTGACCGTGATTCGGTTAGGGTGTAACTGAATTTCTGAAAAACTTTTACCTTGATTAGAATCATCCAGCGCATCGATCGCATTGGCGAGTAGATTCATAAAAACCTGATTCAGTTGTCCTGGAAAGCACATGATAGATGGCATCTCATGATAGTTTATGACAACCTTAATGGCTGGGCGATGTTCATTTGCCTTCAGGCGATGCTTAAGAATAAGCAACGTGCTGTCAAGACCTTCATGAAGATTGAAGAGGACTCGATATTCTGCATCGCTTCTAGAGAATGTTCTAAGACTAGTGCTGATATTTGCAATACGCTTGATGCCTTCACGCATGGAATAGAGTGTTTTGGGTAAATCTTCCCGCAAATAAGCGAGATCGATTGTTTCGATCTTCTCCTCAATTTCCCGCCCTGGATTGGGAAATGTTTTCTGGTATAGATCAACCAACCCAAATAGATCTCGCACATAGTCTTGTGCAGGTTGCAAATTGCCTGACAGAAAACCAACTGGATTATTGATCTCATGGGCGACACCGGAAACTAGGTTGCCAAGGGCTGACATTTTTTCCCGTTGGATGAGTTGTAGTTGAGAATGCTGTAATCGCTCTAGTGCTAATTGCAATTGAGAGGTTTGAAGTTCAAGCTTCTGATTCAAGTCTTGTAGAGCAATATCTGCTTGCTTCCGCTCGGTAATGTCTTGATAGGTTCCAAGGATTCCGATAACTTTACCACTTGCGTCGTGCAGAGGTGCCTTGTTGGTTTCCAGCCAAGCCTTTTTTCCATCCCCTTGAAGTTGGGGTTCTACGATTCCCAGTTCAGCATGATTGGCTAACATGACACGGCGATCGCACTCTCGAAAGAAGTCTGCTTCTTCTGTCTTCCATGCCAAGTCATAATCAGTTTTGCCAATAATATTTTTGGGAGAGCCGACTCCTGCATCTTCTGCAAAATTTTGGTTGCAGCCCAAGTAAACTGAATTTCGATCTTTCCAGAAAATCGCTTCGGGCAGTGTATTCATGACCAATTGCAAAAGATGCTGAGAGGCTTTCAGTTCACTCTCTACTTGTTCACGACAAATACTTTCTTGCTCATGAGCTTGTTTGAGTGCTTTGATCTCTGCCTGAGATTGGCTAAGTGCTTGCTCTAAATCCATAATCACCTCGTTCAGCCGACTCAAGGGATCATCTAACTTATCCATCACCACACCTCCAAATAAGAGCAGGAATTTTCTGTTAGAGTTCCCAGATGCAGCTATCGGTCTAACGTTGCCCATCACCTGCACACAATATGGTTGGTAGAGACGCTTCAAAAGCGCCTCTCTACATCTGGTGGAATAACAAAAAATCGCAGTATGAGGGGTGATACCCCTGAATAACCAGCAGTATCCTTTGAGAAGTCGGGGATCTGGACACCGCGAATTTTCACAAATCACATAGGACTGCTACAGTATTGATGATTAGACTTCTTGCAAAAATACTTGAACCGTCAGAGACTCAAGTCTCTGCCTAATAGCAAAAGTCCGTTGAAACGGACTAAAAATACTGTTATTAGTCGGTTTCAACCGACTTAAGTTATCAGCCAGAAAATTTATTTTCTGGCGAGTACCCGACTTTTGCAAGAGGTCTATTGCAGGCAAAATTTAAAGAGGGAACAGGAAATAAGCTTAACTGTTTCCTGTTCCCTGCTTCGGTTGTGTCTGTCTTTGTGCGAATCTAGCCTAACTTATCCGAAATCATGCTGACATCAACAGCTAGCTTTTGTCCCAACTTGAGCAACTGACGGCACTGATGCACATCTTCTTCATTATTTACAGTTGTGACACACAGCGGTACGAGCTGATTGTGCAAACGGCTAAAGTAGAGTTCTTGGGAACGCTGTAGAGATATGCCAAGATTTAGTTGATCCCCGATATCAATCAATCGCTCCAATCGTTGGATGTCTGCATCAAAACTACCATTAGCATCATGCAATAATTGCCAAAGCGATCGCACAATCAACTGCTCTAGCATTTGTCTACCTTCGGGAATATCCAACCGACAACGCAGATGTTTCGCTTCAGTGGCGATCGCTTCTAATTCTACTATGTGGTTCCAGCTTGCTTGGGATTCAGTGATATCTTGCTCAAGCGATCGTAATGTTGTCATACAACGATACCCTAAAGCTATCTCCGCTGCTACTTGCAATTCTTGCGGTACCACTAATTCATCCCGATAGAACGCCATGATGATACCATAATTTTCACGGTACGCTTGGGTATATAGTTGGTCTAATCGTGTCAGTGTTTCCTGACTTAGCAACCGCATAATCCGGTGGCGTTCTTCAGCAAAAAGATTTTGTAAACTGAAAGCCTCTTCTCCAAATAGCTGCGTCATCACCAAAATAGTATGAGCCGCACTTGCCTGTTGCAGCGCCCCAAACAGCTTTTCTTTTAATTGGCTGTAATCGCGTCGTCCAACAAATGGTTGAATGCAACAGTGAAAATCCCAGCCTCCCAAATGCAGTACAGCAAATACTAAATGTTCGCTTTCCCAGGTAATTTCTGACACCAGCTTTAAATGTCCCACCACCAAAGTTAATGATCCCAAGCGTTGTAGTTGGTAATCTAGCTCATTGGCGGTGTAGCAATAAACGCGCTTTTGCTGAGTACTGGGTAATGTTAGCGGTAGCGGGGCGTTTAGCCCGTGCTGAGTGCTGTTAGCGGTAGCGGGGCGTTCAGCCCGTTCTGAGTCCTGAGTGATTACTGGGTGTTGGGTTTTAGATGTTGATCCCTGGTTGTTAAATAAAGAAGTAATTGCATAATGTGCTGCTACTTGCTTAAAATCAACCTGAGCAGTTAGCACCAGTTGGCGATAAATTTCACCACCATGTTTGAAATGGTCTACATTACTAGGGGCTAAACCCAGGTGTTTGAGAAAACCTGCTTCCAATTGCACACCCGATACATCCCCCGCCAGTTCCAAAGCACGGGCAGCGTAGCGGAGAATTTGAGTGCCTTCTGGGCGAGAAAGTTCTTCAAAAAACCAGCCACAACTAGTAAACATCAGTAACGCGTGACGCTGCATTTCCAACAAGCGCAATGCATCTACTTGCTCAGCTGCTGTCAGTTTGTGGGTTTGATGGTGGGAGAGAAAACGACTAATATTAGCAGGAGAGCGATCGCGCATGACTTCGATATATTCATCTCTTGCTTGCCAGGGATCACGAAATAGTCGTCTACCTTGTTCCTCATACACCTCAATTAATTGATCCCGCAACCAATTTAAAGCATTCCGCAACGGACGACGCCATTTTTGATGCCAAAGACTACCTTCACCACCACAACCACAGTCATCTTGCCATCTATCTACACCGTGGGCGCAACTCCATGCTGTGACTGACTTTAATTCTACTTCCCAGGTTGGTGCATTTAAACTCAAGTAGTGAGCAAAGTTTGTCACCGCCCAACCGTGTTGAGGAAATTCCTTGGTAAAGGCGTAGGCCAAAGTTTTCTCGGTGCCTTTTTTGTGGTGTCCAAAGGTTTCTCCATCTGTCGCCACAGAGATCAATTGTGCTGGACGATGATCCCCACGCACCGCCGAACCAATACGTCCCGCAAAGTGATGGGAATTATAGACGACATCACTAAAACCCATATCTCGTGAGATGGGGCCATCATAGAAAAAGATATCTATATAAGGTTTATTTACCTCACTCCCCAACGCCACTGGCTCTACTTGGGGAGACCCCAACGCAGTGGCTCCTCCCGACTCCCCACTCCCTCTTAAATAACAACGATAGGGACGGGTGGGATCAATTTGACTACCGCCAACTTCATACCATTCGGGATCGCTTTGATCTGCGGTAGGGAGGGGACGGCAACGCTGTGCTTGCGAGGGTGCGAGAATAATGAAGCGAATACCTTCAGCAACTAGTGCTTCTAGGGTGGCATAGTCCACACCCGTTTCCGCTAGCCACATACCTTCGGGATCGCGTCCAAAGCGAGAGCGGAAGTCTTCTTTACCCCAACGAATTTGAGTGTATTTATCGCGTTCGTTCGCCAGAGGCATGATGATATGGTTGTATACTTGCGCGATCGCATTTCCGTGGCCATGCAGACGTTGGGCACTTTTCACATCAGCCTCTAAAATTCGCTGATAAACCTCCACATCATAACGTTCCAGCCACGACATCAGCGTCGGCCCGATATTGAAGCTGAAATACTCATAGTTATTGACGATCCCCTTCACTTCGCCCCGGTCATTTAAAACCCTAGCAAAGGCATTCGGTCGATAGCATTCCCAGTGAATTCGCTCATTCCAATCATGGAAAGGTGCAGCACTAGGTTGACGTTCAATCGCATCCAAGTAAGGGTTTTCCCTTGGTGGTTGGTAAAAATGACCATGTACTGTCACATAAACACCAGTAGCTTTTCTCAGGGGATCAGCCTGTTGAGTGTTTTTGTGATCTGGATGGAACGCGAATGTTGAGCCAGAACTGGCAGGCATTTCAGCAGCAGAAGTCATGTATATTTATCCAAAATCAAAAACTTGTACTCGTACCGGAAAAAACTTATGTAGACCTTTCTACAACGGGTTGAACATCAAATCCGGTATAGACGATAACTATGGTTTATAACCAAATTTTCCAGAAGGCGGTCTTTAACAGTTCAAAAGTCACAAATGTGATCATTGCAGGCATCCTGGCTATTAATCTGGATGCAAACTAAAGCAAAGGTATACCAGTATAGCGGGAAATCTGCGTTATCGCACAGCCTTTTCCCCCGAAGGCTTAAGTGATTTGGCATTGAACAACGCCTCAGATAGGAGTTTTTTCGTCGGTAGCGATCATCAAAAACTTAATTGTCTTTTAATATATTAAACCTCATTTTTGGTGTAATACTTCGGCTGAATTTCATAGTTTTGCAACGAAAGATTACATAAACTCCGTAAATCGCAATCTTATTTTACATATCTTGCCTAGACCTGAAAACAGTAGAATTTCTAGATTAGCCTCCAGATGGGGACGTGGGGATTGAAATGTTGGGAGATTATAAAGGTTATGTTTTTTGCGCTAACTACTGATCATGAAGTATCTTCAGTTAACACTCCGATAGAATATCCTCAATTCAAGGTTGCAAATGTCAGGTAAAAACATTCTTTTTCTCGTTTTGTTATTGTTTATCCCCGTCTCTTTCGCGGCCCACTTTTTGCACTGGAAAGATTTGATAGTTTTCATTACAGCTGGGTTGGCAATACTGCCTTTAGCAGCTTGGATGGGTACAGCCACAGAAGAAATTGCTGTAGTAGTTGGGCCAAGCTTGGGGGGGTTGTTAAATGCTACCTTTGGCAATGCAACAGAATTAATCATTGCCCTCATTGCTCTCAAAGCTGGATTAATAGATGTAGTCAAAGCCAGTATCACGGGATCAATCATTAGTAACTTATTACTGGTGATGGGCTTGTCGATGCTTTTAGGAGGACTGCGCTACAAAGAACAGACATTTCAGCCAATTGTAGCGCGAGTTAATGCAGCCTCGATGAATTTGGCGGTGATTGCCATTTTGTTGCCAACAGCGATGAACTTCACCTCTGTGGGAATTAGCGAACAAACGTTGCAATATCTTTCTATTGCCGTTGCTGTGGTGTTAATCCTGGTTTACGCCCTGACGCTGCTGTTTTCAATGAAAACCCACTCCTATCTATATGATGTTGGTGTAGCAGAGACCGAAGTTGAGGATAATTCTTCTCATACCAAACCAAACATAGTATTGTGGACTGGTGTGCTGCTAGTATGCACGCTGTTTGTGGCAGTTGAATCAGAATTGCTAGTTGATTCTCTAGAGGTAGCTACATCTGAGCTAAATTTAACGGCACTATTTACAGGGGTAATCATAGTGCCGATTGTCGGTAACGCTGCTGAACACGCTACAGCCGTCACCGTGGCAATGAAAGATAAGATGGATCTCTCTCTTTCTGTGGCTGTGGGTTCAAGTATGCAGATTGCTTTATTTGTAGCTCCTGTGTTGGTAATAGCAGGGTGGGCAATGGGACAACCAATGGATTTGGATTTTCAACCTTTTGAATTGGTTGCTGTCGCTGTATCAGTGTTGATTGCGAATACCATCAGTTCTGATGGTAAGTCCAATTGGTTAGAAGGTACTTTACTTTTAGCTGCCTATACAGTTTTGGGGTTCGCTTTTTACTTTCATCCAGTAGTAGATGGTATAGGTTAGATGATACAAGAGCGATCGCTTGTAGTTTAAAAGATAGCGATCGCTCTTTTTTATGTCCATTTGTATATATTCTCAGTATTGATTAAGTATCCAAAAAATCGGCGATAATTCCATCTTGTACAAATCGACCAATTTTAATAATGACTCTAAATCCTCGGCTTTTAATACAAAACTATCAAAAAAGTCAGTATGAAACATCAAGCATGAAAGATGAAATTCTTGATCCTTACACATATAATTAGGCCAATCTGCTTGATGCCATTCCCATGAGATCACATACTATGTTATTGTCTAAACCGTTGATTTAGGCGATAGCTTTCACAATCTGTTAGCTAAATTACAGATATAAATTGTAGCAAAAGTAACTACAGTCAGCCAATTAAACTGGTTTAAAGGAGATCAAATGTTTGGAAAAATTAATACATCAGAATTTATGCATCTGTCATATGTATCTAGGAAATAGAGAAAAAATATGACACTTGTATAAATCCCATAGATTATTAAGCGTTGCTGAATTTAGGGATGAATACCAATTTCGATTTGCCCCTCAACAATATTCTGGAATAATACTGATCTAGTAAAATAAAATACAATGACTGAATTTGGTTTGCTGATGACGGGCATGTTAAATACAAAACAACCTTCTTTGCCCAATCTACCGGAGCAGCAACCATTTCAGATGGAAGGCGTACAGCAGTCAATACAGAGTCAACTACCTGAGTCAGTTCTGGCTGCTCAAGTCACACCACCTGAATTCATGCTTACAGATACAACCTCCCAGCCTCAGCCGTCAGCGCTCAAACTAAAGAAAGAAAATACACCAAAGAAAGTCAGAAAAAATAATCAGTCTCTAGGTTCTTCTGGCCTAGCTGATTCCATAAAGTATGCTCAGGCTATAGGCAAAAGCAGAGCCAAAAGTGTAGGAAGACTGCAAAAGTTGAATCGTCAATCTTTGCCAACTCTCCATTTTGGTAGCTCTGGTGTCGCCGTCCGAGTCTTACAGCGGCTGTTAATTTCTAACGGCTACATCATTCGAGTTGATGGAGATTTCGGCCCACTCACAGAAACTGCTGTCAAAGCATTTCAAAACCAACAGAATTTGTCAGCCGATGGGGTAGTCGGTCAACGAACCTGGCAGGCTTTGACTAGTTGAATTGTGCGTTAAGACCGCAGGGGAGCAGGGGGCAGGGAGCAAGGCAGAGGGTTTGAAGCTTTTACTTACAACATCAATAGTGCAATTGATAAGTGCGGCAGCTGATCCCAAATTTGCGTTTAGTAGGGTGCGTCAGTGCGAGAAAACCAGCTAAGCTAATCTGCCTTTAACTTGCATAATCCTTTGCCTCAGAAAGACGCAAAGAGAAGTTGCGTGCGGGGGTTCCCCCCGTTGAGCAAACTTCGGAGGACGCGCTTAAGGGGAGACGCGGGGATGCAATTTGAATGATTATTAGCTTACACTAAAAGATTATTTACTGATGCACCCGACATTTTGGAATTTGTTTATCTTTTTTACCGATACTTATGCTGCTCCAATAATTGTTGCGCTCTCGGCTTGTAAATTAAATAAAACAAAGTCTCGATGTAACGCAACAAATCTTCTCGATTTTCTTTTGAGGTAAAGTTCCAAAAGCCATAAATCCGTGCTAAAGAAAGCAGCTTGGTAGTATGAATTTTCCACGTATAGGTGCTATAAACCCGATTAATAGCACGTTGAGAAATTTCCTGCCAATTATGAGGATTTTGTTCGCATTTGGTGACAAAATCTATGATTTTTGTGGCTGTTTCTTCTAAATTTGTTGGGTTAATATAAAAACCATTAACCTGATCTTGAATAATCTCTAATGGCCCACCAAACTGTGTAGCAAAAGTTGGTAATCCCGAAATCATCGCCTCTAAAATTGTCAAACCAAAAGCTTCAAATAAAGCTGGTTGCACAAAGATTCCTTGATGATCTGCAATGACTCGGTAAATTTCACCAGAATCACTTTTGGATAGACGCACACCCAACCAACGAATCCTCCCGTGGAGATTGTACTCGTCGATGATGTGGTAGAGTCTAATAATTTCGTCACGTTCTTCGTTGTCGCCTGACTCTTCTGTACGCAACTTACCCGCTACTAAAATTAAGTTGCAATGCTCTTGTAATTCTTTACTCTTACCAAAGCATTCAGCTAAACCTGTGAGGTTCTTAATCCGGTCAAGACGAGCCATAGAAAACAGAGGACGCTTGTGAGGCTCGTCAAGCCTACCAAAGATTTGGCTAGGATCTTCCAAAGTAAAAAGTGTTTCTGCAAGGCGTTGGCGATCGCTTTCTACTCGGTCTTGAGTTTGCGAATAGGGGAAGTAGTAATTCTCATTTACCCCAGGTGGCACAACATTAAACTTGGGACTAAATAATTCAATGCCATTGACCACATGGTACAGTTCCGGCATGGTGAAACACTTGTAAGACTCATATTGTCCCACACTATCCCGCGTGCCGACAATTTCTTGGTAGGTGCTGCTCACAATAAAATTGGCAGCATTCATGGCAATTAAATCAGCAGTAAATTGCAGCGAAAAATGATATTTATCCTCCAAATCTTGCCAGTAGAGGTTACTAAACAAGTATTTAGATTTTTCCAGCGCATGGGCAATATTACATTGCGTAACTTTCATACGTCGCGCCAGTAAAAACGCTACTAAATTACCGTCAGAATAGTTACCGACTATTAAGTCGGGTCTACCTTGTAATTCAGCTCGCAATTCTTTTTCAGAATCAACAGCGAAGGTTTCTAGATAAGGCCAAAACTCAAACCGGGAGATCCAGTTTTGAGTCATATTCGGATTAAATTCCCGCAAAGGTACGCGCAAAATCCAGGCATTTTCTGTACCGTAGACTTTTTCTAGTCGTTGATTACAAAGAGTGCCGTCGCTATTAGGAATTAGGCGACTGAGAATAATCACTTTTGGCTGGACGTTCAGATTCTCTAAGCCAGCAAGTAAAACATCTTCTTGCAACTGTTTTTCTAAATTCTTGGCTTGGTCGAGAACATAAACTACCTGACCCCCAGTATCGGGGCGTCCTAGCACTCCTTCTTGACCAAACCAACCGTGGGCCGACACCAAGACGATTTTAAAAATCATCGGCACACGTGAGATGAAAGCTTCTAAGGTTTGGGGGTCGGGAGAGTCTATCAATTCATCAAGAATGTTCAGAGTGTCACGCACCCGCCCCGCTGTGTTACCCCAACCCGGTTCAAAACCCATTGTTTGCAACTGAAACTGGAATTGTTCGTAAGATTCATCGTTGGGGCGTTCATTGACAAAAGCGATCGCTTTTTTCACTTGCTGTGAAAGTTGCTGCTGCGATTGAATGTGATTGTTTACCAACAGTTGAATCCCGTTGTATTGATGGAGGCGCAAGAAATTCAATAAGCTATCTAGCAGTTGTTTGGAGTCTTGAAAGATTTTGCTGGATAGATAGCGGTTGAGAAACTGCACTCCTTTACCAATATTTTTCGGGTCTCGAATTACTGGAGTGTAGTCGTAAAATGGCCCAAAGTCCAACTCTAGCAAGTCGCCATCGTTGGGATAAAATTTATTCACCAGGCGATCGCGTAGATCCAGTAGATCCTGCACTGTCATCGGCTCAACACTTAAATCTTCCGTCAGCCAATATATTTCTTGGCTGGCAATCTGAGAACGGATAATCAAACAGAAGTTTGAGTCCTCCTGAATAATTTCTTGAGTATAGTAAATGAGTTTGCCTAAGTTAGAAGAAGTGTAAAATTTATCGGGTTTCTGATACTTGGAGCAATATTCAGCATACACATTGAGTATGTCATTCCGCAGCAAATACCTCTTTTCTTGTTGGCGTAATTCGCTAATAAAAGAACGCAAATCACTTCTTTCTTCACTATCGAGGACTGCTTGGAGCAATTCAGACATAGTAACTCCACTAAATGACTATCTTGCTTTTTGATTTTCCAGGTGAAACTAGTAAGGTCTACCTTTTGTTACACCATCTATAAACCTTAATTAACACAGATAAACATGTTTATCTGTGTTGACTACTGGTGACTATTTTACAGTAGTACTTAAATCTTGTTTGTCTTCACTTAGATTATTCTAAAACTCAGTATTTTTTGCTCTAACTAAAGGAATACAATTTTCTTTTCTTTTGGTAGATGTTAGCAAATATACAACATCAAATGGTGTAACTGAAAACTTTTCCACTCTCCACCTACGCAAATAATTTTATCAATCAAGTCAGATTATTATAGTTTTGTAATCATTAATTGAGTGTTGACACTCATTTTTGTCGTACATATATATCAGCTATTCTACAATTAGAATCAGAGCTTTAGCTCTAATAATTTCGGGCATAACTAATAGCAAAACGACTGAAAATTAGTCTTAAGGCTGATACAAAAATTAACTATTTTTTTAAGATTATAGATTGTCATTTAAACTTAAATAAATTAATATCAATTTTTAACTGAATCAAGACTAATTGCGATCCACCCTAGTTATAATTTCAGCGTAAAGCCGTTAAAACATGGGTTGGTTTATATGACTCACAATACACACAAGTTAACAAATACTGACCATAGCGTAGGCAATATCATGATCATTTCTTTGCTTGCCTTCTGTGGATTGACTTTTATCTTTCTTTTAGGCCTCTTTTAATAGTTGATAGTGCATTGAAAAACTTTTGAGGAAGCAGATATAATTAATCTGCTTCCATTATTTATGTGTTTATAAAAGGGAACAGGGAGCAGGGAAATAAGCTACCCACTAGCGTCTAAAGCACCGCCAGATCGTATTGGCATGTCTAGCCTTAAATGTTTGTTGCATTAAAAAGAACTCTTGTGGGATGGACCGAAAAGCCATTTGTGTCAACTTAAGCTAGAAATAGCTTCGGTGTTGGCTTCCTCACCCGCCAAGAAATAAATTTCTTGGCTAATAAGCTGTTCCATATATAACTTACATAATTAGGGCGGGCAAGATGCCCACCCCACAAGAGTTTTATTTAATTTGATTATGTAATTTAGATGTTTTTTAGCTTAGCTCAAGTCTACTGAAGTAGACTCAAAATCTTGGGAGATATTCAGTCATCTTTAGATGACTTTCGCTATTAGCGAGGAACTGAAGTTCCTTGCGGGACATAACTTTTACGTTAAGTTGACACCAATGGCGTCTAGCCCGTCCGTGGCGGGCTTTTCGTCTCATCCCACAAGAAAACTTATTACACCATTTTTTTAACCTTGCCACGCCAGTATGGTGCGTTATGCTGGTGCGATAACACACCCTGGTATATCAAAGGACAAATGGCCAATGACAAAAGACAATCCTGATGTAAATTTGCTGATATACATCAGTATTTAATTGACACTCTCCGACCTAAAGGTGCGGAGATTCTTAAGACCTCACGGACTTAATATCCTGTTTATACAGGTACGCGCGGCTCACTACGTTTGCCCCATAGGGCGTAGTGATATCTCCTCAAGGTTTTTCGGGCGTAAACTTTCCCCCAGTCCAGGGGTAGGTTTTTAAATCTTGTACTGATTAAACTATTTTAACATGGCTGAGTCTTAAAGGACTTAATTAGCCTTCATCCCCTGCCTAAAGTATGCTTGGATGCAACTACGTTGCTGTTCGGAGAGGGTTTTCGGCATATTTTTATAAGTTATGCTAATAGTAAGTACGCTTCGTTTGTCATCGCTTTAGGTTTTCAAGCTCCAAGATGACAAATTCCTGCTACAGTGACAGTAATTACTCTTCAGCAGCAAAGCATGTGCTTCCAACAAAGTATGCATTAAACTGCTGTATGCTTATACAGGGCGAACGACGGGACTTGAACCCGCGAGTGGTGGAACCACAATCCACTGCCTTAACCACTTGGCTACGCTCGCCATTCATTTTCTGAATATAGCATTTTTTGGATATATTGATCCAAAGTCTTTTAGCTGGAACGGACTTTGTTGATCCCAAGTCTAATGATTATACAGATGCGTACTTGGCAAACATGAAAGCCTCAAACATCATTGCATATGCTGGAGCAGCAGGACTCGTTGTTTTGGGAGTGGCGTCGGCAACGACAAATCCTAGTCAAGCTCAATATGAAGAGTATGCTGTGCAACGGTTGACGGCATACTTAAAAACCGATTTTTGTGATAAAACGCCAAAAATATTAGAAAAATTTATAGATTTTAAGTGCAATCAACTGATTGATTCGGCTAACCCGCACATCCAAAAAATTATTGCTGGGACTACAGAGAGTAAGAACTATCTTCTTTTTACTATTTACCGCACAAACTTAAAAATCGATTCTTGGATACCTACTTATAAATTTGAAACTGTAGGAGCATTTAATAACTTTTATACCTACACTGCTGAACAGCAATAACTAAAAAAATTCCATCAGTTTGGGGAGCAGGTGAGGAAGAATCTAATAATGATCTTCGCTTTCCAAATTGGATAATTTATTCAAGCTAATAAAGTTTGAAACCGGGCTAGGCTAGGCGTATGATTACCTTTATCCAAAGTCCAGTAAGTTTTGATCCAGAAGTTATGGACAGTACATTAGTTAAGATATTAACACAAGCATCTTAAATTTTTCCACTGATTTGTATCGATTGGCGTCAGTATCTGATAGATACTGTAAAGACTCTCAATTTCGTGTCTCCATAGATATTCTTAGATATACAACCGTTAACTGAACCTTAACTGTCCGCTAAGCATTTTGCACTCAACATTGGTTAGGTAGCAAAAAAAAATTAATAAAAATTTCAGGAGTCTAGACTCCATATCTAACAGCCTGGACTACCTTAGTAAGTGAGCAGCTTTGAGATAACGTAGTAAATTCATTTAAGTAAGCCGTGAAGATTCCAAGTTCAATCTGGACATTACTAATTGGCATCGTACTAACGCTAGTCAGCTTTTGGTACGGTCAAAATCACGGTCTGTTACCAGCAGCCGCATCGGATGAAGCCGTCTTAGTAGATGGTCTTTTCAACACGATGATGATCGTTTCTACAGGGATATTCCTGATAGTTGAAGGTGTCTTAATTTACTCTGCATTTAAATACCGTCGGCGTGCAGGTGACAATGAAGACGGCCCGCCAGTTGAGGGCAATGTGCCGCTAGAAATCCTCTGGACGGCGATCCCAGCAATTATCGTTATCGGTATTTCTGTTTACAGCTTTGAAGTTTACAACGATATCGGTGGTTTCGACCCCCATGCTATTCATGAAGCCCCGGTTTCTCAACAATCAATGAAAATGCATGGGGCTGCGATCGCTGCTACTCTAAACGATACTCCTAGCAGCACCGAACCCAACCTCAACCAAGAAAAATCTGATCAGGCAATGCAAGACCCAGCAACAGCAACAGTCCGCAATGCCGACCAAATTCCCCAAAAACAAAATGCCCCAGGTGTAGGGAGTGTTGCACCCACCATTGGGCCGAGTCCTGAGAAAGCGGGGCAACCACCAGAATTACTTGTTAACGTCACAGGTCTCCAGTACGCTTGGATTTTCACTTATCCAGAAACGGGGATTACTACTGGCGAACTCCACGTTCCCATCGGGCGGGAAGTGCAAATCAACATGACAGCTAACGATGTCATCCATGCCTTCTGGGTTCCAGAGTTCCGTTTGAAACAAGATGCGATTCCTGGCAGACAAAGCGAAATTCGCTTCACACCCAGCAAACAGGGTGATTATACCTTGATTTGTGCTGAACTTTGCGGCCCTTATCACGGTGCAATGAGAACCCAAGTAGTAGTCGAGTCGCCAGAAGCATTTGATAAATGGATGCAAGAACAACTAGTTGCCAGCAAGGACACACTCAATCAAGCCGTTGCTGTCAACCCTGCGGATTTATCCCCGCATGAATTTCTCTCTCCTTACACCAAGGAGATGGGAATCCAACCTGAAATCATACATCAAGTTCACCATTAGTTCAGTGAACAGTTATCAGTGAACAAGCTGATAACTGATAACTGACTACTAACTCTTATGACACAAGCCCAGTTGCAAGAAGCTGCCAACATCCCTGCCCATGCTGAGGGGCCAGGGATCAGAAAATGGCAAGATTACTTTACCTTCAATACCGACCATAAGGTGATTGGGATTCAGTACCTAGTCACCACGTTCATTTTTTACTGTATTGGCGGTGTTTTAGCTGACTTAGTTCGCACGGAACTACGAACACCAGATGTAGATTTTGTCAGCCCGGAAGTTTACAACAGTTTGTTTACGCTGCACGCCACAATTATGATTTTTTTGTGGATTGTGCCAGCTGGTGCTGGTTTTGCTAATTTCCTGATTCCCCTGATGATTGGGGCCAAGGATATGGCATTCCCGCGTCTCAATGCCGTCGCCTTCTGGATGATCCCACCTTCTGGTTTGATGCTAATCGCTAGTTTATTGGTAGGCGATGCCCCAGATGCCGGCTGGACTTCTTACCCCCCCTTAAGCTTGGTCACAGGTCAAGTGGGTGAGGGAATCTGGATTATGAGTGTTCTGCTGTTGGGTACATCATCGATTTTGGGGGCAATTAATTTCCTGGTGACGATGCTAAAAATGCGGACTCCGGGATTAGGTTTCAATCAATTGCCCTTGTTTTGTTGGGCGATGTTTGCTACCTCGGCGTTAACCCTGGTATCGACACCAGTACTAGCAGCAGGTTTAATTCTGTTAGCTTTTGACTTGATTGCCGGCACAACATTTTTTAACCCAACTGGAGGCGGTGATCCGGTTGTTTACCAGCACATGTTCTGGTTTTACTCCCACCCAGCGGTGTATATTATGATTTTGCCTTTTTTTGGGGCAATTTCTGAAGTTATTCCTGTACATTCGCGTAAACCGATTTTCGGCTATAAAGCGATCGCTTATTCCTCCCTAGCCATTAGCTTTTTGGGGCTAATCGTTTGGGCGCACCATATGTTTACCAGTGGTATCCCTGGTTGGTTGCGGATGTTTTTCATGATCACTACGATGATCATCGCCGTACCCACAGGAATTAAGATTTTCAGCTGGTTAGGAACAATGTGGGGTGGCAAAATCCAACTCAACAGCGCTATGTTGTTTGCTATGGGTTTTGTAGGCACCTTCGTGATTGGCGGGATCAGCGGCGTAATGTTGGCAGCTGTACCTTTTGATATTCACGTCCACGACACTTATTTTGTCGTCGCCCACTTGCATTACGTCCTGTTTGGTGGTAGTGTCCTCGGCATTTATGCAGCGATTTACCACTGGTTCCCCAAAATGACGGGACGGATGCTTAACGAATTTTGGGGTAAGGTTCACTTTGCCCTGACAATTGTGGGTTTAAATATGGCCTTCTTACCCATGCATAAACTGGGGATGATGGGCATGAACCGCCGTGTCGCGCAATACGACCCCAAATTTACATTTCTCAACGAAATTTGTACCATCGGCGCTTATATCCTAGCGGTTTCGACATTTCCCTTCATCTTCAACGCCATTTGGAGTTGGTTGTACGGAAACAAAGCAGGTAATAATCCTTGGAGAGCATTAACCTTAGAGTGGATGACTACCTCACCACCTGCGATCGAAAATTTTGATCAACTCCCAGTACTAGTGACAGGCCCTTATGACTACGGTTTGGAAAAAGCCCAAGAAGGTGTACCCTTATCTGATCCTAATCCTGTCTTATCTGGTGGCCCCAACTCAGTTTTAAGAGCAGAACCCGACCCGGCGGTCGCTGCCAACCCTGAAGATAGGGGCTAGGGACTGGGGACTGGGTACTGGGAAAGAATTCTCATAACATCCCGATTCCCAATCCCTGATCTCCAATCCCCGAACCCTACTCCCTACTCCCCACTCCCCACTCCCCACTCACTTATAAAAATTCATGCAAAGTCAAATAATTGACCCAGCTAAAACGGAACTCAATCATCATCACGCTGCCCAAGCGGCGGTTCATCACGAAGAACATCCAGACCATCGCCTGTTTGGGTTAATTGTCTTCTTGATTGCTGAAGGAATGATTTTTATGGGTTTGTTCGGAGCTTATCTAGCTTTCCGTGCTACCTTACCTGTGTGGCCGCCAGCAGGCACACCAGAGTTGGAATTATTACTACCCGGAGTTAACACGGTCAATCTGATTGCTAGTAGCTTTGTGATGCACAACGCTGATACTGCAATCAAAAAGAATGATACGCGGGGTGCGCGTACTTGGCTAGCGATTACTGCGGCGATGGGGGCAATTTTCTTGGTAGGTCAGGTATATGAATATACCCATCTAGAATTTGGTTTAACTACCAACTTGTTTGCCAGTGCGTTTTATGTTTTGACTGGCTTCCACGGGTTGCACGTTACCATCGGTGTTTTGGCAATTGTTGCCGTGTTGTGGCGATCGCGCGTCCATGGTCACTACAGTAGTGAAAAGCACTTCGGTATCGAAGCCGCTGAAATTTACTGGCACTTTGTTGACGTGATTTGGATTATTTTGTTCGGATTACTGTATTTACTTTGAGTATCAATTAATAGTTGTTCGCGTGGAGTGAACAACTTAACAAGCCCCCTGTAGGGGGTTTTTTTATGAAAAAATTAACCCCCCTTCCCAACGTGGCTATCCATTAGTCGCATCTTTCTTAACATTGCTGTAAGTCAGACGCTGAGGGAATGATAGAAGTAAATAATGAGAGCATGATTGACTTGAGAGACAGAAAATGGACTAAACCTGAGTGCGATCGT
>JAESGP010000112.1_pt1 | contig 59679 bp, 49 predicted proteins | sample 9269741 | NCBI WGS metagenome assembly JAESGP01 (sample SAMN15720684, study PRJNA650882) | algae metagenome | isolation source: Desmonostoc vinosum HA7617-LM4 and co-occurring heterotrophs from cave wall | place: USA: Waikapalae cave, Hawaii | collected 2011-05-27 | reverse complement strand
CGAAAATACCCGGCTGGTTCAACAAATGCCTCTATGCCTACAACAGATATAAAAACCATACCTTTAACTGAAAATTTTGCATAGTTGTTAGTGGTAATAATTATCATTCTTAAAATGAGAATTGCTGAAGCACCAGAGCTTTTAACGTTCTTAAACGATGGATGTATGGCTCAGGAGATTGTGCTTGATGCAAAGTGCAAGAGTTGCGTTCACAAAGTGTGCCGCAGTATCGATTTGTTGAGAGAGCTTTTTGGGATCTTGTACCGACCCATAGTGCGATCGCTATGTCGGTAAAATGGAAGTCCCCAAGTATGTAGGGGGTGTGCAAAAATTTTTTTAGGTAGAAAAAGCTTACTCGTTCATGAAATACTTTCTTTGATACAAGTAAGCCAATACCATAACTAATACTGTGACACTAAGAGTACAAATCCTCAAGGATAAATTGAGTCAACGTCCTGCACGCAGCGAACCACGAGTCACCAAACGCCGCCCCAAAGCCTACCCCAGATTGACCAAACCCCGGCAAGAATTACGTAAACAATTGCAGACTGCTTAATCGATAAGCGTTTCCGCTTTTCTTAGTGCCATTCGGTTAGAAACCTATGGCTAATAGCAAAAGTCCTCTCAAGAAGACTAAATCTCACAAAAAGCATAGATTTAAGTCCACTTAAGTGGACTTAACCTAATAAGAGCGAGAATTTATTCTCTGGCGGGAGATTGGGCAGGTGCAAGATCTAAGGATCGCCTAGTGGGAAGATGATTGTAAGTCTGCAATACAGGCACTTGAAAAGCTCTTGTTGCTTCAAAACCAATTACCGATAATAATGAAAGGTGCCCAGTAATATGGGTGATCGTATTGGTCATTAATCTCTGCAATATTCTTGGCATTAATTAGTTTTAACTGAGCAGCTTGCAAAGCTTGGGCTTTAGTCATGTCTGAATTACGTAATCTACTATAAAACTCTGTGACTAAATCTGCTGTAGATTCATCTCCCACAGACCATAATGAAGCCATTGCGCTTCTAGTACCAGCTTGTAAAGCTACACCTGCTAATCCCAAGGTGGCGCGATCGTCACCAACCGCTGTTTCACAAGCTGTTAATGCTAATAGTTCAACTAAATTGGAACCATTACCAGCTTGTCTTAATAAATTTTCTAGTTGATTAATTGTTAGTTTATTATTGTCTCCTGTAACTAAGAATGTATCCTCTGGAACTGTTTCAAATTGTGCGTGGGTTGCAATGTGGATAATAGGATAAACTCTATTTTTAACTTCTTTTTCTAAATTCTTAGCCGTAAAATCTAGGTCTACAAGCTTTTTACTATCAGAAAATTGCTTTTGAATTGTTTCTATTTCTAAAGGAACACTAGTGAGGCTATCAAACAATTTATCATCTACCTTCGCCGATTGACTCACAGCCAAAATTAGAGCTGGACTTGATTGGATTTTGAGTTTTTTTGTTGAAGTTAACTGTAAGCTAGGAGTTGTAGCAATGGCATATTTTTGGATGAGATATTTATTTTGTTTTTTGTCATAAAGTGCAGCCATTGGGACGTTACGCAAAAAACTATCTTGGATAAATACTAAAATTTTAATTTGCTGTGCATTTAAATATTTTTCAAAGGGGCTAATGATTAACTCATATAAAGTTTCTGCTTGTGTAGTATCGTAAGTAAATGTTTCTTGTCCAGCAATAATACTCTGACGAAATTTGTCGATTTTATCTCGAAAGACTTCTTGGTTTTGATTGATCCATTTTAAATATTTTTCTTGATTGGGTAATGTCAACAATATTCCGGTTTTGTCTTTCAAAATAATTGAACTGATAAACGCAGTATCTTTCTCTAAAATATCATCAACTGTTGTGTTATTAACTGCTGTCAGAATACAATCATTACCAAAGTAATTTTGAATTTCTGCTAATCGCAGTGAATTAATTGTTGTTAACGCACTATTTAATACTTGATTACGTTCTTGTAAGTTAGTAGTATCTAATACAGCTAGTTCTAATTGCAACTGTGCTAACTGGCGATAGAAAGGTTCAATGATATCTCGAAAATCAAATTGTAAATCGCGGTCTGCAATTAAAATATCGCTGCGTAATTTTTCTAGATTATTGTATGCTTGCTTATAAAAAGCAAGCGCTTCAGGATTTTTGTTTCTATCTTTGAGTAAAATTCTCCCAGCTTGCCACTCCCATAAATATAGGCTATCTTTAGCTTGCAAATTCTGATCTGCCATCCAAAGAGCTTTTTTAGTTAATTCTAAAGCCTTTTGATATTCCTGATGACACTCATAGAAATGACCAAGCGCTCCTAAAGCATAAGATTCCGAGCGTGAGTTTCGTAGTGTTTGAGAGACTTTTATGGCTTTGTTAAATAGTTTTTTTATCTGCTCTGGTTGTTTTAATTTTGCTGAACATTCCGTTAACGGTGAAGTATATTCAACATTGAGTGCAGGTAAATTTGCGATGGCGATCGCAGCATATACTTTATTTACAGAATTAGGTAATTGATCAATTATTTCTAAAGCTTTTTGAATATATACATCGACTTTAGCTAGATCAAATAAATTGATGCCTCTAGCTGAATAATAAAGTTGAATTAAATTCAGCAAGCTCCGCATCTCATCAGATTTATTTTTTTGTTGATTAGCTTCCTCAAAACTTGCCAGAAAATATCCCAGTGCCTGTTGATAATCTTCTGTTGCTTTTCGTTTAAATTCACTTGCTTTAATAATGCCTTGTTTCTGAGCAGATTTAGCGCGGAGATTCCATAATTGAGCGCGACTTACAAGAGTATTACCTAAACTATTGAAAATCGCAGAACTATAAAGATGACTATTTTTAGCCTCTTCAAAACGCTTAATGGCAATATCATAATTACCTTGCAAACGGTAAGCCTCACCAAGACTTCCCAATGCTGCAATTTCCCCTTGCTTATCCTTTTGTTGGAGAGCTATTTGTAATGCACTTGCTTTTTGACATCCTAATTCTTCTTGGTTTTCTGCATCAACCGTACTACACAAAATACCAATTGCTTTTCCGGTTTGCCCTAAACTAATATAAGCTTGTGCTATCTCTGTTAATGTTCTTCCCACTTTCGTAAAATCTTTAATAGAGCGATAGTGAGCAATTACTTTCTGCCAATAACTCAGCACTTGCTCATATTCACCCAACTGTTGATATACTCTTGCTAAATTTTCATTAATAATTGCTACATTTGGAAAATCATTACTTTTTTGGTATAACTCCAAAGCTGTTTTCCAAGGTTGAATTGCATCCAGAAATTCTCCACTTTTATAATTGGCAATACCTTGCTTGACTAATTGAGAAGCATTAGGAGTTTGAGCAATTGCTTGCAGAGTTGTAAACTGTAAATTATTTAAGCAAAAACAAAGTGTAAAACTGATAATAAATAGAATTATTAACCAATAGCGGATCAGTGATTTTAAAAATTGGTTGAACATTGTTAAGCTTAAGTTATATAAGTATATTTACATTAAATATCATACATGGGGTTTGGACTGAAATTATTATCTTTTTGGCTACACAGCTTATTAAATGTATACTGAGCCAAGACTGCGATCGCCAACTTTAAAATTATTAATTAGCATATTCCTACCAATTTAATGTAGTATTATAGAATACCTATTGAGAAATTTTTAGAAACACAATAAAAATTATCTGACTCAATATGAAACAGTTTCAATTGACAAATAATGCTGGTAAACTAACCGCAATTTTATTTTTAATTACAATTTTACTTACACCTTTTGTGGTAGTTGGTGCTGGAGAACGCGGCGTATTAATGCAGTTTGGCAAGGTACAAGAGCAAGTTTTAGGAGAAGGCATACATACAATAATTCCTATTGTCAATACAGTCAAAAAAATCAGCGTGAGGGTGCAAAAGCAAGAAATTTCTGCTGAGGCTTCTTCTAAAGATTTACAAGAAATTTTTACTGATGTGGCATTAAACTGGCACATCATACCTAATGAAATAAATATAGTTTTTCAAGAGATTGGTGATGAACAAGATATCATCACCAAAATTATTAACCCCGCAGTAGAAGAAGTTTTAAAAGCGGTTATGGCAAGTTATACAGCAGAAGAAATAGTTATCAAGCGAGGAGAAGTAAAATCGATAGTTGACGCTACATTGACAACTAGATTATGCGATTATCATATTTTAGTTGATGATATTTCACTAGTTCATTTTAACTTTTCGGAGAAATTTAGCGAAGCAGTAGAAGCAAAACAAATTGCTGAACAAGATGCGAAGCGAGCAGATTTTATTGCTTTAAAAGCCGTAAAGCAAGCTGAAGCTAAGATTAATTTAGCAAGAGGTGAAGCAGAAGTAAATAGATTATTGCATGATAGTTTAACTGCTGAGATTTTAGAAAGACAAACAATAGAAAAATGGGATGGAAGATTACCTTTAGTTATGAGTAAAGATGCTCCTAAGCTTTTAAATATTAGCGAGTTATTAAAGTTATCTAAAAAATAGTTGGGTAAGCTAATCTGCCTTTAACTTGCATAATCCTTTGCCTCAGAAAGACGCGGAGAGAAGTTGCGTGCGGGGGTTCCCCCCGTTGAGCAAACTTCGGGGGACGCGCTTAAGGGGAGACGCGGGGATGCAATTTGAATGATTATTAGCTTAATAGAAAATAGTAGTGTGGCAACCTTTAAATGATGCAAAAAAACTCTTGTGGAATGGACGTCTCGCTCGTCCGTGGCAGGTTTTCCGTCCCACCCCACAAGAAAACTTATTACAACATTTTAACCTGGTTACATGACTACTAAATATATTGCAACATTGGTCAAATTTACCAAGTTTTAAATTTAAATTAACCTAAATCTATATTGGGGATTGAAAAATTCACAGACAAACGCTCACAATTAGGAAGTTTTATTTCAATTCATCTAAATCTCTAATATAGATTGAAGCGTAATTCATCTTATGTCATAATTTGCTCGTTGTCTTAAATTTAAATGAAGCGAAATCACTATAGCAATCCTGAATCATTCGTGAGAACTAAGATCCCTAACTTCTCAAAGAAGTCGGGGATCTGGACATCGCGAATTATCACATTTAACTTTGATTATATGCAGAGCCAGCCATGAATAACGAAGCGGATATTGATGTTGAGAAATCATACTCCAAACAAGAAGTTGTCTCGAAGCTACGGCGATTAGCAGACGCTTTAGAGCAAAATAAAGCTTTTCAGATTTCTGTTGCAGGAGAGCGCATTTATGTACCATCAGAGGTGACGATCACATTTGAGTATGATCGTACCGAGGATGAGCAGGAATTAGAAATTGAATTCAAATGGAAGCGCTCATAAGTTTATTTGCCAGAAGTTGAGCAATTAAAACATAGCTAAATTGCACAAGTCATTAGTCATTTGTATTGACAAAGGACAAATAACCATAAAAGCTGCATTTTGGTAGGAACAGCCACCAAAATGCAGTCAAAAGGTGCTTAATGTTTCCGTTTTAGTTACATAATTAAGGTACACATCTGTAGATAATGCGTCTATCCCTTACGCAACATTGATTTGAAAAATTTTGCTCAATGATATCAATTATCAGTTTTTGATGGTAAATGCTTAATTTGTATATATATATGTAAAAGGCTGTTTTTTGCTAGATTTCTAACTTACACATATTGCTGCTAATAGGATCAAAACCTCTAGAAAATCGAGTGCTTTCATCATAATAAGCTCCAGTCAAATTCGCTCCATACAGCTTGGCATGGTTCAGCTTTGCTCCTCGGAGATTTGCTTCATTGAGTTTAACACCGCTTAAATTTGCTCTAGTCAAGTTTGCTTTAGCTAAATTAGCTCTACTCAAATCTGCACCCCAAAGTTTGGCTTTGGCGAGATTAGCTCCGCTCAAATTGGCTCCCCATAAATTAATTCCAGGTAAGTAGGCTCCTATTAGCTTGATTCTACTCAAATTGACTGCTGGAAAATATTTTTCTCCAGCAGCGTAACGTCGCATTAATTCCTCAGCATCCATAGGAGTGAACCTTATTCAGCAGTACCGAAGCTATTTGCTCCCATTCTTGACGGAATTCTCCTGAAAACTCTGGCTGGTGGCTGCGTCGATACCAGTAACGGGCATTATTCAAATCACCCTCTTGTCGGTGCAGGTAGGCATGAACCCAAGCACTATCAGCATCGTTGGCATTTTGAACTATTTCATGTGCTTGATGCCAATCACCTTTGTTGTCATACCACAAAGCTTGCATAGCTTTCGGCATTGTCTGGAGACATGAGGGTTGTTTTTCGATCAATAGCTCGAATTCTTCTATATTCACTATCGCCATCCCAAAAAGTATCAAACCTCTATTTCCAAGATACTATTTGGTTTGGCTAGTTGTTTGGGAATGGAGGTACTGGGGAATTAGGAATGGGAAGAAAATTTGCCAAATGACAACTTGCATTATTACATTCGATTTTGCTCGACTATAATCGTTTCAAAATTAAAAGAACTGATTAGGCGATCGTCAATAAAGACCTCTATTTTATACTGACCAGCTGGATCACCGGGGGCAATTGTCCAAAAATTTTCAATTACACCATTTGGAGCTGATTGTGTGCGCTTTGTCTCTGCTGTAGTGCCATCAGTTGAGATGGAAAAGTTTTCACCGTTGTCTGTACTCCAGGTTTCCGGACGTTTTGGCAAGCGCAGAACTTCGCGCCATTTGACTTCCCCTTGATAATCTCTCAGCTTAATCCGCCAGCCGTAAGCATTGCCCTCAATCAGTGGTATCTTGTTGGTTTCAACAAGAATAGTTTGGCCTTCAGAGTCAACCCTTTTGATACCAAACTCTGCTTCACTGACGATAACTGGTTTTGCAATTGTTGACTGAGAATATATTGTAGGTTTTTGCACTAAACTAGAACTGGAGTTGAGTGGCTCAGAAGCTATCACCCCAGATATCAGCCAAGAAGATGATAGCACAACTGTAGCAGTCCAAATTCTCATCAGCATAGTTTTTTGGTCAGGTACTGGTACTTATTCAGTCACTTTAGGTGGTTTTCCGGGTTGAAGGTGCTTAAGTAAGTTGAAAGTATTCAAATATTACCACTTGGTAGGTTGAAAATGGGGAGTGGGCTTCTCCTGTTGGAGACGCTCCGCGAAAGACTTCGCTCAGCCCACGTAGTTCACGGGGTTATACCAATTCGTAATGACGCTCAAGGACTCGCTACCGCTGCGCTAACGTAATTCGTAATGACGCTCAAGGACTCGCTCTAAGCGAAGCTATGCCGTAGGCTTTACGCTGCGAAGCGCGTAGTTCGTAATTAAGAAACTCTTATCTTAGTATGGGTTTCGGAGTTTGAATGTGTAGCCGAGTTTTAGAGAATTGGTATTAGTCATGGGCTTCGACTTCGCTCAGCCCACGTAGTTCACGGGGTTGGTTATGGGCTTCGACTTTGCTCAGCATACGATGCAGCTTATGGGGAATTGCGAATTGTTTAATCCCTATTCCTTTTCATCTCAATTGGGTTATTGTCTAAAATATAGATATTTAATGAAATAAACCTCCTTGTGCATAAGAGGGGGCAAAATAAAAGATAAGTAAGAGCGATTATAAGCGCCACCTTTCATGAGCTACTGTCTTCATCCCCCTTGTTCAAAACCAGAAAATCCGAATGATGTTAAGTTTTGCTTGAATTGTGGTTCTAAGTTACTCCTCAAAGAACGCTACCGTGCTATTAAACCAATAGGACAAGGTGGTTTTGGTAGAACTTTCTTGGCAATGGATGAGGATAAACCTTCAAAACCGCACTGTGTAATTAAGCAGTTTTATCCTCAAGCCCAAGGCACTAATACTGTGCAAAAGGCGGTAGAGTTATTTAACCAAGAAGCAGTGCAACTGGATGAATTGGGAAAACATTCACAAATTCCCGAACTCTTGGCATATTTTACCCAAGATGATAGACAGTATCTTGTACAAGAGTTTATCGATGGGCATAATTTAGCCCAGGAACTTTCACACAAGGGTGCTTTCAACGAAACACAGATTCGGCAATTGCTGGATGATTTGTTATCGGTTTTGCAATTTTGTCATGCTAGACAAGTTATTCACCGTGATATCAAGCCTGAAAATATTATTTTGCGTAAAAGCGATGCCTACGGGAAGGGCGAAGCCCAACGCAAACTAGTTTTAGTCGATTTTGGTGCTGCTAAATCTGCCACTGGCACTGCCTTAAATAGAACTGGGACTAGTATTGGTAGCCCGGAATATATGGCTCCAGAACAAATTAGAGGTAAGGCTATTTTTGCCAGCGATATTTACAGTTTGGGCGCTACTTGCATTAACTTATTAACTCGGCGATCGCCTTTCGATTCATATGATATCAGTCATGATACTTGGGTTTGGCAGCAATACCTCACAACTCCTGTTAGCAGCCAGTTGAGTCGTATTCTCAACAAGATGCTAGAAAGTATCCCTGTTCGACGTTATCAGACAGTAGATGAAGTTCTTAACGATTTGAATCAACCGTGGGAAGCACCTGCCACATTGGTAATACCAGCACAACCCACAACCCCACCTACGACTGCTGCACCCACATTATTTGTCAACACATCTAATAGTCAAACAGAGCAAGAACCATCAGCACAACCTACTACCATCTCATCTGCCAATTCTGCACACACATTATTTGTCAATAAATCTAATAGTCAAATTGATCAAGAATTAGAAGAAATGAAAACTCAATTTATGCAAGGTGGTAAATCTCCTAATAATTCTCAACAAAAATCTTCTAATTCAACATCTCAACCTACTAGCAAAAGCAAAATAGATGAAGAATTAGAAGAACTAAAAGCTAAATATTTAGGAAATAATTCTTGAAAGAATAGGGAATAGGGAATAGTGAATAGGGAATAGGGAATAGGGAATAGGGAATAGTCATTGATTATTCTCCGCGTCCCCCTCATCTCCCTCACCCTAACTGATTCATGCAAGAAGTTTATTGAACAGTCTTTGCTGACTGGTTGAATAACAAATCTCGTGATTTCTCGAGATCCAATGCTTGATTTTTGAAGGTTTCTGCTTTTTCGTAGGCGCGAATTGTCGCGGGACGGGCTTTGATTGTCTCAAACCAGCGCTTGAGGTTGGGAAAGTCTTCTAGTTTTTGGCCTTGGCGCTCATAAGGCACAATCCAAGGATAGGCGGCAATATCAGCGATGGAATAATCGCTTGCGATAAATTCTCTATTTGCTAGTTGCTTATCTAGCACCGCATATAAGCGTCCTGTTTCCTTCACGTAGCGATCAATAGCATACTCAATTTTTTCGGGAGCGTAGATACTAAAGTGATGATTTTGTCCAGCCATTGGCCCCAGTCCTCCCATTTGCCAGAATAACCACTCTAAAACTACAACGCGATCGCGCAAATCTTGAGGAATCAATTGACCGGTTTTTTCTGCCAAATACAGCAAAATCGCCCCAGACTCAAATACCGAAATCGCCCCACCCCCATCTTTTGGTTCTTTGTCAATAATCGCTGGAATGCGGTTATTGGGAGAAATCTTGAGAAAGTCGGGCTGAAATTGCTCTCCAGCACCAATGTTCACAGGAACAATGGTGTAAGGCAGTCCGCTTTCTTCTAAAAACATTGTGATTTTATGTCCGTTTGGTGTCGTCCAATAATAAAGCTCAATCATGATTGTTTCCTTGATTAATGAAATTATTTGCCTAGACAGGGAGTAGGGAGTAGGGAGTAGGGAGTGGGGAGTGGGGAATAGAGACGCAAACACGCGGAGAAATTTTCTCCCTCCCTCATCCCCCTCATCTCCCGGTTACTGAGCGAAGTCGAAGTGCATCCCCGCCTCTCTTCAATCAACACGGGCGATCGCAGCCCAAACTCGATGATGAACTTGAAGAATTGGTGTAGTAAATTTTACTTGCAGTAATGCCGCTAGTTCTCGGTCAAATATTTCCACTTGATCTGGTGTGAGGCTGGCTCCCACACCAGCACTAGCACGAATTCGTCCCCGCCAATCTTCATGGGTATAAGGCACAAATACATCGTAAGAAAATGTTTGGATTTCTCGGAATTCTCCTTCGGCAAGATCTTGTAACCACAAAGGGTGCAAACCATTGCCACCGCCCATTTTCCACGCTGGATTGTGCGTTTCTATCAGTTGTTCGGTTGCTTCAACCACATTACCTTTTAAGGGTATCCAATCAAAATGAGCGATCGCAATATACCCATTTGATTTGAGGATACGTACCACTTCTTGCACCGCACGCGGACGGTCAAACCAATGCCAGCACTGTCCAGCCGTAACTACATCTGCACTTGCGTCTGGTAAACCAGTATTCTCGGCAGTAGCCACGCGATAATCAACTTCTTTAAGTTGAGCAGATTGGTCTAACTGTCTAGCTTGTTCAAGAAGTGAGACTGACGGATCTATACCAATCACATGACAACCTCTAGCTGCAAACCCACGCGCCAACGTGCCTGTTCCTGTGCCCAGATCAACAACATTCTGCTGTGCTAAGCCAATACCATGTTCAGCGAGTCTGTCAAATAACGAACTAGGAAAGCCAGCACGGTGTTTTGCATAATCACCAGCAGTCGCACCAAAATCTATTTTCATAAGTGAGTTGGGAATGGGGAATTGGGAATTGGGAATGGGTGTTTTTGATTTCTCCCCTGCTCCCCACTAACCTTCATAAGGATTATCGATTCTGTCTACAGAAACGTTATAGGCATAGGGTAAGCGGCCTGGATTTAAACGTGGTTCTGCTGGATAGCCAACAGGAACTAAAACAGCGATCGCTATATCTGGATTATCTAGCGCCCCAATTACTTCTTTTACTTTCTCTTCAACCCAGCCATTCATAAAGCATGTGGATAACCCCAGACTTTCAGCTGCTAATACTAAATGGGTGGCAGCAATAATCGCATCTTTGATGGCATATTCGCGTCGCTTGTCTCCTAAAGAGGCTTGAAATTGAGGAATTGAGTTTTTAAAGTAGTTAGTTGTACCCTCGTTCCATGCACCAGTTTGCAGTCCTTGCTCTAAAATTGGGGTCAAGTCTTTATCGCCTGCACTCGAATCGGCAGCAAAGACAAAAGTGACGGGTGCTTGTACAATTTGCTTCTGATTCCACGATGCTGCTGATAGGGCTGCTCTTTGTGCTTCATCTTGCACTATAATAATGCGCCAATCTTGAAGATTAAAACTGCTAGGTGCAGCTACAGTCAAATCTACCAGTTGCTTGAGCAATTCTGGAGCAATAGGGTCTGTTTTGAAAGTTTTGATTGAGCGACGCTGAATAATAGCGCTGGGTACATCTAAAGGTTGGGTTTGGGTGATAGAACTCATGAGACGCTCCTGTTTTTTTAATTTATTTGGTCATTGGTCACTAGTTTTAGACAAACAACAAAGGACAAATGACAAAGGACAAATTAAACAATCGACTGTATAACACCACCGTCTACCCGCAAAGCTGCACCATTGGTTGCTGAAGCTAGGGGACTAGAAAGATAGACTACCATTGCTGCAACTTCTTCGCTAGTTGCGAAACGTTTAATTAAGGAAGTTGGACGCACATTTTGGAAAAATTCAGCTTCTATTTCAGATGGGCTAACACCACGTTCTTGTGCCATCTTGGCGATAAAGTCTTCAACACCTTCTGAACGGGTTGGCCCTGCTAAGACGCTATTTACAGTAACTCCACTGCCAGCGCTAATTTGTGCTAAACCCCTTGCAATCGCAATTTGGGCCGTTTTAGTCGTACCGTAGTGAATCATTTCTGTAGGAATCTGAACGCCAGATTCACTGGAGATAAAAATTATCCGTCCCCAGTTTTGCTCTAGCATCTTTTGCAAGTATTGCCGACTTAAGCGGATACCACTGAGGACGTTAACCTCAAATATGTGAAGCCAGTCTTCATCAGTAATATCGAAAAATGCCTTTGGCTCGTAAATGCCGAGATTATTAACTAAGATATCGATGTGAGAAACTTCTTGGAAAACTTGCTCAACTCCAGCTTTGGTTGCTGTGTCGGCAACGACACCAAAAACTTTAGCGTCGGGAGTATTTTGCTTAATTTTATTGATCGCCTGTGCCACTCTGTTCTCAGACCGACCGTTGACAATCACCGATGCACCTTCTTGTGCTAATGTCTGAGCGATCGCAAAACCAATACCTGCGGTCGAACCACTCACTAGCGCGGATTTACCTTCTAATTTCAAGTCCATTTCGCTTTGCCCCATTTTGCGAATTTTGGATTAAACAAACTTTGGGAATTGGGAACGGGGACGCGGGGACGCGGAGAAATTTTCTCCCTCATCTCCCTCATCTCCCCCTGCCCCCTGCCCCCTACCTCTCATCGTTAAGATGAAATATGCTGTCCTAATGTCTTATTCAAGGTAGTTTTGGGAACTGCCCCAACAACGGTATCCACTTGCCGACCCCCTTTAAATACCATTAATGTTGGGATGCTCCGAATACCATAATGACTGGCGACAGTAGGATTTTGGTCTGTGTTTAGCTTCACCACTTTTACCTGTCCTGCATATTCTACGGCAACCTCGTCTACTACCGGAGCTACCATCCGACAAGGGCCACACCAAGGTGCCCAAAAGTCAACTAATACCGGAATTTCACTCTCTAGGACTTCTTGCTTGAATGTGGCTTCTGTAACATTTGTAATGGATGACATAACTGTCTTTCCGATTTAATTCTATAATTCGATAATATCGAATTATAAAAATATATGCCACTTTACGAGATAATGCAATTATGAGATTCCTATATCATCCAGATAGAAAAGATATATCTTTACCGGGAGTGCTGTATGCATTAGGCGATCCAGTACGGTTAGAGATTGTGAGGTTATTAGCCACCAAGGGTGAAGAGTGCTGTGCTGGATTTGATTTTGCGATCGCCAAATCCACCATGTCCAACCACTTTAAAATTTTGCGAGAGTCGGGGATAGTCTTGACGCGTAAAGAGGGGACACAGCATATCAATAAGTTGCGCGGTGAAGATTTAGAAGCATTGTTTCCAGGATTGCTGGATGCAGTATTGCGATCGGCACAACCATTAGTAGATACCACAACATCTAAACAGACAGCTTCAAAAGTTTAACAGTGGGGAGTGGGAGGGATAAAAAGCAGGGGAGGCAGGGGGAGAATTACGAATTACGAATTAGTGTAACTATGACAAAAATTCAAATTAATGGAATTGATTTGTTCTACGACATTAAGGGTGCGGGTGAGCCATTATTATTAATTGCTGGCTTCATGTGTGATCATGCTTATTGGTCGTTAATCATGCCATCGTTGGTTTCGCACTATCAAGTGATTCGTTTAGACAATCCTGGTATGGGAAGAAGTTCTGCTCCCAATGGCCCCTATAGTTTAAAACAGATGGCGAGTGATGTTGCGACATTGCTTGAATATATCGGGATTGACAAGGTGCATTTGGCGGGTCATTCAATGGGTAGTCAGATTGCCCAAGAACTAGTTTTATCGCATCCAGAAAAGGTAAAAAGTCTGATGCTGCTTTCATCTTGGGCCAAGGGTGATGTGCGATTTCATAGCATCATAGAGACTTGGGGCAACCTTCCCAGCAGTATAGATTTGAGGCTTTATGAAAAAGTGATATTGCCTTGGATATTCACAGATGAGTTTTATGCAATTCCGCAAATGATAGAACAGCTCATCGAGTTTGCAATTAACTATCCTTTTCTACCGACGAACAGCACACTTTATCATCACAGTCAAGCTATTATTAGCGCTGATACATCAGACCGCCTCAAAGATATTCACTGTCCCACCTTAGTTTTAGTTGGTCAGCAGGACATTCTGACGCCAATAAAGTTTGCTCAGCAACTAGTACAAGACATTCCCAATGCTGAACTTGTGATTATTGAAAAGGGGGGTCATGGCTTCTTAGTTGAGTCCCCAGATGCTGTGGTTTCAGTGATGCTCAATTTTTTAGCAAAAAGGTAGAATGTCTGGGTAATTCGTAATTCGTAATGACGCGACGCTCCTGTGTCGCTCTAAGCGAAGCTATGCCGCAGGCTTTACGCTGCGAAGCGCGTAATTCGTAATTATTTATTCTCCCCCTGCTTGCTCATCTCCCTCATCCCCCTACTCCCAACTCCCTCTTCGAGGGGGGACGGGTTTCTAAGCCGAGTAAATTGAGCATTTCTCGGTCAGCATTATAATCTGGACAAGGGGTTGTCACTGTTAGCATTTTGTTGTCGTCGCTCGAAAAGATAGAATTGGCTCCTGCCATGAAGCAAAAGGCTTGTTCAACTTTGGAGAGTCTAGCCCTACCGGCGCTGAGACGTACATCGGAAGTTGGCATAGTAATTCGTGCTGTGGCAATCATTCGCACGACTTCCCAAATGGAGACATCGGGCTGATTTTCTAAAGGTGTACCTGGTACTTGCGAGAGAATATTAATTGGTACAGACTCAGGATGAGGATGCAGGTTTGCTAAAGTGTGTAACATTCCTACACGGTCATCAACACTTTCGCCTAAACCGAGGATGCCGCCAGAACATACGGTGACATTTGTTTGCCGGACATTCTCGATTGTGTTTAGGCGATCGCTATATGTCCTAGTGGTAATAATAGTGCTGTAATATTCTTGGGAGGTATCCAAGTTATGGTTATAAGCATAAAGTCCCGCTGCTTCTAATCGCTTGGCCTGATTTGCGCTCAGCATCCCCAGAGTACAGCATACTTCTAAACCCATTGAGGTTACGTCCTTAACCATTTCTAGGACTTCCTCAAATTGTGAGTTATCTCGCACTTCCCGCCAAGCAGCACCCATACATACACGACTTACACCCATTTCTTTAGCTTTTTGGGCAATGCTAACTACTGTTTCCTTTTCTAAAAGTGCTTGCGGTTTCACCTCTGTTTTGTAGCGAGAAGATTGGGCACAGTAGCTACAATCTTCTGGACAACCTCCCGTCTTGATAGAGATGAGCTTGCAGACTTGGATTTTTCTGGGATCATGATATTGACGATGCACGCTAGCAGCTTGATAAACCAGCTCTAGCAGTGGCATATCATATATTGCACGAATTTCTGCTTCCTGCCAATCGGAGCGTATTTCTAGCGACATTCAACAACCTCACAAAATTAGATAACTGATGACTGGGGATGAGGGGGATGAGGGAGACGCGGGGGATGAGGAGGATGAGGAGGATGAGGGAGACGCGGGGACGCGGAGAATAATCAATTCCCCAGTCCCCAATCCCCAATCCCCAGTCCCCAGTCCCCAATCCCCAGTCCCCAATCCCCAGTCCCCAATCCCCAAATAATCTAGCCCCTAGCCCCTGATCTCTTAGAATAGTTTAATGCCTAACTCAAAATTTCTAACTTTTTCATGGGTCTGATCATTGCCGGAGAACGCAGTGGGGTGGGCAAAACAACTGTTACGCTTACCCTTTTAGCTTCTTTATGTCGCCGAGGTTTACAAGTACAGTCTTTTAAAGTGGGGCCAGACTATATTGATCCCATGTTCCATACTTATGTGACAGGACGCGCTTGTCGGAATTTAGACCCAGTTCTCACTTCAGAAACTTACGTGCAGCAATGTTTTGCTGATCATAGCCAATTAGTTGAATATACTTTAGTAGAAGGAGTGATGGGGTTATTTGATGGGGTTTCGTCATTTGCAAAAGACAAAGAACAGATAACTGATTTTGCCAGTACAGCTCACATCGCTCGGCTACTAAATTTACCTGTATTATTAGTAATTGATTGTAGTCGTTTGTCTGGTTCTGTAGCGGCGATCGCCCATGGTTATCGTTCCTTTGATGCGAGAATTAAAATTGCTGGAGTGGTGCTTAATCGCGTAGGAAGCGATCGCCACCTCTTCCTACTCAAAGAAGCCCTACAACCTTTGCAATTACCCATTCTCGGCGTGCTAAGGCGTCAAGATAACATCACAATTCCCGATCGCCATTTAGGTTTAGTACCAACAGCAGAACTTCCCCAACTAAACACTCTCATTGATCGCCTTGCAGACTTGGGTGATACTTGCTTTGACTGGCAAAATTTATTACCTTTACTGCAAACATCTCTTCCTCATCCCCGGTTGGTGAGCGGAGTCAAACCACATCCCCGGTTGGTGAGCGAAGTCGTACTGCGAAGCAGAACCCGCAGGATACCACATCCCATCAGAATCGCCATTGCCCGCGATCGCGCTTTTAATTTTTACTACCAAGACAATCTCGATTTGCTGCAACAGTTGGGTGCAGAACTGATTTTCTGGAGTCCTTTAGTAGATGCGGAACTACCATCGGATGTGCTGGGAATGTATTTTGGGGGTGGTTTTCCGGAGGTGTTTGCCCAGCAACTTGCAGAAAATACCAGCGCTCGTCAAGCAGTGCAGACTGCTATTTTAGCTGGAATGCCGGCGATCGCCGAATGCGGGGGATTGATGTATTTGTGTGAGCAAATTATCGACTTTGCAGGTAAAGTTTGGCCGATGGTGGGAGTTTTGCCTACATCGGCTGTCATGGGTGAGCGTCTTACCTTGGGTTATCGTCGTGCCGTCGCTCTGCAAGATAGTTTACTATTGCCAGTAAGTATAAATATTTACGGACATGAGTTTCATCGTTCTCGTTTAACCTCAACTCCCCATCAGCCTTTATTTGAAACTTATCGTTACGATTGTGAAGAAAAAATTGGATGTGAGGGATGGGGTTGCCCAATGAATATTCACGCCTCTTACATTCATTTGCATTGGGGAAAAAGTCAAGAAATTCCGCTGCGTTTTCTCCAGCAATGCCAAAGAAGAGATTAGGGGCTAGAGGCTAGGGTGTAGCTGAAGTCACTATGAACTGCTATCAGCGAATATTTAAATTTTTTGTAAAACTTAAGTATAAACCCTGGTATTAACAAAAGTTGATGTTAGGATTCTGTCATCTGAATCTGCAATCAAAAACTTATACCAAAATGATCATCAAAAACCTCTTCCGCAAAATTGCTTCTACGGTAGCTACTGGTGCTGCTTTTACCATGGCGATCGCTTTTGAAGTCCCTCAAGCCCAAGCAGTACTTTTGAGTATCTCTAACGCAGGATTTGAAGACTCTGTAATTGGCGAAGAAGGCTTTACTATTAATGTGCTACCAGGTTGGGAATTATACGATCCATCAGATATTATACCTGCTGATCCGGGTGCGACTCCGGTTTTTGGTGCTTATAATCCTTCAGCTGATGCTTTTGCTGGCGAAGCACCAGAGGGCAATAATGTTGGATATCTATATTTAACTAATCCTCCAGGAAGTGGCATTGTTGGCATCACACAGACGCTGACTAGTATTTTAACAGCAGACACAAAATATACCTTAGAGGTTGAGGTTGGTAATATTCCTCCCTTTGGTGGTTTTACTACTTTGGCTGGTTTTCCTGGCTACGTTATTCAACTACTGGCTGGAGGAACTGTAATTGCAGAAGATTTTAATAGCCAAAGCGTGGCGGAAGGAGCTTTTATCACCTCAACTTTATCCTATTTAGCTTCAGCCAATGACGCCAATTTAGGGAAATCATTAGAAATCCGATTGCTTAGTAACTTACAAAGCGAAGGTATAGAAGTCGATTTCGATAATGTGAAGCTAGATGCAACTAAAGTTCCTGAACCTACATCAATTTTGGGTTTGCTAGCACTAGGCGCTTTCGCTGCAAGTTCAGTCTCGAAACTATCAAAACAATGCTAATAATTACTAATTCACATCACACGTAATTCGTAATTAAAAATATGTCTGTAACAAAAATCCCCATAAATAAATTAAGGGGATTTTTTTATTATTTGTAAATGTGTCATAAGCACATTAAATAATTCGTAATTCGTAATGACGCTCGATGACTCGCTACCGCTGCGCTAACGTAATTCGTGATTAAATTCGTTATGATTAGCTTGAGATTGGTACTTGTAGCTAATGCGATCGCCTACCGATTATAGCGTCTTGTCTAAACGCTTCTGCACTCTCTCCAATCAGCCATTATTTGATGTAACAAAATTGGCATAACTTAATTCATTAATGCGATTCCAGTTATACACACTCTGGCGAAAAGTTTTCCATTGTTCGTAAACTTGTTTAAAAGTTGCGTCTTTGCTGGCATTTTCATCCAATAGCTCAAAGGATGCTTTCTTGGCTGCTTGCATAATATCCTGACTGTAGGGAATCAGCTTGGTGTTGCCAGCAACTAATCGTGATAATGCTTCTCCATTCAAAGCATCATAATTACTCAGCATATTTAAGTTAGCTTCTAAAGTTGCTGTCTTAAAAATTTCCTGGTATTCTTTGGGCAGACGCTTCCAGGCGTTCAAGTTAACTAATACATCCAAGGTTGGCCCCGGTTCCCACCAACCAGGATAATAGTAGAATTGAGCAGCTTTGTTTAATCCAAGTTTTTCATCATCGTAGGGGCCAACCCACTCAGCAGCATCAATTGCTCCCCTATCCAATGCTAAGTAAATTTCACCTCCAGGTAATACTTGCACGTTGACTCCCAAGCGAGACATGACTTGTCCCCCCAAACCAGGGATTCGCATTTTCAAACCTTTGAGATCAGTTACAGATTTGATTTCTTTTTTGAACCATCCCCCCATTTGGGCGCCAGTGCTACCAGCGGGAAAGTTAATCACGTTGAAGTTGGTAAAAATTTTTTGTATCGTTTCTAGTCCAGTACCGTGATAAATCCAGGCGTTTTGTTGTTGAGCATTCAAACCGAAGGGTACGGAAGTCGCAAAAGCTAATGCTGGACTTTTGCCGATGTAATAGTAGCTAGATGTGTGACCACATTCGACAGTTCCGGCTTGCACAGCATCAAGGACTTGCAACCCTGGTACTAACTCCCCAGCTGCGAATGGTGTAATTTTGAAACGTCCATTGGTCATTTCTGCAACCCGCCTGGCTACTGTTTCTGCACCGATAAAAGTACCTAAAGACTTAGGCCAGCTAGTCGCCATTCGCCAGCGCACATTTGGCTGTCCTGTTTGGACGTTCGGGGATGTACTAGTTCGGGTACAAGATACTAAAGTAGCAGCAGTTGCCGTGGCGATTGCAGCTGTGTTCAAAACCTGGCGACGTTTCATGATTTTTTGTTATTTAATTTAGTGAAAATTTTAAGCTAATTCAGCAACAATTAGTGAGGGAGAATATCATCTCAGCGAAGTTGAAGGCGAGTCAAAAGCGGTGAGTTAATTGATTGGTTGAGTCGGTATTGTTGTTGCATATAAGTGTCTTCAACCAATTGACAAACAGTAAAGGTAGGTTGTTTAAGTTTACCAATAAATGCTACATCCTAATTAACAATGGGTCATGGATATTTACAATTATCCATGACCCAGGCGTTGTTGTAATGTAGAGAAGTGGCGTTGCGATGTCTCTATGCTCGCCAATGTTTGGGTAGTTGGAGATTTCTGGGTAGGGTGGTTGTGCGATCGCCAATTGCCATTTCAATTTGGTATAGTTCCAAGTTCTCACATTCACTCAAGTTCGCACCACAGAGGTTAGCTTTCTCCAGAGTTGCATCTTGGAAGTTAGTGCCAATTAGATTTGCTTGTTGTAGTTTAGCTTGGTTGAGGTTTGCCTCTTGCAGATTAGCCTCTTCCAAGTTGGCTGTACTGAGCAACACACTTTCTAAGTTGGCCCCAATAAGTTTTGCTTTTTGCAAGTTAGTCCCGATCAAATTGGCTGCTTGGAGGTTACTACCCTCGAAATTCACCCGACAAAGGTTAGCATCACAAAGAATTGCTCCTTCTAGGTTGGCATCACTAAGGACTGCATCTTCTAAGTTGGCATCATAAAGACTTGCACCTTCTAAATTGGCATCCTCAAGGATTACACCAGAAAGATTTGCTTTTCTGAGGATTGCCTGTTGGAGATTCGCTCCTGGAAGGATTGCACCGGAAAGGTTGGCTTCATAGAGAATTGAGCCAGAAAGATTAGTTTCTGTCAAATCTGCCTCAGCAAGGTTGGCGCGACTCATGGTCGTCCATTGCAAGTTAGCCCCAGAGAGAATTGCCTTAGAGAGGTTTGCCTGCATTAAGTCTGCACCTCTGAGATCTGTATCACGTAAATCGAGTCTCTGATTTGCTAAATCGTTGTGGAAATTACGGCGGCCAATCACAGTTAAAGCTGTTTGAATATCTGTAGGAAGTTTTGATAATTCTTCTATTCCTTCGTCATATTCCTGTTTGATTGGTGCATTTTCTCGGATGAAAGCAGCAAGAATTTCCATAATTGTCCAATGATCTTTTGGAAAATCCTTGGCAATTCTTTCTAGAGCATAAATTGCAGCAAATCGGGTTTCAATCTTTTCGTTACCCAACTGTTCAATTGCTTTAGAAAAGCGGTCTGGAATAAATTCCTCTGTAGTTGGCTGTGGAAAATTGTGATTGGTATTGATATTATGATACCAATTAATTTCACCCCGCAATAGTTTTGTAAAACCACTCTGATCCATGTCCAGAGAGAGTTTTGATGTATAATAAGCATTAAGAATAAATGACAATCCACCAAAAATAATTGCAACGGTTGTTAAACCTTGAGTGATATACTCTATCTTTGGTAGTGTAGAAACACCTTGAAGGTCTGCAAAAAATGAGAAAATTAAAGTTAAAGAGAAAATAAAAATAACTGAGACAACTAGCAACAAACTTGTGATTTCATTAGTCTTTATGAAAGACATATCATGAGTCTTCATCTTTGACTCCTATGGTGATTAATTTAGGTCAATCCTATGAGCTTTCATAAAGATTTAATACCGTAAGAACACTGATAATCTTGACAAATGCATAGATTTACTCCATGAAAACTTGGTCATCTATTCATCATATATTCTCTTGACAAAAAATATAAATTATGATTCTCAATATTTTTAACTATTTAGTTAATAAAGCTTAATAATTTAATAACTAATACTATTATCAATGTGTTGAAAATTTAATATCGTCTGGTAGATGCGGGGATGAAGAGACGGGGGGACAAGGGAGAAATTTTAATACTTTGAATCTTGAGTTGCACCTTTGGTGCGCTTCCAGCGCAACTTGAATTTTGAATTTTAAAGATGCTATTAGCGAAAGTGGTAGGATGCACCTAAATAACGGTGGCTTATAGAGATTGCCGCCAATGTATTGGGGCTTCGACATCATCCGGTAGGCGAGTTGTGCGATCGCCCAGTGCCATTCTAATTTGTTGTGATTCTAAGTTTTTAGCTCCTGTCAAAATTGCTCCTTCAAGTTTGACATCACCAAGGTTTGCACCAAATAGGTTAGCTCCCATGAGATTTGCTTTAGTGAGGTTGGCTTGATAAAAGATGGCTCTTTGCAGGTTAGCTCCGATGAGATTGGCAAGATTCAGATCAGCTTCGGTCAAGGTGGCTTCTGAGAGGTTGGCAAAATAAACTTCTGTTTGTTGTAGTTTCGCGGCATTGAGATTGGCTCCAGAAAGGTTGGCTCCGTTGAGGTTGGCTCCATTGAGGTTGGCTCCGATCAAACCTGTATTGTGCAGGTTGGCTTTACCAAGCTTTGCTCCTTGCAAGTTAGCTAAAAATAGCTTAGCTCCAGAGAGGTCGGCAACTTTCAACGTGGCTTGTTGCAAGTTAGCTTTATAAAGGTTTGCTCCTTGTAAATTAGCTGCACGCAGACTTGAGCCAGAGAGGTTAGCTGTCCGCAGGTTGGCTCCAGAGAAGTTAGCGCGATTGAGGTTGGCTCGACAAAGGTTAGCTCCACACAAGCTAGCTTTGACTAAGTTAGCTTCATAGAGAATAGAGCCAACGAGTTTAGCTCCATCAAGGTTAGCCTCAGAAAGATCCGCTCCTCGCAGGTCGGCCCCACTCAGATCAGACCCTCGCAGATCTGCCTGTTGGAGGTTGGCTCCTAGTAAGTCTATGCGCCTGATGTTGGTATGACGTAAATCAAGTCTTTGATCTTTGGGATCTTCAAACAAATTGCGCCGTCCAATCACAGTCAGAGCTGCTTGAATATCGGTGCGAATTTTTGGTGATTCGTCGTGGAGGTTTTGGTCTAGATGCTGTACAGAACGCACCCCACTTCTACGCCTACCTGAGTAAACTACTGGCGAGTATTCCAGTTTTTTTGGCTCTCCCTCTAACTGCTGAATTTGTGTATTTTCTCGCACAAAGGCAGTGAGGATTTCCATGATTGTCCAATGTTCTTTAGGAAATTCTTGGGCAACTCGTTCTAGTGCGTAAATTGCACCTGTGCGAGTTTCAATCTTTTCATGTCCCAGCTGAGCGATCGCACTCATAAAACGTTCTGCAACTAATCTGTCTTGATTGAGTTTGGCATTTTGAATGCCAATTTCCAGATTTTTTTCGGCGGCGATCGCATTTTTATGCATAGCTTGGGCACGCTTCGCTGCATAGTAAGCATTAAACATGACTGCTGATGATAAAAAAACTATTGCAGTAGCTGTTAATGCTTGGTTTCTATACTGTATTTGTTCCTGAATTGATAGTTCTTTGATATTGAACAATGCGAAGAAGATTAGAGCCAACAAGAGAGCGAATATAACTGTTATGGTTATTAACCAATTCAACAAAGCGTCTGTCTTTTTAGCAGACATGGCAGAAATATTCCTCACAAAGCAGGATTTTTACTTAGTAATGGGGAAAAATAGTATAGCATTTAGCTGAAAATTTTAATAGCCTCAGAATAATTATTTAGATTGTTGAGGAGAAATATTTAATTTCTTTTTAAGTACAAAGCCTTGCCCTTTGCAATGCTCTCAAGCCCAACGAGGGTGGGCGGGCTTAGTTATTATTGTTCCCTATTTCCTAAATTTGGCTTCTCTGAGGTTTGCGTGTGTGAGTATGGCATCATTCAGGGTGGCTTTATGCAGCCTAGCTAGATATAGGTTGGCTCGATTGAGATTGGCTTTAGAGAGGTTTGCTTTTTCGAGATTGGCTGCACTGAGAATTGCGCCCTCTAAATTGGCTCGGTATAAGTTAGCTCCAGTGAGGTTAGCAGCAGTGAGAATTGCTCCTTTGAGATTTGCCCCTGTGAGGTTCGCGCCTGAGAGATTAACTTGATAAAGATTTGTTTGTTCAAGGTTTGCCCCACTCAAGTTTGCGCCTCTCATATCTGTATGACTTAAATCAAGCTGCTCATTTTCTGAGTCTTTGTTGACATTTCTGTTGGCAATAACAGTTAGGGCTGCTTGAATCTCGTGAGAGACTTTTGCTGATAAATTATTTGTTACTTCTAGCTGGGATATATAAGGTGCATGATCTCGGATAAAAGTAGTAAGAATATCCATGATCAGCCAGTGATATTGGGGATGCTCTTGGGAAATTTGCTCTAAATCTTTAATTACAGCTAAACTGCTTGCCATCGTTGCATTCTGTAGCTGTGCGATCGCTAGGCTTAAGCGCTGTTTTGGTGATTGAATTTGAGTTTGTTTGATTTTTTTGGCAGCAGCATATATCTCAAGGAAGATTTTTTTTAATAAATTATGATTGCTTGGTAAGATATTTTTCATCGTCTATAAAGTATGAATAATTACTGTCAACATATCCATCAAAAGATTAGCTTAAATTTTAACAATGTTTTTAAGCAAGGGTTTTCCCTGTTATACCAATTCACGAAAATCCTGATACAAATACAGACGGTGTAGAGACGCGCTTTTGAAGCGTCTTTTAGAGGTTGTTTGAAAAGTCTAAATTAATACTAACCCCGGCGATTAGAAATCGCGACTATATAGACAAAACCCACCTCCGTGGGTTTCAAGAACTCGATTTTTCGTGTTTTCCAAAGGAGGTGGACTAAGCTTTGTGTAGTAGCGAATTATATTCGCCCAAAACTTTTCAAACATCCTCTTAAAAGTGTTGAAAACGTCTTAAAGCAAGCCTTTCTACGAATTACGAATTAGTATGCTAATAATTGATGAATGCAGCAAAATTTACAGCCAAGAACTAAAGATTTAGTGTTGGTTGGTGGCGGTCATAGCCATGCCATTGTCTTGAAAATGTTTGGTACCAAACCGTCACCAGGAATACGTTTGACTTTAATTACTCTAGCTTCAGATACACCCTACTCTGGAATGCTACCAGGACATATCGCCGGATTTTACAGCCACGATGAATGTCATATTGATTTGCGATCGCTAGCAAACTTTGCTCAAGCACAATTGTATATTGATCGAGTAGTTGCCCTTGACCTGGAAAACAACAAAGTTATTTGTGCTAACCGACCCGCAGTAGATTTTGATGTGCTGTCCATTGATATTGGCAGTACTCCAGCCAGAATATCTGTATCAGGAGCCACAGAATATACAATTGCTGCAAAACCAGTAGCAAACCTATTAGAACATTGGTATCACCTACTGGAAGATGTAGCCAAAAATTCCCAACAACCTCTGAGTATTGGAATTGTGGGTGGTGGTGCTGGTGGTGTAGAATTGGCGCTGTCAATGCAAAGTCATCTACAGTGGATTTTAGGGTGTTGGGATGATCAAGAACTCGCTAATGTTAAAAATTTAGCAATTCATTTATTCCAGCGTCACCAGGAATTATTGCCTAGTTATCATTCCTCAGCGCGGCGTCAAGCGAAACAAATCTTAACTCAGCGTGGCATCAAGTTGCATTTGGGCGAAACTGTCTGCCAAGTTGCACCATCAAATCTCACACCTAATTTACTAGTTCACAGAAGGAAAGAAGCAATGCTTGAGGTTAAATGCGAGTCTGGGTTGACAGTGGAGTGTAACAAAATTTTTTGGGTAACACAGGCATCTGCACCTGAGTGGGTAAAAGCAACGGGACTGGGGACTGATGAGCAAGGCTTTATTTTAGTAGACGACACATTGCAATCTCAAACACATCCACATGTATTTGCGACTGGTGATATTGCCACAATGGTAAATCATCTCCGTCCCAAAGCAGGGGTGTTTGCAGTCCGTCAAGGTAAACCTTTATTTGAGAACTTGCAGCGGATTTTATTAAATAAACCGCTGAAACCTTATAGACCACAGAAACAGTATTTAAGTTTAATTGGTACAGGAGATGGACGAGCGATCGCCACAAGAGGTATCCTGACTCTACCACCCCACCAACTACTATGGTGTTGGAAAGACTTGCTTGATCGCCGTTTCATGGAACAGTTTGGGAAGGGGCTAGGGGCTTAGAATTATTAGAGTTAGTTGGCTTGAGCAATCGCGCCGAAGAAAAAGCTAGAAACTTCGCGGTCATTTTTGTGAAACTTCGCGGTGTTCAGATACCCAACTTCTCACTAATGATTGAGGATTGCTATATCTAAATTACAAAACCTGTTGCAATTCCTCAATAGTATTTGTAGTTACAACATTTCGTAAAATTGCTTTCAAACGCTCCAAATCATTAATTTGGTTGATTTGTGGCATCAATTGTAACCCATTATCACCAAACTTCAACTCTAAATTAATTTCAATAGCAGAAAGTATTCCTTGCAGTTCCCCGCGTGCTTCTCCGCGTGCTTCTCCGCGTGCTTCTCCGCGTGCTTCTCCCTCGCGTAAAATTTCTTGATACCAAGGCGATTCACGTAACATAGTCATATCCCACCTCATAATTTCCTGAACTAACCCACTTTCTAAAACAAACGTAGCAAAAAAAGCTAATACCGTTTCCAGTTGGTTTAGTTGTTCATCTGCACGCAGAATTTGTAATGCTTCTCTAATGGTAGATTCATTTTCGCCACCTTTGAGAATGGGGACAAACGGCAGTAAGGATGGTAACGGTTGTTGAAAAGCAATATTGACATCAACTTCCCACAGGTTAATTACCCGATAATCTTGTATTGCCCGTAATCCTGCAAAATTGGAGATAAAGCTCGTGGGTATTTCGTTGTTGCCAGTTTTTAGAATGTTGATCAGAACAGGGTATATTGGTAAATGATATTTTTCTTCTGCTAGTGCTGCATATGCACGTATCCGACGTGGCATTTGGGGTTTGTATCGTAATTGCAACTCGTTGAGAAGCAAAAATTCTCCATACTGAGAACTGTTGACACGGATTAAAACATCAGTTTCTCGACTAATCCACTGAAATTCACCAGTTACAATTTCCTCGGCAACAACATCAGGAATCTGCGTTACCCATCTTGCCCAGTTGTTGGGCGCAAGGCTGATTAATTTTTTGGTACTGACATCGGCAGGTTTTGCCATCGCGGTATAGATGCACTCAACAAGTGAGATTTATCGTAACTTGAAGTGTGACATTAAATCCAATTAACACCTATCGCGTACTTTGTTCAAAACCAAGTTTTTCACCTTGGATAAAAATTTCCTAATACGGCAAACAGCCTCAGCATTAGAAGGACTTTTAGGACGCGATCGCCATTGTCAAATTATGCAAGCTGAAGTGCTAGCCCAACTCAAATTCCTAGATGTAGAAACTCAACTAGGATTGGGAGGACTAGAAAAACTGTGGAGTGGTTTAGATGCACAAGTGCATACACATTCAGAAGTTTTTACCGAATCTTTACAACATCTGCTACCGGACTTGTCTAACCGTTCGGAAATTGAACAACACCTGATCTCTCAATTGGTTCTAGCTTGTGGCGATGTCAGTTTAGTATCATTTGTGAAGTTGAGTAAAGGTGCGATCGCAGCTAGTCGTGCAGCCCTGACTTTAGGCTGTGAGGTTTTTGTAGACATCTAGCAAGAAAGCAGGGAACGGGGGAAACTGAGTTGCTTGCTTTTTGTCGTCTTTCATTGAGAAAGTGTGTCTATGATGGGACGAACAAGCCAGTTAAAACCAACTTTTAGCTGATGGTCTAAGGTTGGCATCCGATACAGATAGGCAGCACGTCGGGCAACGTATGCCAAAGGCCCATCTAATTTAATTCCTAAACCAGCAAGGGTAGCGTTGTTTTTTCCTAGTGCCATCATTTCCCCTAGCTGTTGGTAGCGCAAAGGAAGCAAAGGACGGTGAGTTAGAGATGCCCAGATATTCCAAGCAGCATAATCAGCTTGTTGAAAGGCTGCTTGTGCGGTGGCAGGAATTTGCTGTCCTTCAGCATCACAACAGTCTGCCAAATCTCCTAAAGCGAAGATTTCTGGATGTTCAGGTACTTGCAAAGCAGGTGAGGTAGTGATTTGACCACGCTGGTTTTGCTTGAGAGACAGAGACTTGACTACGGGAGTCACCCGTGTACCTACAGTCCAAATTACCAAATCTACGGGGATCGTATCTGTCTGATTTTTGTACTCTAGAGAAATAGTGTCTTGCCCGATGGATTCTACTTTGGTTTCTAAATCTAGAAACACGCCTCGTGTTTCTAAAGCTTTTTTTGCTGCTTCACGATTAAACTCTGGGGAGGTTCGCAAGATTTGATCGCTAATTTCAACAATCCGAAAGCGTCCTCTTTCTCTCAATCTGTCTGCCAACTTACAGGCTAATTCCACACCACTGTAACCAGCCCCGACAATTACTACACGAATCTTATCAGCATCGGATTCTTCTAGCACTCGCAGGCGTTCTTCTAAGCGATAAGCATCAGTTATACTACGGAAAATATAAGCATAAGATGTTGCGCCTGGTACTAAATCTAGTGGAGTTTCGCCACCTAAAGCTAGTACTAATCTGTCATAAGGAATTTCCGGGCCGTCTTGTAAGTGTACGCGTCGCTGTTCGATGTTAATTCCAGATACAACCGCTTGATAAAAACGTACACCTGTGCCTTGTAGAAGTTCTGCAAACGGTGGGGCAATTTCCCAGGTTTGTAGTTCGCCTGTGAGTAATTCGTACAATAAAGGGGAAAATAAGAAGCGATCGCTTTGATCTACCAGAACGATTTCGGGCTTTTGCGTAGATTCCCAAGGTAACTGGCTTAAGCCAAGGGCAGTGTAGAGACCACCAAAGCCTCCACCAAGGATACAAATTCTAGGAGTTTGTTGAGTCATTGATTCTAGTGGACAGTCAATTTCAGCATGGCAACTAACCTCAGTGTAATGATTTCTTGAGTTCTATTGCCATCAGCCAACAATCAAAATACTCTCCCTCATGCAATTCATGTGCAGATAACAGCTTTACCTTAACAAAGCCACATTTCTCACGGCAAGTTTTGTGTTGGGGTCTGTCTTATACCAATTCGTAATTCGTAATGACGCGACGCTCCTGTGTCGCTCTAAGCGAAGCTATGCCGCAGGCTTTACGCTGACGCTCGTACCGACGCTCGATGACTCGCTACCGCTACGCTAACGTTGTTCCCCAGACATAATTTTTGATAGCTGCTACATATGCTACACGCTGTTGTCGCTGTTCAAGCCAGACTTCGTTAAGTTGGGAACGTGTCTCTAATAAAAAAGTAGCAACTTGTTGTTAGCGTTCTAGTACTTCTTGTTGCCGTTGCGATCGCGCAGCATTCCATTGTTCTCTGAGAGACACAATTTTAACTTTTCATCAATCTTTAGTTACTACTTAAAATCTTAATGTAAATTCAGTATATCGAAAAGTTTTCTATAAGCTTATAAGCCAAGTGAAAAAAAGGGAAATTCTTCAATTTGGAGCCGCTGAAATTTGGGAACAGCCCTATGAACAATATTGTTTATCTGATTTTTCTTAACATTCAACATTTCTGCTTTTGTTCATAAAATGTAAAAATATTTAAGAGAATAAAAAGTTTTCTTAAAAATCGACTACTATAATGTAAGTAAGTACTTACATATTCAATGAATAAAGCTGTCCGTTCGTCCTCACTTACCCGTGTTCGTTTAATAGAAGCTGCCTCACAAATCTTTGCTTGTTTAGGTGTTCAAGGAGCAACTACCCGTGAAATAGCTCGTGTCGCTGGTCTAAATGAAGTGACTTTATTTCGTCATTTTGCTAGCAAAGAACAACTATTAGGGGCAGTGATTGAAAATGCTTTAGCACTCCAGATAGAAGTTTTTTCTCAGCCGGAAGCATGGACACAGGATTTGAGCGTTGATCTCAGGCGTTATGCTCAGCTTTATAATAATATGCTGGAGGCGCAGGAAGACTTAATTCGTACTTTCATTGGGGAAGCTAAACGTCATCCTCAAGCAGCAAAACAAGTAATCCAAGAAGCTGCTAAGCCTTTAGGAGACAAACTATTAGCCTATTTGCAATCTAGCCAAAAACAAGGTGTTGTCAGATCTGATATCGATCTGTTGCCAGCAGTCGATATGTTTACAGGGATGCTACTGGCAGGAATGCTATGCCGCAATGCCAAGCTTAACCAAAACATCTATAGCCGTGAAACTTATCTTGAAACTTGCGTCGAGATTTTTGTGCGCGGCATTAGATTGGAGGCAGGGGGTTAGGGACTAGGCACTGGGGAACTTGTGGCCCCCTGGGGATTAAGCTAATCTGCCTTTAACTTGCATAATCCTTTACCTCAGAAAGACGCGGAGAGAAGTTGCGTGCGGGGGTTCCCCCCGTTGAGCAAACTTCGGAGGACGCGCTTAAGGGGAGACGCGGGGATGCAATTTGAATGATTATTAGCTTAGGGGTAATGGGGACACGGGGACGTGGAATAACTAATAACAAAGGACAAATGACAATTCCCAATTCCCAGTACTTCTCCTGTCGGAGACGCTACGCGTAGGGGTACGACTTTGCCCTTCGGCTCCGCTCAGGACAAGCTCAGTACAAGTTCCCAATTCTCTATCTAAATGAGTACACATGAAACTGTTATTTGCTTTATATTAGCGGTATAGTACTTACCATAGAAATGCAACTTTTCTAGCCTTGCCTCATGGTAAGGCTTTTGCTTTTCAGCACTCTTCAGCACGTGTAGCGATCGCATCTATACTCATTCGCTCAAATCCGACTTATGCCAACAAATATAGAGTTGCTTGCAGAATGGCTTGGTGGGATTGGGTACTCCGGGGTCGTCCTAATTGCTTTTTAATAGGTTTGTTCACAGACCGTATTATAATTTGAATCTATAAAGCAATGTCTAAACCTTCATCCTCAGCTTAGGATTCGTGTAAAAATAAGTTGAACAATTTAATATTTGTAGTGCGGGCATCTTGCCCGCGCGAGCAAGATGCTCGCACTACTTATTTTTACTTGATGCCTTAATCGTTACCGACCTGCAACTAGAGATTTAGTTTCACGATGGCAAATCAGCGGCAAGAACAAAAGCGGCTTCTCCAACAAATGTTTGAGAGAGCTTGTGATGCGATCGCTGTTACGGATGAGCGAGGTTTTTTTGTCGAGGTGAATGCAGCAGCTTGCAAATTATTTGGTTTAAGCCAAAAAGCTCTATTAAAAAGGAATTTGGCTGATTTGACAGATGCCGAGTTAGATTTTCAACAGATTTGTTTGAGCATTCAAAACGGTAGTCAGCCGACAGGAGAACTTTATCTATTACGTCCCGATGGTAGTCGGCGAGAGGTGGAATATACCTTAAGCTTGAATGTCGCTCCCCATCGCCATCTTGTGATTTTAAGAGACATCACCGAACGTCAAGAAGCAGCAAAAGATGAGTTATGGTGTCAACGGCAATGGGTTGAGTTATTTTCAGAAGTAACCCTCAAAATTCGGCAATCGTTGCAGTTAAAAGAAATCCTCCGGGCTACGGTTACAGAAGTGCAACGAATTCTCCAAGCAGATCGAGTACTGATATATCAAGTTTTACCAGATGGTACTGGTAAAGCCATCAGCGAAGCTGTTCTGCCAGAATATCCGGCGATTCTTGAGTTAGAGTTTCCCGAAGAAGTTTTTCCCCAAGAGTATCAAAAGTTATACGCTGCTGGACGTGTGCGGGCGATCGCAGATGTACATGATTCCAATGCTAATTTAGCGGATTGTTTGGTAGAGTTCATCGATCAATTTGATATCAAAGCTAAGTTGATTGTACCGATTCTGCAAAATCTGAATTCCCATCAACAAAACGAATCGCAAACCCAAAATAAGTTGTGGGGATTGTTGATTGCCCATCACTGTCATCATCCTCGACGCTGGGTAGATTTTGAATTAGAGCTGATGCAACAACTAGCAGATCAAATCAGTATTGCTCTAGCCCAAGCCCAATTATTAGAACACTTAGAAGAGATGGTAGAAGTTCGCACAGCCGAACTCAAAGATGCCAATCGTAATCTGCATCAAGAAATCAATGACCGGATGCAAGCAGAAGAAGCTCTGCGACGGAGTGAGGAACAACTGCGTTTAATTACCAATGCATTACCAGTATTGATTGCTTACGTAGACAACCAACAACGGTATAGCTTTAACAATAAAGCCTATGAAGATTGGTTAGGACAGTCACCACTAGAGATTCACGGATGCCATCTTCAGGACGTATGGGGACAAGACTGTTACCAACGAATGCACAGCCATGTCAAAGCAGCTTTATCAGGTCATGTAGTCACCTACGAAAATGAAATTACCCTCAAAGATGGCAACTTCTGCTCGGTAAACGTCACCTATATTCCGCATATCGATGAACAAAAAACCGTCAAAGGGTTCTTTTCCCTCACCAGTGACATTAGCGATCGCAAAGCCATTGAACGGATGAAAGACGAATTCATTTCCGTAGTCAGCCACGAATTACGAACCCCCCTCACCTCCTTACACAGTGCCTTGAAAATCCTCGCTACAGGGCGATTGGGAACTCTCTCAACCGATGGACAGCAAATGCTAGAAATCGCCGACGAGAACACAGTACGATTAGTCCGCCTAGTCAATAACGTCCTAGATTTGCAGCGGATTGAGTCAGGTGAAGTCACAATGGAAAAGCAAGCTTGCAACGCCGCAGATTTAATAACTCAAGCAGCCGAGGCAATGCAACCAATGGCCCAACAGCATGGTGTGAGTTTGGTAACACAGCCTGCGAATATCCAGATTTGGGTAGATTCAGATTATATCGTCCAGGCACTCACCAATTTACTCAGTAATGCGATCAAATTCTCATTACCTGGTACGACAGTTGGGTTAACGGTTGAACTAGGAACTAGGGAGCAGGGAGCAGGGGAGGTAGGGGGAGAAACAACAAACACTCATTGCCAATTCCCAATACTTCTACTGTCAAAGACGCTACGCGAACGACTTCGCTCAGTACAAGCTCCCAATTCCCAATTCCCCATTTCCCATTCCCAACCTATCGAAGTTCTGTTTTGTGTCCGCGATCAAGGGCAAGGAATACCTCAAGGCAAACTCGAAAGCATTTTTGAAAAATTTCAACAAGTTGACTCAACCGATTCCCGTAAAAAAGGAGGGACAGGCTTAGGGCTTACCATCTGTCGCAAAATTATCGAACAACATGGGGGTCGAATTTGGGCAGAAAGTACCCTTGGAAAAGGCAGTACTTTCTACTTTACATTACCAACATTCAAACAATGAAAGGGAACGTTCCCTTTAATTACGAATTACGAATTATTTAATTAGATAACTGATATGACTAAACGAGTTTTATTTATTGATGATGAAGAAACAATTCAAAAAGTCGTGCAATTTGGCATCCACATGGCAGTAGGTTGGGATGTAATGACTGCCAGTTCAGGGCCTACAGGTATCGAAACTGCTCAAACCGAACAACCTGATGTTATTCTGTTGGATGTGATGATGCCCGATATGGATGGCATTGCTACTTTTAAAGCCCTACAATCGCATCCCGAAACTGAACACATCCCAGTTATTTTTTTAACTGCCAAAGCACAGACATCAGAAAAGCGACAGTTTAATGATTTGGGTGTCAGTGGTGTGATTACTAAACCTTTCAATTCGCTTGATCTACCAGATCAAATTGCCAGGATTCTGCATTGGCAGATCTAGTTTTGAGAACGAGAAATGGGGAACTTGTACTGATACTTCTTCTGTTACTTGAAGTGAAAAAAAATCAGCAATTCATCGATACATAAAGTGATTTCTCTTTCTTCAATCAACATTTTTGGCGTTGCATAATTGCAGGATGATTTATCGGGCTACGCCCCGCTACGCCCCGCTACGCTAACACGCAGAGGCGCAGAGGCGCAGAGAGAATAAAGAGTTTGAGATTTCAATCTATCATATTTCATCCTATGATTCAGCAACGCCACATTTTTTTAACTACAATTTTATTTCTCCAATTGTGAAAATTCTATCTGATTTGTAAGAATCCGCGTTATCTAGATCCCCGACTTCCCAAAAAAGTCGGGGATTTTAGTTATCACGAATGATTTATGATTGCTATAGGACTTATGCATTGACAGAAAATACTAAAAAAGTAGGGAAGAAGTCTTTTGGAATGTACTGATTTTTTCAAAAATCAAATAGGATTCCTATATGAAAATATTGCTGGTGGAAGATGATGAAGCACTAATTACTGTTTTAACAAAGAGCTTGGTAGCACATAACTATGTCGTAGATACCGTCAAAGATGGTGAAATGGGTTGGAATTATGGTTCAACATTTGAGTATGATTTGATGGTGTTGGACATTATGTTGCCCAAGTTAGATGGTATTAGTTTATGCCAACATTTTCGAGCAGAAGGATACACTACACCAATTCTTTTACTAACATCTCAGGATACTAGTACCGCTAAAGTTAGAGGATTTGATGCAGGCGCAGATGACTATGTAGTTAAACCTTTTGATCGGTTAGAACTAATTGCTCGAATTCGAGCATTGTTGCGCCGTAGTAGCGTCAACCCCTTTCCGTTACTGACTTGGGGAGATTTACTGCTCAACCCAAGTACTTGTGAAGTAACTTATGATGGTCAACCTTTATGTCTGACAGCTAAAGAATATAGATTGCTAGAACTCTTGTTGTGGGATAGCCAGCATGTGTTTAGTACTGGTGAGATTTTGGACAGATTATGGTCATCAGAGGAATTTCCCGCTGAGGCAACTGTGCGATCGCATATTAGGCGGTTGCGTCATAAGCTGGTAGCAGTAGGTGCATCTCCTGATTTTATTGCAACAATGCCAGGGCGTGGTTATTACTTAAAAGCGCCCAACCAAGAAGCGAAAATTCAAGGGAATGGGGAATTGGGAACTTGTACTGAGCGTATGCTTAAGCAAGCCAGCAAGAGCGTCTTTGATAGGAGCAGTCGAAGTATGGGGAATACCCCATGTGTGAGTTCAACAGAACGCCATCCTGAGCAACAAGCTAAATATCTAGCATTTCTCAATGAGACTTGGGCAGTTAGCAGACCAAAAAGTCTTGAACAATTGACGGTACTATCTCAGACTGTAAAAGACTTACAAGCTGATTCACTAGATCATCAACTGCAAGCACATGCTCAACAAACTGCTCACAAACTAGCAGGAACTCTAGGAACTTTTGGACTCATAAAGGGAATGCAATTGGCACGACAACTAGAGAATTTACTAGAAAGTCATAAACTTTTGCAACCACAACAGGCAGTATTACTGGAAACTTTGGTGAACGCCTTAAAACGAGAAATCCAAGACAATACCTTAATTCCTGGCTTGCAGTCGCCTTCTGAACATTCACCACTGTTGTTGATTGTCGGTCAAGATTCCCACTTTACCCAATCTTTAGTTACTGTTGCATCAAATCGGGGGATTAATACAGCGATTGCACCGACAATTGAGATGGCTAGAACCTGGTTAAACTCTAGGTTAATCCCTGAGTACGGTAGTCAATTTCCCCAAGCAATGCTGCTTTTGCTCGCCCCACAGACACAAGCAACAAACTTTCTGGAATATTTGCAAAACTTGACGCAAAGTTACACCGACTTGCCAATTTTGGTTGTGGGCGATCGCAGCGATTTTATTAATCGCTTGGAAATAGTGCGGCGGGGTGGGAAAATCCTTTTGGAACCATCTATTGCTCCCGAAGATGCGATCGCAGCTGTAACACAATTGCTGAGTGGCTCAGTTCTAGAACCAAAGGTCATGATTGTAGACGATGATCGTGATTGGTTACACACTCTGCCATCACTACTCAATCCTTGGGGATTTAAAGTTACAACCCTTGCAGAACCGCAACAATTCTGGACAGTATTACAAGCTGTAATACCTGATGTACTGGTGTTAGATGTCAATATGCCACAAATTAATGGATTGGAATTATGCCAAGTCTTACGGAGTGATGTGTGTTGGCGGCGATTACCAGTTCTATTTGTCAGTGCCCTCACAGATGCAACAACTCAAAATCAAGCTTTTACTCTAGGTGCTGACGATTACTTGTGTAAACCAGTGATGGGCATAGATTTGGCAAACCGCATTCGCAATCGTTTACAGCGAGCGCGAACTTGGGCCAGCTAAACCCAGTATTCTGGTTGAATATGTTCAAAATAGCAAACATGAACATTGTTCACTTATTTGGGTGAGTTTATGGGTTCACAGCAGCACTTAGAAAGTTAGTAACTTTGGCAATAATCGGCATAGCTGTGTACCAGAGTTTTTGATTAACATCTACAGTATTAGCAGCCGTTTCAATTATTTCTGCTACGTTTGTTAAACGGTCTAATGCTCGGATGATATTTGGTTCTTTTTTGTCTATTGCTTTCTTGGTTGCTCTTAAGTCTTCAATTACTTCTTCTTGGATATCGGCTGGTAGTTCTGCTCCTTGAATTAAAGTTTCGAGTTCTGCCAATAACTTGCCAATGTCATCTTGAGTGAGGAATGCTTCAGTATTTACACTTGGTTGCCTTTGTATTTGATTGCGAACATTTTGCTGGTGTGAAGTGGCGATCGCATGTATATTATTACCCTGGTGGTAGAGGTCGAGGGTGTCAAAAATTTGCTCGATCAAATCACAAAATTCACCGTCTACAAAAGTTTTCTGGCTATTGTAAGGTTTACGAAAGGGATGAGGGTTTTCTGAAGTGGGTAAGCATGTATAAATGTATTCACATTTCACCCCATCAAATTTAGTGTCTTTGGTAATACCCCAGTCTTCAATATAGGCTCCGGTGACAGTAGCATCTGTCAAATCAGTACCGTTCAATTGCGTTTTTACTAACTTTGCTCTAGATAAATTAGCTTTATGTAAATTAGCCTTACTTAAATCTGCACCAACGAAGCTAGCATCCGTGAGATTAGCTCCTTTGAGATTAATTCCCCAGAGGTCTTGATAGTCAAAATTTTGACCTTGCCCTTGTCCCGTAACTAACAAATTACGTATTTGTGTGTGTCCCAAGTAAGTTGCGCCGGGACAAACAAAAGACAGTATTATAGCTTGGTGAAAACAAGTACGAGTCAGAATTGAATTGCTAAAATCTGTATTCTTGAGAGTAGCTCTGGTAAAATCTGCATCTGTTAAATCTGCATCACGAAAGCTTGTACCTCTTGTAGCAGCAAAAATAATTTCAAACGAGCGAGTCCAAGCCTGTCTCTCATCTCCCTTCAAAGCACGCCATCCAATGTAAAAAATCAGCAGCGCTGCGGCAAAAGCCAAGAATCCAGCATTGATAAAAAATAAAGCTAAAATTCCTACTGTCGCAAAGGCAAATGCAAAAGCTACAGCTCCAGTAATAGCTCTTGCTCCGGCTTGGATTCCTACTTTAGCTAAGGCTTTGGCAAAAACAAAAGCTCCAACCACAGCTATAACAAAAGCTGCAAAACCCACCACAATGCCTTTATTGACAGTGAACACCCAGAAGATTGTCAGCAAAACTAAACAAACAACACCCGCATAAAAGTTGTTAGCAGTAGAATTGTAAAAATTAAACGATGATAAATAGTCAATATATGCCGAAAAAGCTTTTGATATTCTTGAGATTAAGCGTGAGATGAGTACTAACCCCATCGTCCATTGATATCGCAGTCCAGTTTTAGCACCAATGAATTTGGCTTCTTTGAGATTAGCACCAGTAAAATCTACACCTCTAATATCTGCATAGCTAAAATCAGCACCAGTTAAGTCTTGACGTTTAAAGGAATGACCTCTGAGATTTTGCTTGGAAAAGTCGTTGGTCATGGTGGTCTAGCAGACGCTTGGATTGATACTCTGATATATATTGAGTATGCTATTTTCCGGTGTGCAGTGCAATCTTCCTGAGTTAAGATTCAGAGAATAAAAATTTATACATACTATGAAAGAGAAGAGGAAATAGGGAATAGGGAAAAATAAACCACCCACAAAGGTTTCTACCTACCTTCAGAAATAAAGATTATTTGATGCCACTTGCGGGCAATCTTCTCCTATCGGAGCAAGAACAAACGAAGTCCGGTTTTGTTGGGCGTCTTGTAGAGAAGACTTTCCGTAGGGTACTTGACTTTTTTCGTAAACGAAAAACTGCTCTGGGGCAGGCCAGAGCAGTGTTTAATAAGAGGAGGTTTATATAGGGGCCAGATATATATGTTGCCCCATGTTCGGTATAGAGTTTCAGTATGTAATTGACTACAGCCAGAGCTTGAGACTCTCCGGAAAAAGTGGGAAAATTTTTTGGGGATTGGGGATTGGGGATTGGGGATTGGGGATTGGGGACTGGGGACTGGGGAATTGTCATTGATTATTCTCCGCGTCCCCGCGTCCCCGCGTCTCCCTCACCCTCCTCATTCCCCTCATCCCTCCACTCCCCACTCCCTCATTCCCTCAGACAATTTGCACACATTTTGCACGGATGATGCGCCAATGTAAGGATATAAAGATTTTACTCAAATAGAAGCGTATACCTAAATCTATGCAAACGCCATTGCGATCGCGTCAAAATCCTCTAATTCACAAGTTAGCAAACTGTATTGAAGAAATTTGGCAGAAATACCTAGATTTATCTCCCTACTTGGTTCCAGATGATTTAGGTTATGTTGAGGGTTGCTTGGAAGGGGAGCGGCTGATTATCGAAAATCACTGTTACCAAACACCGCAGTTTCGGAAACTCCACTTAGAACTAGCTCAGTTAGGCAAATCGTTAGATATTCTCCATTGTGTGATGTTCCCTAATCCTGAATATGCATTACCAATTTTTGGTTCAGATTTAGTGGGAGGGCGAGATAGTATTAGTGCAGCGATCGCTGATTTATCTCCAATCAATGTAGATCGGTCTTTACCAAAGAGTTACTATACTGCTTTATCGGCACTTTCTAAACCAGAGTTTTCTCAACCACGTGCCTTGCCTCAGTGGGGCGATATTTTCTCGGAATTTTGTTTGTTTGTACGTCCCGTCGGTACTCAGGAAGAAGAGGCTTTTTTAACACAAGTTCGGGAATTTTTAACATTACATTGTCAAATTGCCAGTACAACAAATCCTTTAACTTCGCGTCTGGAGGTAGCAAAAATACTAGCAGGACAAAGATATTATTGCACTAGGCAGCAACAAAATGATAAAACTCGCCGGGTTTTAGAAAAATCCTTTGGCTCAGAATGGACAGAGCGGTATATGACTACTATGCTATTTGATTGTGCTGCTTAGTTAGCTAAGAGAGGGGATGTGGTTCGACTTCGCGGTAGTTGAATCTCGACTTCACTCGATTTCCGCGTAGCCGAAACTCACCAACCGAGAGATGAGGGAGAAAATTTCTCCGCGTCCCCGTGTCCCCGCGTCCCCGTGTCCCCGTGTCCCCAGTCCCTATTCATCTTCTGTCTGTAATACCAATTTTCTTACTTCTTTAATGTTGATATCTGCCCATAATGTTGAAAGCACTTTTTTATTATTAATAATAATACTGTTATTTGTAATGACAATTTGGTCAGGGGTATAGGAATATGTTTTCAATGTCATTCCTAATAAATTCATCATCTGAATTTCGTTTGGTGTAATTACCGCTATATTGCGTGTCAACATCAAAATACTTACAACTAAAAGTACTAAACCTGTGATGCTATTTAGTGTAAATCCTGCAACTAAGGTTACATAAAGTATAAAGATACTAGCCGCTAACATAAAAATAGGAAAGATTTTTTTGTATTTAACCTGCAAGCTTGATGGTTGATTCATGATTTAAGATAATACTAACCCCGGCGATTAGAAATCGCGACTATATAGACAAAACCCACCTCCGTGGGTTTCAATAACTCGATTTTCCGTGTTTTCCAAAGGAGGTGGACTTCGCTTGTGTAGTAGCGAATTATATTCGCCCAAAACTTTTCAAATATCCTTACTATTTTAACCATCTCGCGCTACTACAAAAATTTAATTTTTACTTTATGATCCCGTCCTTCCTATCTTTTACAAGCGTTCTTGTCATAACCTATACCTGTCAGACTCCTTTTAATCCTCATCTCCCCCTGCTTTTGGAATTGGGTGTATTTCATTTGGTTAAAAATCGCTGTAAGATAGTTTAAAAATATTTCTTTTTGTTAAGTTTTTTTAAGATTGCAGGATGATAACAAAACTTCATGAACCGCTGCTCGTTGTTGAAGACAGCAATGAAGATTTTAAGATGCTACAACGCCTCATGCAGCGGATGTCTGTCCAAAATCCCATACATCGTTGTACGAATGGGGATGAGGTTTTAGAATTTCTCTATCAAAACGGGAGCGATCGCAATTCCCAGGCAACACTGAAACCTTCAGTAATTTTGCTTGACCTGAATTTACCAGGTATTGATGGTCGCGACATTCTAGAGCGCCTAAAACAGGACAAAAGTTTCAAGGAAATTCCCGTAGTAATTTTTACTACATCATCTAACCCTAGAGACATTGAATTATGTTACCAAAAAGGCGCAAACGGCTATTTAGTCAAGCCCATGGATGCTCAGGAGCTAAAAAAGACCATTCAAGCATTCGTAAACTATTGGCTAGAGGCTAACATTTCGCCTTGATTTGGGGGACTGGGGACTGGGGACTGGGGACTGGGGACTGGGGATGAGGAAGAAATAACCAATAACAAAAGACAATTCCCAATTCCCCATTCCTAATAAGATTAGTAAAGAAATTTTAGATTTTATTCATAATTGATTTAGATTTTCTTTAGAATCATCTAAAAAATCACAATCTAAATAGACAAAAGTCTAAATTGCTCCCCGCTTCTCTATGTTAAACACATGGACGCTACTCATTATTGATGATTGTGCAGCGGATCGAAAAATTTATCGTCGATATCTCTTGAAAGATCCGCACCAGTCTTACCAAATTTTGGAGGCAGATTGTGCAGAAGACGCAATTGCTTTGTGTCAAGAAATGCACTTTGATGTTGTTCTGCTTGATTTTTGCCTACCTGATATGAGTGGCTTAGAGCTTTTTGATCGGCTAAAGCGGGAGATATTTGAGACCCCTGTTGCTGTGATTATATTGACAGGGCATGGTGATGAAGAGGTCGCGGTACAAGCGATGAAAAGGGGTGCTTTAGACTATTTGGTCAAACAACACCTGCAATCAGATGTACTGCAAATAGCAGTTCGTAATGCTATCAAGCAGTTGTGCTTGCAAACACAACTCAGCAAAACTCAAGAGCGACAGCGCCTAATAGCTATGACGGCTTTGCGAATTCGCCAGTCTTTGAACATAGAGCAAATACTGAATACGGCTGTATCAGAAGTACAGCAAATGTTGAAGTGCGATCGCGTGCTTGTATATCAGTTTTTGTCAGAGATGAATGGTGAGATAGTCGCTTCCTCGATTGAGTCATGCAATACATTAGTACTGCGCGATCGCTTAGAGTCTCCTTTGGAAAATCACGGTCAATATATCTACCATGAGGAACGAGCAGAACTAGGGATAGAAAAAAGAGGGCCTCTGGTTTCTGCTCCCTACTCACCTGCTTTTTTTGCCAATACCCAGTACTCAATCTCCAATCCTCAATATATCTATGAGGCTGGCTTGAGTAATTGCTATGGCACTTTACAAGAACAATTTAAGACTAAGGCGAATCTGCTGGTTCCGATCAATCTCAGCAACAACGGCAAGTCAACTCCCAAGCCTTGGGGTTTATTAATTGCTCAGCAAAGTTCAGGAGAACGACAGTGGCAAACTGATGATGCACAGATGCTTCATGAAGTTTCAGTGCAACTAGCGATCGCTATCCAGCAGGCAGAATTGCTAACTCAGACACAAGTAGCACTCAAGAAAGAACAGCAACTCAACGCTTTTAAATCCCAAATCGTAGCCACAGTCTCTCACGAGTATCGAACACCGCTAACTTCCATCCTCACGGCGGCATCAACTCTGCTAAAACATAGCCAACAACTTGATGAGTCTAAACAACAGAGATTTATGCAAATTATTGACCAAAAAGCAAGGTACATGTCCAAACTTGTCAATAACATGCTTTTGGTTAACCAAATTGAGTTAGACAAAATCAAATTTAAGCCAGTATCACTTGATTTGCTGCAATTTTTCTCCGATCTCATAGAACAAGAACGAGAAACATTAGCCGAACATCACGAATTAGTTTTTCAAATAACTGGTAGTATTAGAGGTTTTTGTGGCGATCGCGGGCTTTTGCAGCAAATATTTATAAATTTAATCTCTAATGCTATTAAATATTCCCCAAATGGGGGCAATGTAGAATTTCACCTAATTGGTAAAGAATCACAGGTAATATTTCACATCAAAGATGAAGGTATTGGTATTCCCACTGCCGATCAGCAAAACTTATTTCAATCCTTCAGTCGAGGGAGTAACGTTGACACCATCCCAGGAACAGGTTTAGGGCTAGCGATCGCTAAAGCCTGCATAGAGTTACATGGTGGCAGTATTGTTTTATCCAGTCAAGTTGGGCAAGGAACCAAAGTAACAGTCAGTTTACCAAAGCGTCATGTTGGCTTTTTAGGGGAATGAGGGGGACGGGGGAGACGCGGGGACGCGGGGACGGGGGGACGCGGAGAATAATCAATGACAATTCCCCAATCCCCAGTCCCCAGTCCCCAGTCCCCAGTCCCCAATCCCCAGTCCCCAGTCCCCAGTCCCCAGTCCCCAATTCAAAACCGAACCCAAAGTGCTAACCCGCCTCCACGCCCGCGGGCTGCAATGAATTCTTCTGTTATTAAAAAGAAGGCAAAAAAAGGTAATTTAGCTATGGGTTGATTATAAAAATTATCAGTTTGCGCTTTAGCTTTACTAAAGGGTTTATCGTATACAACGCGATTAAATAAACTGATTTGTATATGGGTAAAATTGAAAGCTAATAGGTTTTTTTTACCTAAATATTGTCCAGGCCCTGTTAGTTTTGTTAAAACTGAACCAAATTGCACTTGATTAGCAACTTCTCCTTTGATTGGAGTTTCTTCTAAAGCTTGGGTTGTTGCAAAAGAAATATAGGTCGGGGTAAATTTTGGCCAATAAAAACCCTTACCTAATATTATTCCTCCTCGTTCTCTAACTTTGCGAGTTCCGGTTACAAAGCACAATTGCCATTGACCGAGTAAGGCTGCAAAAGAATAAGTTAGACGCTGTTGCTTGGCAGCTTTTTCCGCTTGCAGCAATGCCTCGACTAACATACCCGCAGAAGGGCGATCGCGATTTTGTCCTCGATACGCAGCCGCAGCTTGTGCCAATACTGCGACAAAATCAGATGAAGTAGTTAAATCAACAGTCATGAAAACACTGGGGAGTTGAGTGTGGAAATAGCATTTCCATATCCACCATAACAGTTGTTTTTTGGCGTGGTAAACAGTAGACTTCTTGCAAAAATACTTGAACCGTCAGAGACTCAAGTCTCTGCCTAATAGCGAAAGTCCGTTGAAACGGACTAAAAATACTGTTATTAGTCGGTTGAAACCGACTTGAGTTATCAGCCAGAAAATTTATTTTCTGGCGAGTATCCGACTTTTGCAAGAGGTCTAGTTTGACCCGTCCATGGTTTTTTAATTCCATCGTGGCGATCGCTCTGTTTCGCAAATCAAACAGGCAGCAACAATTTCTACTATTAACAAATGTTACGCGATTTACTCACTCTTTATTCTTGTATCCTTCTAATATTGCCTAGTATTTGTTTATACGCTGTTGTATTGCCTTGTTCTTGAAAGAGCTTGGCTGCTGTTTGTAAATCGGTTACTGCTCCTTGTTTATCTCCTAATTGATTACGGGCAAATCCCCGACCTGCATAAGCATTGGCATCTTTGGGATTTCTTCGTATAGATTGGGTGTAATCTGCAATCGCTCCTTTTGCATCTCCCGATTGCAACCGGGCAAAAGCCCGCCCACTATAAGCATTAATATCATTAGGATTAATTTGCAGAGATTTGGTGTAATCCGCGATCGCTCCTTGTTTGTCTCCCGACCGTAAGCGAGCATAAGCCCGGTTATTGTAGTGTACAGATTCCGGATTGAGTTGAATAACTTTCGTCAATAGAGCAATTGCTCCTTGATAATCTTTTTTAATTAGACGAATCTGACCTTGACTTTGGTAAGCCTCAACTTTATTTCCTTGCTGAAAAAACAGGTCAGCAGCTTTTTGCAAATTAGCGATCGCTTCTTGGGATTGTCCTGATTCATTATAGGTAAATCCTAGACTGAGGTAGGCAAAGGCAGAGTTGGGAGAGAGATTAATTACTTGTTGGAAATCAGTAATTGCTCCTTGGCTGTCTCCTGAATAGCGGCGCACATTACCCCGGTTGATGTATGAATCAATATCGTTAGGATTCAGGCGAATAGCTTCAGTGTAATCTGCGATCGCACCTGGCCAATCTCCCAAGTTAGAACGGGCACGACCCCTCTCACCATAAGCCGCAAAATCGTTACGATTGAGTTTAATCGCTTCAGTCAAAGCGGTGATTGCTCCCTGGTAGTCTTTCAAGAACAAACGCACAGAACCTTGGCTTCTGTAGCCATCGGCTTTATTTCCTTGAGCAAAAAACAGGTCTGCGGCTTTTTGATAATCTCCAATAATCAGCTTTTCATTTTCTCTGAGATTGACTCTGGCATCTCCACGTCTGTAGTAGGCAGAGGCATATTTAGAATTGAGACGAATCGCTTCGGTATAAGCAGTAATAGCACCCCGAAAATCTGCTTTTTGATACTTATCCAAACCCTGAAGATAAAAGTTGTCTGCTTTCGGTTTTGTGATTACGGGTGTGCTAGGAGGCTTAACACCCACATCTGTATCTGTTTTAGCTGATAATCTCAAAAAGGTATTAATGGGAATTCCCAAATTAAAGCCTGATTTGATAATCACATTAGGATTGTTGTCAGAGATTTGAAAATTCTCTGCCGTGTCGCCTCTGCCATGAATGCCGATTAGTTCCCCTTTGTCATTCAATACCGGGCCACCACTCATGCCGGGTAGTGTGTTATTGCTGTAAACCAGTGCGTAGCCATCACGTAGCGCTTTGGTGGCATTGGCAGTAATCCGCCCATCGGTAAAATTGTAAATTGAAGTGGAAAAGGCTGCTGTCACTTGTGGAAAACCTGCAACATAAGCGGTTGTCCCTTCGGGGGATTCATCTGAGTTGCCGATTTTGGCAGTTGGGTAATTTTGAGCGCTGGTAAATTGTACAAGGGCTAAATCTACATCTGGTAACTTATTGACAGTATTGTAATTGAGTGCATAACGCTGACCATCTGGGGTGACAATTTCATATTTAGCTTGGGTTTCAATTACATGCCTAGCTGTGAGAACAGTGTAAGTGTTGCCTTGTTTTTGAATAATTACCCCAGTCCCGGAAGCATTTTGATTATCAATTAGTACTGTGATTGTTTTAGCAAGTTTTGCCACTTCTGCTGAGGATAACGCCACAGCAGCTTGTGGTTGCACAAAGGCAACTGTTACTCCCATCAATGCTGGTGCAAGTAGATAATGAAATTTCATCATTCAATTCCCAGGAGGCTTTTTTTGACTTTACTGGAAAATATCTCCGTATTTTTATACAATCATTTTTTCTTAATTCCTCAAGTAGTTTATAAAAGGGAACAGGGAAAACTATGTCGCTCACCAGGGACAAGGTTTCAATCTACCTTGCATGACAAGGATTCTTTCGCGACACTTGCGGGCGATCTTTGGAGCGGGGCGTAGCCCAGATTGGCTTTAAACTTTTACCTTCTTTCATAAAGTAATCTCAATTCGCAATGTGGTTAAGAGAATCTTAAATTGTTAATGGTGCAGTGCTTGGTGACAACCATTGGTGTCAACTTAACGTAAAAGTTATGTCCCGCAAGGAACTGAAGTTTCTTGCTAATAGCAAAAGTCATCTTTAGATGACTGAATATCCTCCAAGATTTTGAGTCTACTTCAGTAGACTTGAGCTATTAGCCAGAGAATTTATTCTCTGGCGGATGAGGAAGCCAACACCGAAGCTATTTTTAGCTTAACTAGCTTAACTTGACATCAATGGGTGACAACACACCCACTATTGCTGTTCCTTATTCCCTACTGTTGTATCTTGCTAATGCTGTCTAATATCTGTTGATACGCTGTTGTATTGCCTTGTTCTTGAAAAAGTTTAGCTGCTGTTTGTAAATCAGCGATCGCACTTTGTTTATCTCCTAATTGATTATGGGCAAATCCACGACCGGCATAAGCGTTGGCATCTTTGAGATTAATTTTCACAGCTTGGGTAAAATCTGCGATCGCTCCTTTTTGATCTCCAGATTCCAGCTTGACAAAACCCCGCGCTTCATACGCATTAAAATTTTTAGGATCAATTTGCAGAGCTTGAGTGTAATCTTTGATCGCTCCTTGCTGATCTCCCGACTGTGAGCGAGCAAAACCCCTGTCTAGGTAGTGTGCAGCTTCTTTGGGATTGAGTTGAATTGCTTGTGTAAACAGGGCAATGGCCCCCGGATAATCTTTCATCACCAAGCGAATCGACCCTTGGCTTTGGTAAGCTTCTATTTTGTTACCTTGCTTGAGAAACAAGTCGGCAGCTTTTTGTAAATTGGCGATCGCCTCTTTTTGTTGTCCCAATTCACTATAGATAAATCCCAAATTTTTATAAGCAATAGCATAGTTAGGAGCGCGGCGAATTGCTTCGTTTAAATCTGCGATCGCTCCTTGGCTATCTCCTAAACCCCGGCGAGCATTAGCTCGGTTAGGGTAAGCAACAGTTAAGTCAGGATTTAGACTAATTGCTTGCGTATAATCCGCAGCAGCACCTTGAAAATCTCCCAATCCAGTGCGAGCATTTCCCCTCTCGTTGTAAGCTAAGGGATTTTTAGAATTAAGTTGAATTGCTTGAGTCAGTGCGGTAACTGCACCTTGATAATCTTGCGATAGCCAACGAGAAGTTCCTTGGCTGATGTAAGCATCGACTTTATTTCCTTGAGCAAAAAACAACTCTGCTGCTTTTTGGAAATCTTTAATCACTGCCTGTTTATTTTCTCGACCATTGTTTTTAGCATATCCCCGCCAGAGATAAGCAGCAGCATATTGAGGCTTGAGGCGAATGGCTTCTGTAAAAGTCACAATCGCCCCTTGAAAATCCCCTTTATTATATTTATCCCAAGCTTGAATATAAAAATCGTCAGCTTTTGGTGTTGTGACTATTGGTGCGTTAAAAGGTTTAACTCCTACATTTACTACTCCTGTTTTGGCTGACAATCGCAAAAAAGTATTAATGGGAATTCCCAAATTAAAGCCTGACTTAATCACTATGTTGGGATTTTTATCTGAGATTTGAAAATTCTCTGTTGTGTCACCTCTGCCGTGAATTCCTACCAATTCGCCTTTCTCATTCAACACCGGGCCGCCACTCATCCCTGGTAGTGTATTATTGCTATACACCAAAGCGTAACCATCACGCAGCGCCTTGTTAGCATTGGCAGTAATCCGCCCATCGGTGAAATTGTAAATCGCCTGAGAAAATGCCGCTGTCACTTGCGGAAACCCAGCTACATAAGCGGTTGTTCCTTCGGGAGATTCGTCTGAGTTCCCGATTTTAGCAACAGGATAGCTTTGATTGCTAGTAAACTGTACAACAGCTAAATCTACATCTGGTAACTTTTTGATAGTACTGTAGTTGAGTGCATAACGCTGATCATCTGGAGTGACTATTTCATATTTAGTTTGAGCCTCAATGACATGTCTAGCTGTCAGAACAGTGTAAGTGTTGCCTTCTTTTTTAATAATTACCCCAGTTCCAGAACCATCTTTACTATCAATTAGCACCGTGATAGTTTTGGCAAGTTGAGCTACTTCCGCTGAGGATAATGCTATAGCAGTTTGTGGTTGGATAAAAGCGATCGCCCCGACCACAGCTACTGGTGCAAGTGCATAATGAAGTTTCATAATTGGATTTTTTATCAGCTTTTATTTTCAATACAGGAAATGAGTTATCCTGTCAACTCTATTGGTGAAATTAATTCTGCGTTACCCGAAACCCTTAGACTTCTTGCAAAAATACTTGAACCGTCAGAGACTCAAGTCTCTGCCTAATAGCAAAAGTCCGTTGAAACGGACTAAAAATACTGTTATTAGTCGGTTGAAACCGACTTGAGTTATCAGCCAGAAAATTTATTTTCTGGCGAGTATCCGACTTTTGCAAGAGGTCTCTTGTAGAGACGCGCTTCCAAAGCGCGTCTCTTCTTGCCTAGTGTGCAAAAAACCTTTGGAGGATTACCGACATCATTATAATCGGGTAGAACAGTCCCTGAGCAAAGCGCCACGCAACAGAACCAGGATCTTTCGAGCGATACCAGCTTTGAAAATCCTTTTAGTTAAAGTGAAAGGCTTGTTAGTTGAAGTGAAAAGCTTGTTAGTTGAAGTGAAAAGCTTGTTAGTTGAAGTGAAAGGCTCGTTAGTTGAGGTGAAAGGCTTGTTAGTTGAAGTGAAAGGCTCGTTAGTTGAAGTGAAGCTAAAATACTCGCTCACTAAGCTCGAACACTTAGTAAATTAGGTGATTTCTAGGAAATAATTTACCAAAACCGTTGGTTTCGACTTCGCTCAACTAACTGAATAATCGAGATTTGCAGAAAAGAATTTAGCAAAACTGTGTAAACGCACATATAATAAATTGCCCAACAACGGCTAAATGAGTGCATAACGCTGTCCATGACTCCCAAACCAGGGGCATTTTTATAGTCAATTTGCACCGTAATTGCTTTGGCAAGTTGCGCCACTTCAGAGGAACTTTAAAGTCGGGATGGTTTTTTATGGAGTGGTTTCTCTATCTGTTCTCTTTTGAAAAAATAGCCAAATGTTAAGACAAGCTGCTGAAATAAATAGTAAAATTGAACCCCAAAAGCCTACACCATAGTCTGCTTTAAACCCCGCATAACTAGCGCCATTATTGATAATCTGTTTATCAATTTCTGACTTAAGAGACAAAAGCATAACTAATCCAAATGCTCCGATACCTGCGGAAATTAGCGAACTTTTACGAATCTTGATCAGGCTAGTTCCAATACCTAAAGCCGCAGCAGCAAAAACAAGAGCAGCTCTGCTATCACCAGGAATTTTTTGACTCTGCGTTTGACTACCAAATATATCTGGTGTACTCACTGTTTTACCAGTAGCCATTTCAACACCTGACATTTGAAAAACAGGTCGATTGTCACAAGAAACGGTAACGAAAGGTAGGAAAAAACAAATTAAGATCACAGCAAATAGTGAAGCTGAGACCTTTTTGCCATTCTCTAGTAGTTTTTGGGCAGTTGGGTTAGATGGTGGTTCAGAAAGCCTAACAGAAGCTTCTGCTGCTGCACGACTTGTGGCATCTGCTAGCGATTTGCCTGCTGCGGTAAGTGTCTTACCAATATCATCTTGTGTTGATTCTGTCTCGTTAACGAGTGGGTAAACTTCACTAGCAGCATCGCCATTGATTTCAAAATCTACTTGTTCACCAACACGAGGCGGTTGCAATCCTCTCCAGGCATCCAGTTGTAATGTATACCGTTTCCCATCTTCAGCACTGATCAATCCCCCATTTATCGGGTCAAATCCCAGAACTATTCCTTTCATGTATTTGTATTAACTCCTTTAAAGTTTCCCATGATGCTGCAATCGATGAACATGGTTATATTATTCCTGGTTTAGGAGATGCAGGCGATCGCTTGTTGAGGACAAAGTGAAAATAGGGGCTAGGGGAAGACAGACGGATATCTTGTGAGCGATCGCAAGCAAATAAATCTTAATTGAAGTTTGATTTAATTTTGACAATATGTCTAAAATTTTAATATTTGGAAATAACTAATCAAGTTTTTTCTTTCTTTAGTTGATGCTAAGGGCAGCAGTAACATTAAGCAAGACAAGTAGCGAGCCACATCATGAAATGTGCTTAAAATTAAAATAATAACTATGATAAAGTACCAGATTGCCACATCAGTGTAATTAAGCTCACCAATCTCTCTAACTATGTAAAAGTGAAGAATAAAATAGCTAGCTAATGTACAAATTTCCGCCCAGCCATAACCAACAATACCCAAGCGCGGCACTAGCAAAAATGCACTTCCTATAAACAGGGTTATATGGATTAAATTAAACGATGTCACCAAAAGATTTTTACCCTGTAAATACAATACAGAGCAATGTAAATTGAAAACTGCATAAGAAAGATAGCTAATAGTAATCAGCGGAAATATTTGCAGTACTGGATTCCAATCTTTTCCAAAAACCAATGTTAAGACTACAGGAGCCACCAGCGCAAACCCTACCATTGGTAAACCAACTGCTAATACTTGTAAGCGCATTCCCTCTTGAATACTCTTGCGTAGGCGAGTTTTGTCATCTCCTAATTTAGCAAGTGCAGCCATTGCCAAGCGCCAAATTACTGCCCTAGCAAAGGAAAGCATCTCTACCAAACGAATGCACAAAGCCACAAAAGCAACAGCTTCCGCACCAGCAAAACGTCCTACAATGACTGGATTGACTAATGTACGCAATTCCCAAATCCACATTGAACTTGTATAGCCGAAACCGTAGTTGAGCATCGTCCGAATTGTATTTGGGTGCCAACATAAGTTGAGTCGCAGATTGCTACTCCAGTAATTGAGAGCCAATTGGCTGCCTTGCTGTGTAAATAAGCCAAAAACAGGAGACCAAGCACCAGCTCCATGTAATGCTAATGGTATTGCAACTAAGTAGTAACCTATCTGGCTGATTAGCTCAATGTATGCTACACGTTGATAGTTGAGATCGCGTTCTAACTTGACTACCCAAGGCACATTTAAAGTACTCAAAGGTATTGTTAAAGCTAAGATTCCTAAAAGAGGCGCAACGTCTGGCAGCTTTAGCAACTGAGCGATAAATTGTCGTCCTAATACAATAGCAGTGACACAAATAATATTGATACATAACAAGAGAGTAAAGGCTTGTTCGTATTCCTGTTGCTCTGGATTAGTCTTTTTGCGAAGCAGGTAAATATTCAAACCCAAGGGAGCTAAACGGTAAAAAAAGATCACAATACCGCTGCTTGCTCCAAAAAGTCCGTAATCAGTAGGCCCAATAACTCTAGTAATAAATATCACGCCTACCAAGCTGAGTAATATACCCAAACCTTGACGGACAAGCATGATAAATCCGCCTTTAAAAGCTTGATGGCGTAATCCCATAATGACTTTCCTAATTATCGAATCAAGGAGAATGGGGAGTGGGGAGTGGGGAGTAGGAAGTAGGGAGTGGGGAGTAGGGAGTGGGGAGTGGGGAATGGGGAGTGGGGAATGGGGAGTGGGGAGTGGGGACTGGGGAATGGGGAATGGGGACTGGGAGAATTATCTTTCTCCCTCATCTCCCTCATCTCCCTCATCCCCCTCATCCCCTGCTTATTCACGCAATATGCCGACGCACAGTGTAGATAAGTGCTAGTATTTTGTTAAAGCTGTCAAATCCTAACCATTGCATAATGGCGATCGCTACAGACAAACGCATATATCCCAAAGAGTAGCGTAGTTGGGAATAGTGGGCGATCGCTTTTGTGCGAAAACACATAGCCTGATGGCGATCGCCATTTTGGAGAGCTTTCCAAGCTAAATAGATATTTGCATACCCATAGCTGTGGTTTTTTAAATAGATTAAATCTTTAGGAGCAGATTGAAATAATTTCTCAATCACTCCTAAACCTTTTTCCCACATTTGCCAATTCTTAGTAGCATTATTGGCATGTTGGCGATAGCAAACTAAAGGCTCTTTGATTACAGCAAATCGATAACGAGCAGCAATCCGAACCCACATATCCCAATCTTGAGAGTAGCGTAAGCTAATATCAAAGTCACCAATATTTGTCAAGCAACAATTACGAACTATTACAGAAGAAGTGGTTATTGTATTTTTCTCTAATAATTGTTTTAAAGCATCACCTTCTGCATGAGATTTCATAACTCTACCTGATGATTTTCCCTCCTGATTAATTAACACCATATTTGTGTGTACTAAGCCTATATCTGGATGATTGTCCAAATAACATACTTGTTTTTCCAGCTTAGTTGGTTTCCACAAATCATCAGCATCTAAAAAAGCTATATACTCACCTTTGGCATTAGCAATACCCGTATTACGTGCCACCGCTACACCTTGTTTTTTTTGTACAATTAACCTTACTTGTGAGTTGGCTAACTCACCTGCCCATTGCACAAGATTATCCGAACTACCATCATCAATAATTAACACTTCAAAATCTGTAAAAGTCTGCTGGAGAACGCTTTCTAAAGCATCTGGCAGATAATTCATAGCATTATATGCAGGAATTATTATAGAAACCTTTGGCATCATAAAAATCCTTGATTTTCAAAGATTAACCCAAGTTGTTAGTTGTCATTTGTCATTCTCCGCGTCCCCGCGTCTCCCAATTCCCCATTCCCCACTCACCACTCCTTGAGACCGCAGAATTGTTTGCAAAATGACATCACGGTAATGTAATGCCACAGTATCCCAGCTAAAACGATAGGCATTTCGTCTAGCTTTATCTTGCCAATTTCCATTTAAGGCTTTGACAATGGCAGCAGCATATTCATCTTTATTTGTGACATCACAAAGAATTCCCCCATCTGCAATTACATGGCGACGCATTTCATCGTCTGTAGTCACAACTGGTAAACCACTAGCCATTGCTTCTAAATAAGAAAGCGCACATGGTTCATTAATAGAAGGTAATGTGAATGCATTTGCACTACGATAAACTTGAGGCATCTGCTCGCTGGTAAATGTCTTAATTGCAAAGCGATCGCTTCCTAATAACTTCTCACCTAAAAATTGAAAATATGCACGATCAATCCCATCTCCACAAATCAGAAAACTGACTTTTGGCAAGCTGGCTACAGCCTTAATTGCTAGTTCAACTCGCTTGTGACTTTCGCGGTTAAGAGAAGCTACACATAAAACTAAAGGTTTGTTTAAACCTAAAGCCATCTGCTCTCCTTTTGGTGTAAAGCGGTTAGTGTCTACACCGTTGAGAATAATGGTGATGTCTTGGGAAGGTCGTAAAGTGCGGGCAAAATTAGCCATTGCCTCAGAAAAAACTACGAGATGGTTGGGACAAAATTGTAAGTTACGTGCAAGCGATCGCCCTTGATTTAACAATCCCGTATGTTCAGTATAAAGAATAGGTGTACCAATCAGTGCGCGGACAAAAGCAGCCATCGCCAAACCACCGTAATCATTACAGGGAAAAATCAAGTCAGCAGGGCGTGTCAGCAGTCGCATAGCACAAGGTAAAGAACTGGTCAGGTGTTCAATAACAATGTCAAAATGAGTGATAAAACGTTTCAGTACAGAAGCGATCGGTAAATAATTGAGAATCTGACGCGCTTGTGTGCGAGGAATCCCACCAGCTGGATAGTAAAAAGGGCTACAAGGAGCGCCTGCTAATAATTCCACCTCAAAGTCAGCACTCAGGCGACGAGCAAGTTCAATGGCGAATATTTCTGAGCCACCACTCCAGTTAACCCCCGCACTTGGATGCACCAAAACTACCCGTAATGGTCGTTGATGTTCTAGTTTCAGTTGAGCGTGATAGCTAGAGTTAATCAAGCGCTGGGTCATTGTTACGTACACGATTACAAAAGAGGTTTTACTGTGACATAGAGTTATCCAGATGCTCCGACTGATTCCAATTCCAAGCAGCAACTGCAAACAGAGTCCACCAGTAGAAAAAGAGAGTTGTGTGAGTCCAGATATTCTCAGTAATCATGCCGACAAGTATAGACAAAAGCATTGCTAACAAGACCCAACACAGTTTTTGCTGAGCCTTGTTACTAGAAGTGTGCAATAAATAAACTAAACGTGTAACTTGAGCGCCGAGAAAGGTCAGAAAAATGATAAAACCTACAACCCCGCCTTCTACTAAAGCCATCATGTAGTCGTTGTGGGCATAGTTTTTGTAAATAGTTAAATGACGGCTAGTTGCCAAGCCATGGCCAAAAAAGGGAGACTCCTGCCAAGCCTGTAGTAGATAACTCCACTGAGATAGCCGCCAGTTAAAGCTGTTATTATCTCCCTTCGACAGAATCAACGCCCGTGATATATCCATATCTGGGTTGAAAAGTGGTGTTTGCAACAACGAATGAAGACGTTGTTGTCCAAACTCTGTACTGGCAAATAGGGCTATGACTACACCAAATAACAACACTCCAGCAATCAGATTGATTATGTTCAATCTTGGTGCAATCAAAACCAGAATAAAAACGCCCAACATCATCAAGCTAAACAAGGCTTTAGTACTGACATAGAAAAAACAAAGTAAGCCCAGCAGCACCAGCCAAGGCCAACGCCGCTGAGATTGACCCAATTGCCAGTAAGTTAAACCAATGAACAACAACAAAAAAGTGGCGAAGGTATTGGAAAGACCGAGAGTGCCATTAACCCTGGAAATTACTCCTGAAATTGGATCTGCGGTTCCTTGAAGTACACTTGGTAAGAGCGAAGCCGGAAGAACTACCTGCATGAACGCCACCGTCAGAGGTATTACAAGAGCAAAAAATAAAGCAAAGATAATTTGTCGTGGATGAATTCGGTCTTTTAACTGCATTACCAGCAAATAAACCATCAACCAGGAAAAAAGACGCACCCACTCGCGGATACTGTCTAGCAAAACAGTACTATCAAACTCCATTCCTCCCACAGGTAAGATAATAAATATCACCCACAAACCCTGTAAAGCTACCCAGCCTGCAAACAACCACCAAAATCGATCAGTACGTACTATCCGACCTGTCAATAATGCTACCACTACATAAAGTAAAATCAGAGCATCAAGACCAAGGGCAAATGCAGCCGGTACTTGCTGATCAGAGAAAGGATCGAGGGCGCTACGCAGGATTAATAAACCAATAACCGTTTGTTCAAATTTGGCAAAAAATAGGAAAACAAACGGTATTGCACCGACAGCTAAGGTAAGGAAAAGCGGCTGGGCACCTGTGAGGATGCCTATGAGTATGCCAATTCCCACACCTGCCAACCCTACCCAGAGTGACAACGGAGAATTTGAACTTTGATTAGTTAACATCGTCACTTTGACCTCGAACCGTTTTTGGAACTGACGGTATCACTCAGAACATTGACACGTTGGAGAAGACGGGATGAATAGCGGTAAGACTTTTCTGTTTGATTTGTTGTACCATTTGCAACTACTCCTAAAATCGCTATGCGATTGTGTGTAAGCTCTGATACAGTTTTTTGCAATGATTCTTTGTGTGTAAAACTGGGACGTGTAACTAGCACTACGCCATCACTATATCGTCCCAAGGTAGTAGCATCAGCACTATCATTGAGAGATGGAGTATCTAAAATTACTAAATCATATTTAGCGATCGCCTCTGCCATGAGCGATTTCATCGCGTCTGACTCTAGTAATTGTGAGGGACGGGTATGCAGACTTCCACAGGTCAATACTGAGAGATGATCAATGTCTGTAATCTGTACAGCTTCAACTAAAGACAGATGTCCGTCGAGTATATCTGTAATTCCTGGTTGAGGAATTAAGTTGAACAGTTTGTGTTGCATAGGACAACGCAAGTCTGCATCAATAATCAATGTCCGTCGAGAGAACATGGCACAGACAGCGGCTAGGTGTGAAGCCACTACCGATTTACCTTCCCCGGATTTAGTACTACTAATTACAATGCTTCGCACCTTCTGAGAATTGCGAAACTCTAGGGTTTTTAACAGCATCCGGTAAGGTTCAACTAGAGCAATGTTATCGAGAAAATTTCCTGGTGGATTTAAGGTGAGTGTCTTTGCGGGTAGGGAAGGCAATTCTCCTAACAGTCGTGTCTTGAGTAGTTCTTCAGCTTCTGAAGCATTATGGAGTGTTTTATCCATCATCTCCAGCAACAAGACTACAGCGATCGCTAAAATAGTTGCCAACACAGTTGCCAGTACCAATACGATCGCAGGCTGTGGTGAAGCAGGAGAAGTGGCAGGTTTGGCCTCTTCGATGATCCGGACATTACCAACTAGTTGGGCTTCAGCAATCCGCGCCTCTTCTAGTTTGCTTTGCAGCAACTTGAGAGATGCGGCGGCTTCGTCTTGTTGGCGGGTAAGTGCTGTCAGCGGTTGTTGGAGAACCGGCAATCGGGCGAGGCGATCGCGTAAGTTAGCCCTCAAAGATTGAATCACTCGCAACCGATTTTCTATTCCTAAGCGTTCAATTTGATTGTTAATGAGTTCAGAAGTCAGATTCTGACTGAGAGAATCGGATGCCACATTTCTGGGAGAGATGGCCGGGTTTCCAGGTGAAAAGCGAGCCAGTTCTTGATTGTATAAAGCCTTGATCGCTTGCTGTTCCTGAACCAGTTTAATTAAAGTGGGATGGTTCTCGGTAAAGCGTAAACGCATATCAATGACTTGTGTCCCCAAATCTGTCAACTTAGTGCGTAACTTCTGGAGTTGTTCGTCTTGACCACCGCGAACAGCTGCGTAAGCATTGCTGAGGCTGGGGGAGTTGGTAATTGCTCGCAGAGATGCATCCCGCGATCGCGTTTGTTGGAGTTGGGCGACTAAAGTCCGTTCCTGATCTTCGAGATTAGCTAAACTATCAACCAAACTTTTGCTTTGGTCTTCAAAGGAGACAATACCAGTGGCTTGTCTGTATTTGTTTTCTATAACTTCTGCTTGTTGCAGACGCAGACGAGCTGATGGTACTTCCTTCTCTAAAAACATCCGCACGTTCGCAGCTTCTTTACGGACATATTGAGCGCTATCCTCAACCATCGTTTGAGAAATCGCATTCAGAAGCTTTGCGGCCAAAACAGGGTCTTTAGCTTGGTAGCTCAAAACTACAATATTCGTAGCCGGAGCAATTTTCACCCGTAACTTTTGACCTAGTTGCTTAACTGTCAGTGGGCTATTAGAATCAGGAAAAACCTTCTGTAGCGATCGCTCCAAAACAGGTTGTGATTTCACTAACTCCGCTTGATCTGCTACTGGGCTAGGGCCACCAGGGATGCCTACAGGCGCTTGCGTCAGGTCGCGTCCCAACTCAGAAACACTCACCCGGTTATCATCAAGCATCAATCGCGCCGTCGATTGATATAAACGTGGGGCAAAAGCTAAGTAAGCAAATGCTCCGCCAATCACGGCGGCAAAGGTAGCCAAAGCTGGCAAACTTCGCCGCTTCAAAATCGCTGGTAAAGTTGAAATGCCTTTTTCCATTACGTATATCCTTGGGAATGGGGAATGGGGAGTAGGGAGTAGGGAATGGGGAATGGGGAGAATTACAAATGACCAATGACTATTTCCTGCTAACAAACCCAAAAACTCTGTTGAAACTCAAATCTGGTACATTTACTGGCTCAGGTGAATTCAAGATTGTTGTATATAGCTTCAAAGTTTCAGAAGTAATTTGATCCCAACTATAGTGATGCTGCACATATCTTTGTGCGTTCTCAGCCATTGTTGCTAGTTCAGTTGGATGATTAATTGCCCAGTCTAAAGAATGTACACAAGAGTCTACATTTCCAGCCTCAAATAGCATCCCCCGCTTACCACTAATTAATTGCTCGTGAGGTGCGATATCACTCGCTAATACTGGTATACCTTCTCGCATCGCCTCTAACATTGCTAGAGGTAGTCCTTCCAAATCAGAAGGTAAGACGAATAAACCCGCCCCCCGGACAATTTCCCACAGACGATTTCTTTTGAGTTCGCCTGCAAATACGACATCTCGATTACTAGCAACTGTTTCTAGGAGTTTGGCGCTATAGGATTGAGTATCACTGACACCGCCCGCTAAAACTAGTTTCCATCCTGTCGGTTTCAACTTCAGAAAAGCTTCAATGAGTAAATCAGGACGCTTTTCTGGTACAAGTCTGCCCAAAAATAGAATATAGCGTCCTTTTGTTAAACCAATAGCTTTACCATAAGAAAACTCTGGATCTGAGCCAGCATAGCTAGCAGGAGCGTTAGGAATATAAACTGTCTCCCTACCGTAGGTTTGGAGAAAGTAATTTTTCAAGTCTTTTGATACTACAATTAGCCCATGAGCGAAGCGTACTGCTGCCTTTTCTCCCATCAAAATTAGCCGACTAGATAAATTACCCCACTTGGCACGTTGCCAATCTAATCCTTGACAGGTAACTACAACCTTTGCAGAGGTGCTAATTCTGGGTAAACAAGTAAATAAAGATGGCCCCAGAGCATGAAAATGGACTATATCATATTGCTGGGTGCAAGAAGCGATCGCTCCCATCGCTGAAGCAATAAAAGCATCTATACCACGCCAATTGCCACTAGGTAAACAGACAACGCGCACACCCCAAAAGTCGTAATAATCAAACCAAGAATAGTCTGTATAAGAAGACCGAGCAAACAAATCAACACAATGTCCTTGTGCAACCATGCGCGGATAGACTTCTGCACAATAATGCTCAATTCCTCCCTGTTTGGGAGGCAAACCCTTCGCACCAATGACGGCTATTTTCATAACAATCGGTTCTTTTCTCAAAATAATTGATCAAGTCATTAGCTAACAGCTAAGTTACCTGCTAACTCCCAACGACTTAGCATTTTGCTGTAGATATCCCTAATAACAGTACGAGCGCTATAGGGTTGTGCAGTTCCTACACAAGACGCCACTGGATAATTCTCCGGATGCAATATTACCTGACGTAAAGCATCTGCGATGCACTCTGGTGTACGTTGCTCACACACAACCCCGCTATCAGTAGCTAATAATTTAGGGGTTTCACCACATCTAGTTGTTACTATTGGTGTTCCGCTAGCTAATGCTTCCAAAACTACCAAAGGTAAACCTTCGTATGCACTAGACAGAACAAAAACATGACATATTCGATGTAGTTTTGCTAACTCTTCTAGTGCGATCGCCCCTAACATTGTCACTCGGTCAGACAATCCTAACCGTCCAATCTCCGTCCGTATTTCTGATGCTAACTCTCCATCACCTGCTATTAATAAATGCATGTTTGGATGATTTAAAGCCGCAAAAGCCCGTATTAATAAAATTGGATCTTTTTGTGGATGTAGCCTACCAGCAAATAGAATAAAACGTGTTTCTTCATCTAAACCTAGCTTGATAGCTAATTGGCGACGACCAGCGTCCCGTTGTGCCTGGCTCAATGGATAAAAAATCTCATTGTCAAATGAATTTTTGATGTATCCAACACGGTTTTTCACACTAGGATAACGCTGTCTGTAAAATTCTGCTGCATCGGTATGGCATGAAAGAATTTGGCTAAACTGACGAACTAATAAATTTTCCAAAGCAAAATAAGCTTGAGGAAATCTTCGCCAAAGAATAGCTTTTTGATCACCAGCAGCTTGCATTTGTGTATGAATATCGTTATGGATAAACAGGGTTTTCTCTCCCTGCCAATTCCAAGCTGCTAAACTAGGCTCCAGCCTATGAAAGTGCATAAAATCTGAGGACAAGTATCGCCCTAAAAGAGCAGTTGTATATTTAACTGTGGTCGGTATAAAACTTCTGAAATTATCATCCTTCAGGTAAAATAAAGGTAAGAAACTAATTTCTCTACCTGCAAATTCTGCTGCTTGCCACTTCAAATTAGGTTGAAGTTCGGGGTCTCCTGTTCCTACAAGCCGCACCTCAAATTCTGGAGGTGCGTGCTTAATAAAAATCTTAATTAATGTTTGAATTCCTCCGATACTAGCATTCCAAGGATTGAATTGATAAAAAATCGTCAGAACAGGTTTACGCATGGAGATAATCCTGCACAACTTACGTGCAAAAACTCAATATAAATTTCAAGAAACAAAGACTGAAGTAATCATTGTTGTATCTACATCAGAATGTAATTACCTCTTCAATTCGTTGTATTTCTGAAGGTAGATGTCACCAGATCAATATAAAATTTACTGTATCAGCAGTTACGATAAAACTATATTAAAATCTTAAACTGTGCAGTAAACATACATGGGATCGCAAATATCATATCGATTGCAAAGATGATGTTTGCAAACACTTAAAAGACAAAATTCTTGGTGCGGGGCTGTAATGTGGCAGTGGGTTTGTAGTGTGGGCAGCTTGCCACAAGAGGAAAGCTAGCACACAACTTTAGTCTTGACATGCCACTACGTTTCCTTACCCTCAAATTTAGTGTGATAGACCACTAAAATAAGTAGGAATACCAACTATTTAGAGCGATCGCTATCTTACCCTGTTCCAAGCTTCTACCCATCGATAGAGGTGCTGATCAACAAAACAGACAGTATTGCATAGAGAATGCTCATCCTTACTTTTAGATAAGTAAAGCTAATATTGGCAATCAGTTTTACAAAACTTAAAGTACTTGATTAAATTTTGTAAAGCAATGTAAATTATTTTCATAGGCACAAACGCCTAACACATACATACATAAACGAAAAGCAATCATAGAACCATGACCGCAACCTTACAACAGCGCCAAAGCGCCAACATCTGGGAGCAGTTCTGCAACTGGATCACCAGCACCAACAACCGCTTATACATCGGCTGGTTCGGCGTATTGATGATCCCCACCTTGCTAGCTGCAACCACCTGCTTTGTAATCGCCTTCATCGCCGCTCCCCCCGTAGACATCGATGGCATCCGTGAACCAGTAGCAGGTTCATTAATGT
>JAESGP010000111.1_pt1 | contig 59914 bp, 50 predicted proteins | sample 9269741 | NCBI WGS metagenome assembly JAESGP01 (sample SAMN15720684, study PRJNA650882) | algae metagenome | isolation source: Desmonostoc vinosum HA7617-LM4 and co-occurring heterotrophs from cave wall | place: USA: Waikapalae cave, Hawaii | collected 2011-05-27 | reverse complement strand
AGCGCAAGAACATCCCGAACACCTATACGGCATCGGGACAGCGCGCGGCGCCCGGACCGCGCAACATCGCCCCACTCGCGGTCAGCCGCTCGCTCTAACCAGGCGGCATCCCGTTCGTTACAATTTTAGCCAAATTTACGCGGCCGCGTCAGAACGAGGTTTAGCGTATTCCCTAACACCGCGTTGAGAGGTCGCGGGCTATATTGCTGACGACGAGGGGTTGGGATTTGACTCGCAGCAAGCCTGGAGGGCTGCCATGAGTACAGATTTCAACATCAAACCGGTGGGGGCACCGGTTGCCGCGCCGGTCGTTCAGCATGTGAGCGAAGCGGCGCAACACGCAGTCGCAACCCAACTGCCGCCGAGCCAGAGCGTCTCGGCAGCGGATGCGCCTTCGCGCGCCAATATCGATTCCGACGCCGTCCGTGTTTCCATTTCGAGTGCCTCGACATCGAACCAGGTGGTGATCGATCGCGATGCGCGTGCCGTGGTCTATCAGGTCGTCGACACCAGGACGAGCCAGGTGGTCAAGCAGTTTCCAGAGGAAGCCGTGCTGCGCCGCCGCGCTTATTTCCACACCCTCGACCTGACCAGGGACGCTCCGCAGCGCCTTGGCGCCACCGACCGCACGGCTTGATCCGCTCTGGTTCCGGTAAAGCCGGAACCGGCTTCGTGGGATTTCGGAACGGCGGTCTCGCGGCTGCGCTTACGAGCGCGTCGCGTAGGCCTGGTCCATATAGGTCTGTCCGCTGGCCGGATCCGTCACCACGTTCTTGATCAGCGCGGTTTTCCTGCCGGTGAGCGTGAACTTGGTGTCGCCGACCCGGAACGCGTTGTCCTTGATCAGCACTTCCTGAAACTTGTTGGTGCCACCGCTCTGGTACTGCACCTTGGCGCGGAAACCCGTTACGTTCGAGACCGTGATGTTGAACGTCTTCTGGTCGGCGTATTTTCCGGTCCATTTGCCCTCATAGAGGGCCGGATCGACCGCCACATAGGGCGTCTTGGTCGGGATCGTCATCCCAACCTTCTTGTAGTTGGCCGCAATGATGCTCATCATGTCGGCCATGGCTATCTCCCCGCCTCCCTCACACCACCTCAGGCGCGGCCGGAGAGGCCGGCAGCGAGGTTGCAGTTGATGTCGATCAGCGGTTTCAGCTTCGCCGGATCCGGGTTCATCTGCATCTCGACCGTCTGCTTCATCACGAAGACGCCGATGTTGGCAATGTTCTGGCGCACCTCGATCGACTGCTGATTTTCCTCGGCCTGCGCAGCGCTCATGAAGATCGACCAAAGCCGGCGATTGAACAACAGCGCGCTCTCCATGGCCTGGCCGGGGCCGGCCCAGTTGGTCTGGACTTCCTGGAGTTGTCGTGCGGCCTTCAGCAGCGCCTGCGCTTCGATTTCACGGGGGTTCGACGTCGTATGCGACGTGCGAGCGTAAGCTTGGGCTGCATTAGACATTCAGTGACCTCGGTGAGAGCGGTCCGCAGGACGACCACGTTGACTTCAGGATTCTGCCTAACTTTCTTACAGATCGCGCCTTTAAATATGGTTAGCGGCGGTTACCGATTGTGTCAGAAGCCCGGCGAAACTCCACATTTCCAACACCTTGCCCGCCATCCGTTCTGATGGAATTAAAATCGACGTCGAAATTTTTCACTTCGGCGTTTTTTCCGTTTCGACCACGAAAAAGAAAACGGCGGGGTCTCCCCCGCCGCCTCTATTGTCGACGTCGTCCCGCTTAGCGGAGCAGCTGGAGCACGCTCTGCTGGCTCTGGTTGGCCAGCGCCAGCGCGGACACCGCGATCGACTGGCGGGTCGACAGCGCCTGGCTGTTCGCCGCTTCCTCGTTGGTGTCGGCCAGCGTCAGGTTCGACGAGCCGGTCTGCAGCACGTTGATCAGGTTCTTCGAGAAATCCTGACGGATCTGCACGATCGACAGGTTCGAACCGAAGGCCGAAGCCTGCGAACGCAACGTGGACGATGCGCCGCTCAGCGCCGTCACGATGTCGTTGATCGCGGAGTTGTCCTTGAAAGCCCCCGTGCTCAGGATGTCGAGGCCGAGGCCGGCCGGGTTGAAGTTCACGCCCTGGATGTTCAGCGTGGACTTGCCGGTTTCGTTGAAGGTCAGCTTCAGGGTGTCACCGCCGAGCAGGTTGATGCCGTTGAAGGACGCGTCCTGCGCGGTAGTGGTGATCTGGTTGATGATGTTGTTGTACTGAATGACCAGGTTGTCCCGGGTCAACTTGGCCGCCGGGTCAACAATTGGAGCCGGAGCCGTGGTGCCAGCAGCGAACGCCTGGCTGGCGCCCACTGCGGAGCCGGTGATCGCACCGATCGTGGCCGAAGCCGCTTCGTTCGTCGTGGTGATCGTCAGCCTGCCGGACACGAACGTGGCCTGCAGGTTGTTGGCGGCGAGCGCTTCGTTCAGCTGGTTGAGGTTGGAAACGCGGCCCGGAGCCACACCGAACACGATGTCGGTGGCAGTACCTCCGCCAGTCGCTGCGATCTGCAGGGTCTTGCCTTCCAGCACGCCCGGGACTTGCGTCCGAGCCTGGGTCACGCCGCCCGGCAGACCGAGCGCGGTGAGAGCTGCAGCGTTGCTGCTGGAAATCGACAGGTCACTCAGCGTGCCGGTGTTCAGCGTGATCTGGCCGCCGGCGATGCCCGAGGGCGTCGACGAGCCGGTCAGACCGTCGATCTTCGCCAGCAGGCCGGTGACGTCGCTGTTGACCTTGATTTCGTTCGGATCGTTGCCGGGCGCGGTCGCGGCCACGAACGTAAGCGTCCTGCCGTTGACCGTGATGGTATCACCCACCGCAAAGCCGTTCGACAGCGAGGGAGCGGTGCCATCGCCGACGCTCAGTTTGGTGGTGCCGGCCAGGGCACCAGCCGTCACGGCGCCACCGCCACGGGTAGCCGTGTTGGCACCGACACCGTTGATTTCGAGCTTGGCGAGCGCGGTACCGGTTACGAGGAGGTCGGAGGCCGTACCAGACCTCAGGGTGATGATGCCGCCCGTAGCCGTCGACGCGTTGGCCGGGGTTGTGTTGCCCGACAGGGTATCGATCGCAGCCATCAAATCGCTTAGCGAAGTGCCGACACCCATTGTATAGGCGTTGCCCGAACCAACGAGGCCATTCGCGCCGGCTTCGAAGGTGATCGTCTTGCCGTTTACGACCAGCGTGTCGGCAGCAGCGACCGGAACAGTGAGGGCCGACAGCAGCGACGAAGCGGTCGCATTGACCGGGCCGGCCGTCTCGAGCTGGGTACCAGGGGTAGCCGCAGTGCTGGTGTACGCAGCACGCTGCGGAGATGAAGCACCTGTGAACGCGGCGTTGATCGGGGCCTGATCGGCGACGAGGTTGTCGGCCGTTGCGCCGTCGATCACGACGGACGTGAACGACGACTTCGTCGAGAAACCGACCGTCGTCTGCAAGGCCTGATTGGCGACAGACTTGGCGGAGTCAACGAGCTTCTGCAGCGAGGTGATGCCGGTGTTTGCGGCCTGCAGTACCTGCACGCCATTGCCGATGCCATCGAGGAGATTGTTGATGTCGGCGGCGCGCGCATCGAGCGAAGCTGCAGTGAAATAGTTGGTGGGGTTGTCGAGGGCCGTGTTGACCTTCTTACCCGTGGAGAGGCGGTTCTGCGTAACCGCGAGCAAATCGGCAGTCGACTGCAGCGAGAGAAGATTTTGGCGAACCGACGCCGAGAGCACAATACCGGACATCTTTCATACCTTTCTGGTGTGAAATCAAAACAAGCTACTGTCCCGACATCTCGATCGGGCGACGGCTTACTCTGAAACCAAGTCTCTAAGAAAAAATGAATTTGGTCGGACGCGGCGGCCTTGAAGACCGTGAATTTGAAATTAATTCCCCGCTCCCGGATCCACTCCGTATTCTTACGGGTCGAACGCGGAAAGCCCCGTCAAACGGTCACTATTTGCACGTTCACGATTGGTTAACCATCATGGGAAAGGATGCGAATCTGCCGGCGGGCACCGACACCGAATACGTCAAACGGAGAACAGGCATGGCCCTGAAGGTCGAGCTCAAACCGCACGAGCGAATCATTATCGGCGCCTGCGTCGTCACTAATACCGATCAGCGCGCCAGGCTGCTGATCGACGGCGACCGGATTCCAATCCTGCGCGAGAAGGACATCCTCACGCCCGCGACTGCCGACACCCCGGCCAAGCTGGTCTATCTCGCCGTACAACTGATGTATCTGTCGCCGGACCCGATGGCTCACCACCCGACCTATTTCAGCCTGGTGCGGGACATCCTGAACGCAATGCCAAGCGCATGGCCCTTTATCGAGGGCATCAACAACTACATCCTGAACGGCGATCTCTATCACGCGCTCAAGGAATCCAAGAAGCTGATCGGCCACGAGGAGCAAATTCTCGAAAATGCCCGAAAGCTGCAGACACCCGGTGAACCCGACCGCAAGTCGGCATAGTCCACTGGACGACTCGAAACAAAAAGGGCTCCGCAAGGAGCCCTTTTTTCCGTACCGGGAACTCGCGCCACCAACTAGATCGGCAGGAACTTGGTCAGCGTGGTCTGGTAGAGCATCGACGTGGTTTGATACGAGGCCTGCAGGCTCGTCTGCAGCGCCAGGATCTTGGTCGCCACCTCGTCCTGGTTGATGCCCTCGATCTGGTCCAGCATGGTCTGGGCCATTCCCTTGAGCTGGGTCTGCCGATCGGTTGACGCCTTGATCGCGGTTTGCGCGCCGGCGAACTCCGCCTGCATGTCCTGGATCGATTGTTGCCCATTCTGCGGCGCAAGATTAGCCGAAATGCGCTGCTGCAGCGCGTTTACCTGTGCTTTTGAGTTGGGGTTGTTCGCATTGGTGGTGACTGCGGCATACACGGCAATGTTCTGCAACTCGTACCGCAACGCCTGTTCATTGGCGCGCGCACCATATTGCACCGTGACCGACTGATCGACGCGAGCGACCGCAGTGCCACGCGCCGAATCGGTCCCAACTTCGCCGGTGTACCACGACACGGTATTAGCGGACGTCCCGCCGAACAGGTGGGTGGCGGTTGCAAACGGCGGACCGTCGACGCGCAGCGGCGCCGGGTTCGCACTCGCAGTCCCGCTGAAGCCGAGTGCAGCGAATGCCGCAGCGTTCGAACTGGAAATCGTCAGGCTCGCGCCGTCGCCACCATGCAGCGCGATCGCGCCACCGGTCACCGTCGATGGCGTGCCGGTCCCGGTGATCGAATCGATCTTCGCCAGGAGAGTCTGGACACTGTCGGTGATATTGAGCTGGTTTCCGGTCGCGCCGGAAGCGACGAACGTGATCGGCGTGCCGTTGACCGTGATGGTATCGCCCGCGGCAAAACTCGCGGCCAGCGAATCCGTCCCTGCTGCGCCAGACAGCAGCGTAGCGCCGCTGATCGGCGCCGGCACGGTATCCTGGTTGTTGACGGCGCTGCCGACGACAGTCGCCGACGGATTGAAGAAATTATTGGAAGCCGCGATCGCCGAAGCGGCGACGAGTGCGGTGTCGCTCAGCGTCTGGACCGATGACGTCAACGCAGCCTGCAGGTTCGCCGTCGTCGCGGCAGTGTCGGCGCCGATCAGGAACGAGCCGGTCGGCGGCGGATTCCTCGTGGTTGCCGTCAACGTGATCTGCTCGCTGGTTCCATCGGGCAGATCGAAATTGAACGAGATAGTGTCCCCGTCATTCGGATTGACGGCGCCGAGATCGACGGTCACGGCTGGCGGCGCGCCGGTCGGCTGCGTCACGGTTGCACCGGTCAGCGACGAGGTGACTGCGCCAAGTTTCAATCCAAACGACGACCCGTCTTCGGCGAGACTGGTCACGGTCGTCGTCAGCGGCGGCGACGAGACTGTGAGGTGCGCCATGTTGCCGACGCCCTGATCCGCCTGGCGGCGCTCGTTGATCAATTGCTTGAGGCCCGCCTGAGTCCCGATGCCATTGAGCATGACGTCGGCCGGCACCGTCGCGGCCGCGTCGGTGGTGCGGCCGGAAAACAGATAGCGATCGCCCGACTGGCTGTTGAGCAGCGAAATCGCATTGGAGAACGCCGCCTGCGCGGTGATCTGGCCGGAGGTCTGGCCGCTGTCGTTGAGCACGATGGTCGATGTGCTGGCTGCGCTTTTGACCGACTTGCCGATATCGACCATTCCCTGCAGCGCGAGGTTGACGACGCTGAGCCGCGTATTGACGTTGGTTGCGGTGTCCTTGAAGGCGTCGAAGCTGCTGACCTGGGCGCGCAGGCTGAGCGCAAAGCCGCGATTGGCGCCCTGCCCGGCATAGGTCGTCGAAACCCTGCCGCTTGCGAGCTGTTGCGTCAGATCATTGAGCTGGTTGCGCAGGCCAATGATCGAAGTACCGATGTAGGAGGTCCTGCCGTTAACGCCATCGATAGACATGAAACCCTCACATCGCCTGGATCAGCGTGTCGTACATCTGCTTGATGGACGACATCACGCGCGCATTCGCGGAATAGGCATTTTGCAATGCCAGCAGATGCGCCATCTCGTCGTCGATGTTGACGCCCGAGGCATCAGTTACCTTTTTCTGCAGGGTGTTGAGCACGACCGACTGGCCATCGGAGAGTTGCTTGGCTGCAGTGGCCGCTTCGCCCTGCTGGCTGATGAACTGCTTGGCAAAATTGGTCAGCGTGCCGGTAAACGGAGCGCCCGTCGTGCCGATACCCGTCTGCGGCGAATAGCGATAGCTGCCGTTCTGCAGCTGGTTGAGAATGAAGTTGGCGCGCGTGGTGTCGCCGGCCGCTGTCAACGGGCTGGTGGAGAACACGATGGTGCGCGAGGGATCGCCGAGCAGTCCAAGGTTGACGCTGATGCGCCCCGCGAGACCGACCTGCTGGGAGCCGTTGGCGGTGATCGCACCGCTATAGAGCCCGCCATTGTCGGTGAACAACGCGAACTCCGGACTGCCGCTGGTGAGCGACGACATCGTCGTGGTGACCGACGCCGCGAGAACGTCCGAGCGGTTCGGCGCGCCGTCGTCGAGGACGCGCAGCGTCGAGCCGGAAGGATTCGAAAACTGAAGGTTAGCGCTCGTCCCAAGCGCCGCGTTGAGCTGGGACACGACCGAGCTCATGCCGCCGGTGAAGTCTATACCGAGGACCCGGTCGTTCGGATCAAGCGTCGCCGTATTGCTCAGCGGCAGCACGCCCGGATCATCGACGCGCACGATCGAGAGATTGTGCGTGACGCCGGTGGTGTTGTCCTTGTAGGTGAGATGAACGACGTTGCCGGACTGCAGCCCTGCAAGGTCGAGGTCATAGCCGGCCTGGGGCAAAACCGAAGCCGGAGCGGCGGTGCCGGCGGTCGTCTTGTCCGACAGCGCGCTCGCCATCGATGCCGCAAACTGGTCGACCTGTGCCTGCGCCTTGACCAGCGTGACGTCGCGCAGTTCCAGAAAGGCCGCGATCTTGCCCGAACGGATCGAGTTGGTGGACACCAGATCGTAGCTGCCGCCGTGCGGAAAATTGATCGTGATGGTGCCGACGTTACTCTTGCTCGGATCGGTCGGATTGTACAGCGTGTTGGGCGTTACCGTGCCCTGCGGATTGAAGGTCAGCTGCGCCGCCTCGGTGCCGACGAGTTGCACGCCCGAATTCGTGAACACCGTTACCTGGTTCAGGTCGTTGACGACGGTCCTGATGTCGACCAGTGCTGACAGCTGCGTGATGTACTGATCGCGCTGGTCCAGTAGCGAGGCCGTCGCCGCGTCGGTCTTGCCGTTGTTCTGGAGTTGGTTGTTGATGAACGCGATCTGGGCCATCGCGTTGTTCGCCGTGACGATGGAATCGTTGATCCCCATCTCGGCGTTGGCGCGAAGGTTCTGGATGCCCTGGGTCGTGGCGTTGAGCGTCTCCGCCATGGTCTGCGCGGCGGCGACCGCACCGATCCGCGCCGACTGCGAGTCCGGGCTGGTCGACAGCCCCTGGAAGGCGGTCAGGAGCTTGTTGAAAGAATCCTCGATGGTACCGGTTTCGCCCGGATTTCCGTAGACGTTCTGCAGGTTGGCGAGAAACGTCGCACGGATATCGGCATAGGCTGCGCCCGACGTTTCCGTGCGCAACTGCGTCTGCAGATACTGATCGAGTTGCCGGTCGACACCGTTGAGGAGAACGCTCGACCCGTAGTCGCCGGTCATGCCGGCGACCTGGATCACCGACTTCCTGACGTAGCCCGGCGTCTCCGAGTTGGCGACGTTCGATCCGACCAGCGAGATCGCAGCCTGCGTCGCGCGCAGGCCGGACATCGCGGTCGAGAGAGCTTGGCTCAAACCCATGACTAATTGTCCATCTCAAATCGCATCGCGAACATCGCGGTCGAAAGTCAGCGCAGCACGTTCAGGAGATCCTGCACCATTGTGTTGGAGGTGGTGATGACCTTGGTGTTCGCCGAGTACGCCTGCTGGGTGACGATCAGCTTGGTGAACTCGTCGGCGATGTCGGTGTTGGATCCTTCCAGCGACGAGCCGACGATGGTGCCGGCCTTGCCGTACAACGCCTGGCCGGATGCGTCGGTCACCTCGAACGCGCCGCCGTTGACGCGCTTGAGGAAGTTGGTGCCGTTGAAGGTCGCCACCGAGATTTCGGCGAGGTCGAGGTTGCGGCCGTTGGAGTAGTTGCCGATGATGCGGCCGTTGGTGCCGACGCCGACGGACTGCAACTGGCCGGCCGGGAAACCGTCCTGCTGAATCTGGTTGACCTGGACGTTGCCGTTGGCATCGGCGAACTGGGTGACGCCGCCGGTGCCGAAGTTGATGACGGGGCTGCCCAGCGACACGCCGTTGACCACCGCATTGTTGAGCGTGATGTTCGGTATCACCGGCGACATTTGGCCTGAGGCCGAGAAGGTGAAGTTGGTGTTGACGTTCTGCCACGCGACCTGGGTGCCGGTTGCGTTGGGATTGACCTGGTAGAACAGGTTCCAGGTATCGGTATGGCCGGGGCCGAGAGAGGCCGAGTCGGTCTTGGCCCAGCGGAATTGCAGGTTCACCGGCGCGCCCGACACGTCGTAGGTCGTGACCGCGCCGCCCGCGACCGACTCGTTGAGGAACGTCGAGGTGTCGTTGCCGATCACCTGACCGGTACCAATCGTGCCGCCGCCGCCGCGCGTCGCCGTCGCGGTACCGGTGAAGCCGAGGGCTGCGAATGCGGTGGTGTTGTTGCTGGTGACCGACAGATCCGAGGTCGTGCCGGAATGCAGCGTGATCGCGCCGCCGCTGATCGAGGATGGGATTGCCGTGCCCGTGAGCGCGTCGATCTTGCCCAGCAAGGTGCCGATGTCGTCGCCGATGTTGATCTGGTTGGGGCCGACCGCGCCTGACGCCATGAAGGTGATCGTGTTGGTACCATTGACCGTGATGGTATCGCCGGCGATGAAGTTGGCCGAGATCGAGTCGGTGCCGGCCGCGCCGTTGAGCAGGGTCAGTAGCGTGTTCGCTACTGACGGCGTGGCCTTGTTGCTCTGAATGGTGCCCGGGGCGATGGAATCCGTGTAGGGTGCCGGGGGCGTCCCCACCACCAGCGGATTATATCCCGACGTGTACGAGCCCGGCGCAATCAATTCCGATCCGGGAACGGAAACGTCGTGCCTGGTCGTCAGCGGATAGCTGGCGAGGTTGGCGCGGTAGTCGATGCGGGTGGTTTCCTGTGCCGGCAGGAAGTCGTTCTGAAACCTCAAAACCTGCGGCGAACTGCCGGACGGGTTGCCGGTGGTCGGGTCGATCGGAACGCCCTGCAGATAGTAGCCGGCGCCGTTGACGAGATAGCCGCTCTTGTCGATCTGGAAGTCGCCGCGGCGGGTGAAGCGGTCGACGCCGTCGAACACCGGCGTGCCGTCGGTGAAGTTGCCGGGCTTCTGCACCGCGAAGAAGCCGTTGCCGTTGATCGCCATGAAGGTCGCGACCGATGCCGTCTGCACGTCGCCCTGCACCGAGTTGGTGGAGCGCGATTGCGTGGTCACGCCGCCGGCAAGCTGCGCCGTCGACGAGGTCTGCGGAATGAGATCGAGGAAGGAGGTGTCGACGCGCTTGAACGCCGTGGTCTGCGAGTTGGCGATGTTGCCCGAGACGTTTTCCAGCGCGTAGGAGTTCGCCCGAAGGCCACCGACCGCGGTGGTAAGAGCGCCGAAGATACCCATGACATGTTCTCCAAATTCGATCCGGGCGGCCAGCCGGTCTCAGTGACCCCAGGCCGCGTCGGGAGAACATGTCGCAAGCGTCGTGCCAACCTGTAAAATATATACAAATCAATGATTTAATAAAAAAGCCCCGGTCCGGAGACCGGGGCACAATTGCCGGGCGGGCAACAATTGCCGGGCGCGACGGGCTAGGACGCCGACGGACCTGCCGGGTGGAACACCAGCCCGAATCCGTCGATGCAGTAGCGCAGGCCGGTCGGCTGAGGCCCGTCGTCGAAGACGTGGCCCATATGTCCGCCGCAGCGGCGGCAATGAACTTCGGTGCGGGTCATCCCCAGCGACGTGTCCCTGGTTTCGCCAATGGCATTGTCGAGCGGCTTCCAGAAGCTCGGCCAGCCGGTACCGCTGTCGTACTTGGTCTCCGAGGAGAACAGCGGCAGGTCGCAACCGGCGCAGGCGAAGATGCCCTTGCGCTTTTCCTTCAGCAGCGGGCTCGACCACGGGCGCTCGGTGCCATGCTTGCGCAGGATTTCATATTGCTGCGGCGTGAGCTGCGCACGCCATTCGGCGTCGGTCTTTTCGATCTCGAATTTGCCGGCAGCCTCAGCCGGCGTCATGCGCAGCCAGCGGAAGGCGGCTAGGCCAAACAGGCCGGCGACGGTTGCGAGCAGGATGCGGCGGTCGATCATGGAAGTCTCCGTGCGGTGGCGGGCGTATCGGTTCGCCATCAGGTACGGCCCGCCCGTCGCGAAGTTACACGGATCCGTCCCGAATTTTCTCACTTTCCTGCGAGGGAACGGGTGTCGGCGCACTTTCCGGCGCCGCCACCGGCCGCGGCGGCTGCGGATGCTCCGGACGCGGACCGCCCGGCGGTTGTCGCGGAACTCTGGCGCCGGCCTGCCGGTTGGCCTCCGCCAATCGCGCCTCGCGGACACGTTCCCGCGACCGCGCGCCCTCGCGGTAGCGGGCCAGCGCGCCCGCCGCGGCGGAACTGCCGCGGCCCCACAGGCCGATCAGATGCCCGGCGACCCGGCCGGTCGGGCCTCCGGCCCAGACCAGTTCGAACGGTGAAAACAGCCGCCAGCGATCATCACCCCAGAGGATGCTGCGCGCGATCAGTTGCCCCGCCATCGCCGACGTGTTCAGCCCCTGACGGCCGAATCCGCTCGCGACCCACAGGCCTTTGCGCATCTGTCCGATCTGCGGCATGCCGTGCACGGTTACGCCGACCGCACCGCCGAACACGTCCGCGATCGCGACCGGTCCGAGCCGCGGATAGATGGTCGCGATCCGGCGGGCAATGGCGGCGGCGAAGCGCCGCGGCCGCGCATCCCAGGTGGTCTCCGGGCTCGCCCACATCAGCCGATCGCCGTCCACGATCCGGAAATGATCGATGCCGTCGCTGTCAGCCACCGAACCGCGGAATGAAATCACCTCGCCAAGACGCTCGCCGAGCGGCTCGGTCACCCCGGCGTAGCGCCAGACCGGCAGCAGCGTTTCCGACAGGCGCCGCAACGTCGCGCCGAGATGAACGTTGCCGGCCAGCACGATGTGGGCAGCACGCAGCCGTGCCGACGGCGTCACGATGCGCTTGCGAATGCCTGACGAATCGATGCTGACGACGGGCGTATCCTCGAAGATGCGCGCCCCTGCCCGCTTTGCCTGATCGGCCAGGCCGTGGATGTATTTCCCGCCGTCGATCTGGAACGCGCGCGGAAAATGAATCCCGTGGAAATACCGTGCCGTGCCGAGTTGCTCGCGCACGCGGTCGACCTGCCATCCCTCGACTTCGGTATCGAAATCGGCGCTCAGCGTCTGCAGGCGACTGATCAGCGTTTCGCCGGCGTCGACATTGGAAACCTCCAGCGCGCCTTCGCTGAGCGCAATGCCGGGCATCCCCTGCTCGGTGGCGGCGGCGCGAACATATTCGGCGCCCAGCTTCGACAGCGCCCACAATTCGCGGGCATCGTCGAGGCCGACGCGTTCGATCAGTTCGGCGACGGGAAGGCTGTATCCCGGCATGACCGTACCAAGCTGATGGCCTGAGGCGCCCCAGCCGACATGCCGGCCCTCGAGCACGGCGACACTGGCGCCGAGGCGTGCGGCCTCCAGCGCCACCGTAAGACCGGCAAGCCCGGCCCCGACCACGCAGATATCGACGTCCAGGTCGAAGGAGAGACGCGAGCCAAAAGGCGCGTCGCCGTCGAGGCCGTTGGTCGCACTTGTGAAAGTCTCAGCCATGTCGTTTTCTTACGGACCGCTGCGGCGCTTGTCACCTTGTCCCAGCCATGAGCTTGTAGATTAGTCCAAACTGAGACCGAATCGAGATTGCGCCCATGCGCCGTTTGATGCTGCTGCGTCACGCCAAGACCGAACACGACGCGCCTTCGGGCCGCGATCACGACCGCCGTCTCGACGACCGCGGCCGGCGGGATGCCGCCATCATCGGCGACTGGATCGGCCACCACCCGCCCGTTCCGGACGCCGTCCTGGTGTCGACGGCGGTGCGGGCGCACCAAACCTGGGAAATCGCGAACGAGGCGATGAAGGATGCAATGCGGGAACCGGCGCAGCAGCCGCAGGTCGAACTTCTCGACGAACTCTACGGCGCCGAGCCGGCGGGACTGCTGAAGATCATCCGCATGGCCGAGGTCAACGATCCCAAGCGGCTGATGCTGATCGGCCACAATCCCGGCATGCATGAACTGGCGCTGATGCTCACCGGCAGCGGCGACGCGTCGGCGAAGACGGCGCTCGAGGACAATCTGCCGACGGCGGGCCTTGCCATCATCGATTTCGCGACTAACGACTGGAGCGAGGTGGCGTTCCGTAGCGGCAGGCTCGTGCGTTTCACCAGCCCGAAATTGCTGAAGCACGCCTCGGACGATTGAGGCTCACGCAGGAGGCGCAGATGTTCAAGTCGATTCTCGTGCCGATCGATCTGACCGATACCGACCTGACCAAGCCCGCGATCGCCACCGCCGCAACGCTGGCGCAGACCTGGCACGGCTCGGTGCGCCTGCTCAACGTGATGCCGATGACGCCGGTGATGCTGGCCGAATATGTACCGGCCGATTTCGATGCCCAGCAACGGGCGACGGCAGAGGAAGCGCTCGCGATCGTGGCGCGCGAATCCGGCATCGAGGCGTCGCGCATTTCCATCGCGGTGCGGCAAGGCGGCATCTATCACGAGATCCTCGAAGAGGCCGCGGCGATCAAGGCCGACCTGATCGTGATGACCTCGCACCGCCCGGCGATGCGGACCTATTTCCTGGGCTCCAACGCCGGCCATGTCGTCCGCTACGCCAAGTGCTCGGTGCTGGTGGTGCGGCACTGAGGCCACGGACAGCCCGGACAAAAAAAACCGCAAAACAACCCCATGCAAAGTAGAAACGGCCCGGTCGATCGACCGGGCCGGTTGATGGCATTGCGATCAATCGAGGCAATTCACCTGATGCGCCCGAACTCCGGGTCGATGCCGCCGCGCACCGCCGCTTCGATCCGGCTGCGCTCGATGCCGATATCGCGCAGCGCACGGTCGTCCAGTTCGCTCAGTGTTTTGATGGCTTCGCGGTGCGCGAAATAGGTCACGATGCCGTTCACCACGCTGCCGAGGGCGCGGACAAATCCGCCCGACAGGTTTCGGGAAGCAGGCTGGCCTGCCGTCGAGGCAATGGTGGTCGTCGTCATCGTTCTTCTCCAGTTGGCTTTCGTGCGGCAAGGCGATGCCGCCGGCAAAGATGCTCCGAACAGCACCTGCACCTTGGGTTCTGATTGCTTGCACCCCTCTCAGTGCAATCTCAGGCTTGATGGGTTCAAAATGATCCGATACATTTCTCGGTGCAAGTAAAACATTGCTCTCGGTGCAATAATGTCCAAATTCGAGTACCTGAAGCTGGCCGATACTGTCGCTGCCGAGATCGCCAATGGCGCGCTGAAGCCCGGCGACCGGCTGCCGCCACAGCGCAGTTTCGCCTACGAGCGCAAGATCGCGGTCTCGACCGCGAGCCGGGTCTACACCGAGCTGTTGCGCCGGGGCCTCGTGGTCGGCGAAGTCGGACGCGGCACCTTCGTGTCGGGCGAAACGCGGCGCGGCGTCGCGATGCCGATGGAGCCGCGCGGCGCGCGCATCGATCTCGAAGTCAATTATCCGATCCTGCCGACGCAATCGGCGATGATCGCAAGGAGCCTGGAAGGACTTGAACGTCCCGACGTACTCGATGTCGCTTTGCGACACTCGTCCACCATCGGCACGCAGGCCGCACGCGCCATCTCGGCCGAGTTTCTCGCCCGCGAGGACTGGTCACCGGCTCCGGATCAATTCGTCTTCACCGCCAACGGCAGGCAATGCATCGCTGCAGCGCTTGCGGCAGCAGTGCCCGCCGGCGGCCGTTGCGGCGTCGAAGCGTTGACCTATCCCTTCATCAAGGACATCGCCGCAAGGCTCGGCGTCACGCTGGTGCCGCTTGCGATGGACGAGCACGGCATTCGACCGGACGCGATACAGAAGGCGCACCGCGAAGCGCATCTGACGGCGCTGTACATCCAGCCCACGATTCAGAATCCGCTCGGCATGACGATGCCGGCCGCGCGCCGCGCCGATCTGCTGCGCGTCGTCGAAAAGCTCGGCCTCGTCGTGATCGAGGACACCGTCTACGGTTTTCTCGACGAGGGAACGCCGATGGCGGCGCTGGCGCCCGACCATTGCATCGTACTCGACAGCCTGTCGAAGAAGGTGGCGCCCGGCCTTGCGCTCGGCTTCATCGTTTCGCCGCCGCGCCTGCGCGAGCGCATCATGGCCGCGGTTCGCTCGGGCGGCTGGACCGCCGCCGGATTTGCGTTTGCCGCGGGCCAACGTCTGATGGCAGACGGCACGGTCGCCGAACTGTCACGGCTGAAACGGATCGACGCCGCGCGCCGGCAGCAGATGGCGGCAAAACACTTTGCCGGCTTCGAGATCCAGGCGAACCCGAAATCCTACCATCTCTGGCTGACCCTGCCGCCGCACTGGCGCTCGCAGACTTTCGTCACCGCCGCGGCGCGCCGCGACATCGCGCTGACGCCGTCGACCACCTTTGCCGTGGCTCCCGGACATGCCCCCAACGCCGTCCGCCTCGCCCTCGCCGCACCGACCAACGAACAGCTCGACGTGGCGCTGCGTACGCTTGCGGGAATGCTGACGGCGAAGGAAGATCTCGACACGACCGAATAGGACTATTGGCCGCGCACCCTTGGCAGCAGCACGTCGGGAAGCTGATCGAACGTGTAACGCTGCGGCCGGTTGCGCTTGATGAAGCCGCCGACCGTCCAGGCGAACCAGACGGCCATGCCGACCAGAAACAACGCCCCGGTGAATTGGGCAGTCGTCAGCGCCCGCACCAGGAGCCCGGCCATCGCAATTGCCAACAGCGCCACGATGGTCACCGCCGTGAAATAGTGCACCGGCCCCATGCCGCCGATCAGCGCAGCCTTGCTGCCCGCCGCCTTCATCCTTCGGTGCAATTCGATGATGAACGCGCGGTAGCCCTCGTCCTGCGGCGTCACCAGCGCCACCGTCTGCCAGGTGGTGGAGAGAATCGTGATGCGCCCGCCGCCAGCCTTTTCGATGTCGGCGCGAAAACGACGCGACTGCATCGTCATCGGCCGATAGGACAGACGGACCGAAGCGATTTCGGCATAGGGCCAGACGCCGGACCGGCTGCCGATGTGCCACGACAATCCGGCGTCCGTCAGGTCGAACTGATAAGCCGCTCCGACCAGCGAGGCCTTGTAGGTGTACTGGGTCACGGGCGGCGCACCCTCGCCTTCCCTTGTCAATGCATTCGGAAGTGATGTCGGCAACTCTAAAAATCCCGTTGTCGGTAGAAGCCGCCTGCTTGCGCGGCGCGCCAGCTTTACCTTACAAGCGAGCCATGTCCGAGACGACCTATTTTCCACGCCGCCTGATCCTGGCCGGTGCGATTGTTTCAGGTGTGCTGCTGGCGCTTGCCGTCCACATGCTGGGCGCGCGTTACGGCCTCGATCTTGGTGGCCTGTGGCGATCCGACACAAGCGACTTCATGCCCGCTGGTGCTGCGATTGCCTGGTGGCTGATCGCGACCGTCGGTTTCTCCGGCGGCTATTTTACCGCCAATCTGATGGACAGCGCGGTCTCGGGCCAGATCCCGCTGCGGATGCGGCAGTTCCTGATCGCGGTCGGCGTGCTGATCCTGGCCGGCGCGGGACAGGCCGCCTCGGCGCCGAGCCCCCTGCCGACCGTTTCAGGTGTGCTGGCGGGCCTTGCAGCGCTGTGTCTCGGCGCGGCCATGGCGTTCTGCGGCGCGCATTTCGCACTGCGCAAGGTTTAGCGGCGTTTTCGAGCGAGACCTGCCCCGGACTTGATCCGGGCTGGATACCGGTTCGCGTAACGACAGCGCGTCAAAACAACTAGGGCGTAGATTCATAAGTGCGTAGCCAAATTCGGATAGATGCAAGTTTGATGAAGGCGAGGTAGTTTGCCGCGAGTTAATCGTACCTAGTCGCAACACGCCGACACTGCTTCGAGGTGAACGGGCAATCCGTTGGTATCGACGCAGGATGTATTTTGGTCGTTAACCCACCTCTCGACCGGCCCATCAGTCTTTTTCGCCTCCTCCCGCGCAACCTCCATGCTGGTGGACGCGAACAATGGAAGTGTCAATCATGCCCCAGAGTGGACGCTCGGTCTCATGGCCCGGCGCTAGGCACACCCTCCGTTGATTTAGGTCAACGTCAGCGATCCTTTGGCGCTGCTACGTTCAGCCGCGCCTGCGGCGGCTCCCGTCATCTCTTAGTTCCGCAGCGCGACGAAGAAGGTCCGAAGCGTCTTTCTATCAGATCAGCGACAGTTGCAGGTATTGCAGCGAGCGTCTTGTTGGGCAGTCATCGGTACACGGTCAAGGGGAGTAGAGACACAATGGTAGACAACATCATCGTGGCGACATTCAGCAACGTCAATGCTGCTCACGATGCCGCCCGCGCAATAAGGGACCTCACGGAGGCAGGCGGTAAAAAGTTCAAACTCAAGTCCGGTGTCATCGTGACCAAAGACGATCAAGGATCGGTGTCAGTTCTTGAGTCCGACGTCCATTTTTTTCACGGAACCAAAGTCGGCGTTGTAGTTGGCGGGCTGATCGGTTTGATCGGCGGCATACCGCTCGCCACGCTGACAGCACTCCTCGGAGCTACCGTCGGGCTGATCAACGATGCCGGCATGGCAATACTCGGGTCTGCCACCGTGACTTCGATCAAGTCCGAGATGCAACCAGGAAGCACAGCTGTCATCATTGAAGCGGACGAAGCCAGTCCCAGCGCAGTCGATGACATTGTGGCCCAGGGAGGAGGACGCGTCTTTCGTCACCCCAAAGGCGATTATTAGAGGGCCGTCAAAGCTACACGTTGTCCGCAAAAGTCGCTCGGCTTCGCTGTGCTAACGAGCTGGCCAACCGCTGAAGTGATCGAGTGAGGTTGCGGCTTCCGGTTTTGGTCCAACTCGGACATCGCGCAGGTCAACTTCAGATCAAGAGACGTAGAACTCGGTTGATCTAGGTCAACATCGCTAGCTCGTCTTCAGGCAGAAGCTTAAAGCGATGATGGAGGATTTTGGCATGCTCAAGTTTCCATTGGCACTCTCAGCCGTTTCTGGAGTGTTTCTCACCCTCGCGACGCAAACCGTCGCCCAAACAGTTCCTCCCAACCTTCCAGCTGCCATCATGTGCTACGCCGAAGCGGACCAAAGCTGGCGAGTCGGATATCTCTTCAAGGTCAACAAGAATGGCGGTGCGGAGTACGTTTCGGCCAACGGAAGACTGAGCGCAACACTTAACGCCAAAGGCGTAGTAGAAGCGCCCACCAATCGGCCAGCTGGCGTCGATTGCTACGGCAAGACATTGGCCGAACTGCGCTCGAGCAGCCGCGTTATGGAGTTCCAACCCAAGAAGTAGTGTAGTGTCGGCTACCGTGAGCGGGTGTGTTGATATCACCGTGCGGCGCTGCTTTATCTGCTGCCTCCGGACGATAGAGTAGCGTGCGTCACGTTCGTTTGTAGCTTTTCGGACCTGAGGCGATGTCCGGGTTGAGTCCGCAAAGCATCGGATAGCGGACATCGTTCGCAGCTGCGGTAGTGAGTCTCGATTTATGAGTACAGGGCCTAAGCAATCATGCGCCGGCGCGGCGGCGTCAGCATCTTTTCCACCTCGGCGGCGGGACGCGGCTGGCTGAACAGATAGCCTTGCGCCTACGTGCACCCTTCCTGACGCAACAGTTCGAATTGCGCATCGGTCTCGACGCCTTCGGCTGTCGTGACGATGCCGAGGCTCTTGCCAGGCCGGTCACGGCGTGGACGATCGCCATCGAATCATCGCGGGTTGCCAGTTCGCTGACGAACGAACGGTCGATCTTGATCTTGTCGAACGGGAAGCTGCGCAGGTAGCTCAGCGAGGAATACCCGGCTCCGAAGTCTTCGAGCGAGATCCTGACGCCAAAGCCGCGCAGTTCGTGCAGCCGCCAGCGTTGCCTCGCTGTTCTGCAGCAGCACCGATTCCGTGATCTCCAGTTCGAGCCGGCGTGCCGGCAGGCCGGAGGCTTCGAGCGCCTGCTTCACCATCGAGACCAGGTTGGGGATTCTTGAACTGCACCGGCGAGAGGTTGACGGCAACGCCGACATCCCGCGACCAGCCGGCCGCATCGATGCAAGCCTGGCGCAACACCCAATCGCCGAAAAAGTGTCAATCATCTGGACGGACCCATGCGGCCCCCTCAAAGTCCGTGAGTTCGCATCATGATTCGAGGCCCCGGTTTGAGAGCTTGAATCACGTCGATCCTCGGTGTTCGCAACGAGGAATTGCAAGTCCGAGACGGGCCGGATAGCGGACATCCTGCTGATGCACAAAAGCGACGCGATTGACCCTCAGCAGACATCCGACGAGGCGAGAGGCAAGGCGGGCTGGTGCAGCCATCTAGCCAGAAAGTACAACGGCACCAATCCGACCAAGTGAATTGTTGTGCCGGCCATCAGTGGAACAGCGCCATATACCAGACCCAGGTAAAAGGTGACCGGAACCACGTAAAAGATGACCGGAAAGAGAGTAAAGATGAGCAGAGAGATGATAGTCAGAAGCGTCAGAAAGATGCAGATAGGGACGCCGACGAAGTAGCGGGCGAGCATCCATTTATCAATTGCGTTGCGCTTTCGTGTCACGCTCATCGCCTGGCCGAACGCGACGAAGAACGCGATGTTCGGTGTCAGCGTCGGAAGCAACCCCAACGCGCCGATCCAAACCTGCACCAGGTCGGGATAGAGTGGCCTAATGGTCACCACAGCCAGATATGCCACGGTCGTGGTCCAGATCGTCAGGTAGGTGACAAGGACTATCTTTGTTCGAACGTTCATGACCCGTCCGTTCATGCGCGGAGAGTACGAAGTATTCCCGATAGCAAGAAATGTCCTAACAGTGACCCTCGTTCGACGAAGAAAAGTTATGTCAAATTCGAAATTTCCATAACGGGCTATAGCGGATTTGAATCAATGCTCTTCGGGAGGTCAACTCATGGCCCTTTTCGGACCTGAGGCAATGTCCAAGTCGAGTCCGCGAAGCGTCGGATAGCGGACATCGTTCACAGCCGCGGTAGCGAATCTCGATTTATGAGTACGCGGCCTAAGCAATCCTGCGCTGGCGCGGCTGCGTCAGCATCTTCTCCACCTCGGCGGCGGGACGCGGCTGGCTGAACAGATAGCCCTGCGCCTGCGTGCACCCTTCCTGACGCAACAGTTCGAATTGCGCATCGGTCTCGACGCCTTCGGCGGTCGTGACGATGCCGAGGCTCTTGCCGAGGCCGGTCACGGCGCGGACGATCGCCATCGAATCGTCGCGGGTTGCCAGTTCGCTGACGAACGAACGGTCGATCTTGATCTTGTCGAACGGGAAGCTGCGCAGGTAGCTCAGCGAGGAATATCCGGTTCCGAAGTCGTCGAGCGAGATCCTGACGCCAAAGCTGCGAAGTTCGTGCAGCACCGCCAGCGTTGCCTCGCTGTTCTGCAGCAGCACCGATTCCGTGATCTCCAGTTCGAGCCGGCGTGCCGGCAGGCCCGAGACTTCGAGCGCCTGCTTCACCATCGAGACCAGGTTGGGATTCTTGAACTGCACCGGCGACAGGTTGACGGCAACACCGACATCCCGCGACCAGCCGGCCGCATCGATGCAAGCCTGGCGCAACACCCAATCGCCGATCGGAACGATCAGGCCGGTTTCTTCCGCCAGCGGAATGAAGCTGACCGGAGAGATCATGCCGCGCAGCGAATGATTCCAGCGCACCAGCGCTTCGAAGGCCACGACCTCGTCCCTGGCGACATCGCGGATCGGCTGGTAATAGACTTCGAACTCCTCGCGCGGCAGCGCCGCACGCAAGTCGATTTCCAATAGCCGCCGCGCCTGCGCGCGTGCGTCCATGCCGGTCTCGAAGAAGCGGTAGGTGCCGCGGCCGTCTTCCTTGGCGCGGTAGAGCGCCAGATCGGCCTTCTTCAGAAGTTCGTCCGGATTGCTGCCGTCTTCGGGCGCCAGCGAGATGCCGATGCTGACGCCGATGACGAGTTGATGACCGGCAACGTCGTAAGGAGCCGAGAGCCGCTCGACCACCTGGCTTGCGAACATGGCGACGGCAGACGGCTCGCAATCGCGGCAGAACTGCACGACGGCGAATTCGTCGCCGCCCAAGCGCGCGACCGTGTCGTTCTCGGTGACGCAGCCGGCGAGACGCCGGGCGACCTCCTTCAGCAACACATCGCCGACCGGATGGCCCAGCGAATCGTTGATGCCCTTGAAGTGGTCGAGGTCGAGGCAGAGTATCGCTACCTGATCGTTGCGCCGAACGAGCCGCAGGGCCTTTTCGAGCTGTTCACGGAACAGCGTTCGGTTCGGCAGGTTGGTCAACGCGTCATGGCGCGCCATGTGCGAGATCTGCTCCTGGGCCGCCTGCCATTCGGTGATGTCTTCGAACGTGGCAACCCAGCCGCCGCCGTTCATGGGCTGTTCGACCACGCGCAGCGAGCGTCCGCCGCGATCGATCGTCCTGGTCACGATCCTGCCGGCCCTGGCGTTTTCCACCAGCGTATCGACAAACTCATCGGGATCGTTGTCCCATGCGCCGGCCGCTTTCAGCTCACGCAGGACATCGATCAGCAGGCGGCCCTGAAGCGGCATGCCGGTCCGGTCCATGAGTTCGACGTAGCGCTGGTTGAACAGGAGGATGCGGCCCTCCGCATCGAACATGCAAAGTCCCTGCGACATGTTGGTGATGGCGGAATCGAGCAGGATCTTCTGCGAGTGGAGTTCGCCCTTGGCGCGGCGATCGAACATCGCCGCCAGCAGCGATATCCCGAGAATGGCAAAGGCGCCGACCGAGGTCAGAAACGAAAGCGCGGTGGGAGAAATCGTCAACGCGTCGGAGCCAAGCGTCGGATCGGGGATCAGCGTGACGGCGCCCATGGCCGTGAAGTGATGCGAGACCACCGCAACGGTCAGCAGGCCCGTGGCGACCACGGTGTGAACGGTATCGTCTCGGCGCGCGGCGACCAGCATGGCAAGGGCCGCGAATATGCTCCCGAGGACGATCGAGGTCGCAACGATACCCGGCGCCCATACGATGTAGGCCGGAAGCTCCATGGCAAACATGCCGGTGTAGTGCATCGCCGCCACGCCAGCCCCGATGATCGCGCCGCCAAGCGCGACAACCGACCGGTGCGCGCTCAACAGCGCCACGCAGAGCCCGACGGCGACGATGGCGACGGCGAAGAGCAACGACAACAGCGTGACGGGTATGTTGTAACCGGCGCCGGCGCCGGGATCGTAAGCCAGCATCGCCACGAAATGGGTGGCCCAGATTCCGCAACCGCCGACCGCCGCATCGAGGCAGACCCAGATCGCGCGGGTTCGGCCGCTCGAGGCCCTGGCACGGTGAAACAGGCTGATGGCGACCGCGCTGGCGAACCAGCAGATGGCGCCCGCCAGCACGACCAGACGCCAGTCGTGCTCCGTGGCGAGACAGGTCAGGACCCGATACATTGCAAACTCCCCGTTGGGCCTGCACGTACGGTTCCAGTTGTATATTTGAGGTAACTATCGCGTCCTGGCTTGCACGGATGGTGAACAAACGCTTGCAGGGGTTGAAGGACGCGCCAAATGCCCGCGGAAATGGGACGATTGGCGACGGTTCGATAGGAGCTCGGCTGGGAATCGCTTTGGGCAACAAAGCTTGAAAACGCCGCGCATAATGTCCTGCGCGGCGTTTTGCCTCATTTTTCGTTGGGGATCAGCTGGCGGCGCGAAGGTTCACCTTGCCCTCGGCCAGCGAGGTCAGCTTCTGGTCGGTAATCTTCTCCTCATCGAGCGTCTTCTGCAGGACGCTGGCGCAATCGCTGCGTCCGAGCTGACGCGCCCAGGCGATCAGGCTGCCGTAGCGGGTGATTTCATAATGCTCGGCAGCCTGCGCTGCATTGATCAGGGCGGCGTCGAGCACGTCCTTGTCGGCGACCTCGCCTGCCACCTCGTCGGCTTCCTTGATGATGCCGTCGATCGCCGGGCAGTTGACCGCCTTCACTTCGGCGCCGTGCATCCGGAACACCTCTTCGAGGCGCTGCACATGCGTTTTGGTTTCATCGAGATGGGTCAAAAAGCCCTGTTTCAGCTGCTTGTCGGTGGCCTTTTCGGCCATTTTGGGCAGCGCTTTAACGAGTTGCTTCTCGGCATAGTAGATATCCTGCAGCTGGTGGACGAACAGGTCGTCCATGGTCTTGATGTCTTTGGTGAACAGTCCCATTGGGTGGATCCTCGTCGTTGGGAACACGAAAGCGCAGCGGCTTCCGATGCCTCACGCACGCCATCATGTTCGATGCTTGGTGCGGGGCTAACCGGCTTGCGATCGGGATGTTCCTGAGGCCTTGAAAACGCCGCGATGGCACGTCGTGACATTCGTTCCATGCGGAAAGGACCTGGAAACGGACCTTGCTGCGACTCAAATCGTTAACGAAAAGACATATGTAGGGCGTATGACAGCGGCGGCGAACCGGGCCACAAGGCGGGCTTGTCAAGGACTGCACAACGGCCCGGTTTTAGCTTATGGGTCTTCGCGCGCGGTGCCTCTGACCGTCGACTGTCGCCTGTCGTGACAGACCTGAAATCTAACGTATTGCCGCCCCGCCGGGAGGATGAATGCATCGGCTGCTGACCACGCTCGGGCGTGGCTTCAAGGAGAAGATCGGCTGGAAACGGCTGGGGATCGCTGCGAGTCTCCTCATCATCATTCTTGCGGTCACGCACCTGGTTCGCACCCTGAAGGGGGTCGATACTGCAATCATTCTCACCGCGCTGACGGAAATCGAGCCGCACCGCATCGGGCTGGCTGCGCTCTGCGTGGTCGGCGCGTTCTTTACGCTGACGTTCTACGATTTCTTCGCGTTGCGAACGATTGGCAAGAACCACGTCCCCTATCGTATCGCCGCGCTTTCAAGCTTCACCAGCTACACCATCGGCCACAACATCGGCGCCACGGTATTCACCGGCGGCGCGATCCGGTTTCGGATCTATTCCGACTACGGCCTGTCGGCGATCGATGTCGCCAAGATCTGCTTCCTCTCGGGCCTCACCTTCTGGCTCGGCAACCTGTTCGTGCTCGGCATCGGCATGGCCTGGCATCCCGAAGCGGCAACGGCGATGGACCTGCTGCCGCCGGCGGTAAACCGTCTGATCGCGCTCGGCTGCCTTGCCGGCATTGGCGCCTATTTCGTCTGGCTGCTGATGGGCAAGGATCGCCGCGAACTCGGCCAGAACGGCTGGAAGGTGGTATTGCCGTCGGCCCGGCTGACGCTGCTTCAGGTGCTGATCGGCGTGGTCGACCTCGGCTTCTGCGCGCTGGCGATGTACCTGCTGATGCCGACCGAGCCGCATATCGATTTCGTGTCGCTCGCCGTCGTGTTCATTCTCGCGACGCTGCTCGGGTTTGCCAGCCATGCGCCCGGCAGCCTCGGCGTGTTCGATGCCGCGATGCTGGTGGCGCTGCCGCAATTCGGCAAGGAGCAATTGCTGGCGACGCTGGTGGTGTTCCGCATCCTGTACTTCCTGATCCCGTTCGGCATCTCGATCTGGATCATGGGAACGCGCGAGCTCTGGCTCAGCTTGCTGCAACCCTGGCTGGAACGCCGCCGGCTCGGCGAGGCCTGCACCGCCAAGGCCAGAGTGACCCAGCAGATCAAGGGCCGCCAATCCTGACGCCGGTAACAGCGACGTTATCTGCGTCGGGATGTCTTTTGGGCTGGCGCACGCCAATTCTCTTATTTCTGCCTTACCGCTAACGTCAAAACGCGCCATGGCCGCAATGTGTCTCCGCTCACTGATATCAGTCGCGCTGCTCGCCGGCGCGCTGGTCGGGCTTGCCGCGCCCGCAGCGGAAGCCCAGACCGCCGGCGGCTACGGGCCGCTGCAGATTTCGTGGGAAGTGCGCAACCGTTTCCGGCTGTTCCGCGAGGAACGGGATTTCATGCTGCACACGGAGGCCGGTCGCGGCCGCAGCGTGCTTGCCGCCGAACAGGCGCTGGCGATACAGAGCGATGGCCGTGGCTGGGCGCGCAACACCGTGAACCGGCTCTGCATCGATCTCGCCGGCCGCGTCAGCGAGCCCTGCACCCGCGACAACGTCAAGGAAAGCTATCTCACGCCGATCGATCATCCGGTCGCGGTTCGTTTGACCGGCCCGGTTCCGGTTGGCGCCACCTGCGCCTGGTCGTTCGACGACGGCGACGGCCCGCAGACCTCTACGTTCGACTGCGCCGAACCGGTCAATCTGAGGGTTCGCTATGGCCGCGCCACGGTCGCAACCGTCGACGTCTCGAGCGCGGAAGGCAACCAGCGCGCCACCACGGAAATCTCGGTGCGCGACATTTTCATTGCCGGTCTTGGCGACAGCGTCGCTTCCGGCGAGGGAAATCCGGACCGGCCGATCGCGCTGACCGATGAAGGCTTCTGCTTCCGCTCCTATCTCGGCACGGCAGCGGCGCAATATTACCGCCCGAGCAGAGCCGGCTATAAGGGCGGGCGCGCCTGCGAGGCGCCCGATTCGCTCGCCGTCTGGCAGCGGCAGAGCGCGCTCTGGTTCAATCCGGCCTGCCACCGCTCGCTGTACAGCTACCAGACGCGCACCGCGTTGGCGCTCGCCGTGCAATATCCGCACATCGCGGTCACCTATCTGCCGCTGGCCTGCACCGGCGCCACCATCGCCGACGGGCTGTTCGGCTCGCAGCGCGCCCGCGACTGCCTGCCGTCGAAATCGGGCGGTACGTGCCAGGGAAAGGTCAACGGGCAACTGGCCGAACTGCGCGACGCCGTCAACGCCGCCAAGCGCCGGCAACCCGATCGCAACCTCGACCTCGTGCTGCTGTCGGTCGGCGCCAACGACATCTATTTTTCCGGGCTCGTTGCCGACGTGATCGTCGACACGACGACCGAGCGCGCGCTGTTCCGGCGCAGCGGCGTCATGGCGTCGGTGGACGACGCGCGCTCGGCGATGACGCGCGACCTGCCGCAGGGATTTGCAAAGCTGCGCGACGCACTGAAGCCGCTGGTCGGCGGCGACCTGTCGCGCGTGGTCTTTACTTCCTACGCCAACCCGACGCTGACGGGCGGCGGCGCGCCCTGCCCCGGCGGACGCGCCGGCTTCGATATCCATCCGTCCTTCAACGCACGGCCGCAGCGGCTCGCCGCCGTATCGAACTTCGTCGAACACGAATTCCTGCCGCAGTTGAAGGGGATCGCGCTGTGCCAGAGCGGCATCCTGTGCCGCGATCCGCGCGCCGATCGCATGACCTTCGTCGACAGCCATCAGAGCAGTTTTGCCGGCCACGGTTTCTGCGCCCGCGCCGAGAGCGATCCGGAGTTCGACCGGGCATGCTTTTCGGCGAAAGGCGACAGCTTCGATCCTGATATCGTCACCGCCGCCAGCCAGCCGATGCTGTGCGGCCGCAGCGCCGGCGAGTACCGCGCCTACCTGCCGCGCGCGCGCTGGATCCGCGACGCCAATGACAGTTACTTCGCGGCCATGACCTATCCGCAAGGCCTGCCTTCGTCGCAGCAGCCCGCCGATATCCACGACGCGACCTGGGGAATTCTCTCCGCGGTCTATGGCGGCGCGGTGCATCCGAGCGCCGAAGGCCACGCCGCGATGGCGGATGCGGCGACGCCCGCCGCAGCATCGGTGCTGCAACTGGATGCCGCGGTGCCTGAAGTGACCTCGCAACCGGTGCCGCCGATCCCGGATGCACCGGGCATGCTGCGGCCGCCGGGCAGAACCGGACTGAACTAGCGCGCGGGTGCCGGCACGGGCGCCGGCGCTGGCGCGGTCGTCTTCTTTGGTGCGGCCGGAGCCTTCTGCGCACCGGCAGGCGGCTTCAGCGCCGCGGCCTGCGCCGGGAGATATTTTGCAATGATGGCGGGATCGACTTGCGCCATCGCCGTATCAGGCAGACGGGTCCAGACCTCGTCCCTGCCCAGCAGCGAGATGCCGAGATAGCCGCGCATGGTCAGCGTCTGCCCGTCGGGGCTGAGCGTCATCTTGGCCTTGTAGATCTTGCCGTCGCGCGGATCGAGCACGTTGCCGTTCTCGTATTTCAATCCATCGCGCTTCATGTCGCGGATGAAGGAGAGCCCGAGCCACGGCGCATCCTTGCGATCGTCGGTGCATTTCGAGCAGGTCGGATTAGGCGGATCGCCGGGCTCGAGAAACAGCTTGGCAAACGCGCCCTCGAACAGCCCCTCGCGCTCCACCACCAGGAACCATCCGACCGATTTGCCCTTTTCCATTTTCTGCCACAGCCCGGCCGCCGACGGTTCCGCCGGCTGTGCCGCGAGTTCCGGGGCAAACGCCAACACCATCGCGATCGGCAGTATCAATCGAAATCTGGATAGTATGTTGCGCATGGTCGCCACCTGACTAATCCACAAATGAATAGGCATAGACTAAGGCCATTTGGCGGACGGTGCCAGTAGCCGGACCATGATGGAACACGCCGCCGCAAGCGCGCCGCAGCGTGTTCCGTCAGTTGCTGGTTAACATTAATTGACGCCGAGCTTCTTCTGCAGGCTCGACGAGGATGTCGTGTACTGGAACACCAGCCGCTTGTCCGGATAGACGTAGCGATGCGCCTTCTGTGACATCAGCGCGCCCTCGTGGAAACCGGACAGGATCAGCTTCAGCTTGCCGGGATAGGTGTTGATGTCGCCGATCGCGAAGATGCCGGGCACATTGGTCTCGAACGCAGCGGTCTCGACCGGCACCAGATTGTTCTCGAGTGCGACGCCCCAGTTCGCCACCGGACCGAGCTTCATCGTCAGCCCGAAGAACGGCAGCATCGTATCGCACTCGACCTTCGAGACGGCGTTGTCGTTGCCCTTCATCATGGCGCCGGAGAGCTTGCCGCCCTCGCCTTCGAGGGACGTGACCTGCCCGATCTTCAGATCCATCTTGCCGGAGGCCACCAGCGCGCGCATCTGCTCGACGCTGTGAGGCGCGGCGCGGAAATCGTCACGACGATGCAGCAGCGTCACGCGCCTTGCGATCGGATGCAGGTTGAGCGTCCAGTCGAGCGCAGAGTCGCCGCCGCCGACGATCAGGATGTTCTTGTCGCGGAACTGCTCCATCTTGCGCACCGCATAGAATACCGAGGTGCCTTCATAGGCTTCGATGCCCGGCACCGGCGGACGCTTCGGCTGGAACGATCCGCCGCCCGCGGAGATCACCACCACCTTGCATTCGAACACCTTCCCCGCGTCCGTCGTCACGCGAAAGGCGGGATCGCCGATCTTCTCGATCGTCTCCACCATCTCGTTGAGATGGAAGGTCGGGCCGAACGGCTTGATCTGTTCCAGCAGCGCGTCCGTCAGGCCCTGCCCGGTGACGAGGGGAATGCCGGGAATGTCGTAGATCGGCTTTTCCGGATAGAGCTCGGCGCACTGGCCGCCGATCTTGTCGAGGATGTCGACCACATGCGCCTTCATGTCGAGGAGGCCCAGTTCGAAAACGGCGAACAGTCCGCACGGGCCTGCGCCAATGATCAGCACATCGGTTTTGATCGCTTCGCTCATGTCAGCTTCTTTTCGGTTGAACCTGGTGGGAAGGCCGAAACTGTCTAGCCAACACGGGCCTGACAGGAAAGCCAAATATGACGTCCGTGGCCGCGGCAACCCCTTGCCGTGGCTCGACAAGTGGGCTGTAAGGGTCCGAGGTTTTCGGAGATTTGCCCTGTGAATGCCCCCTTGCGTTCCGACGCTGACCCCCGTCTGGAAGATTTTCCCTACCGCCTGTCGGACAACGTGAGGTTTGCCGACCTCGACCCGAACCACCACGTCAACAACGCGGTGTACGCGACCTATTTCGAGACCGGCCGCGTCACGCTGATGAAGGATCGCAGCTACGGGCTGATGCCGGACGGCGTCGCCTGGATCATGGTCCGGCTCGACATCCATTTCCGCGCCGAACTGCGCTGGCCGGGCACGATCGAAATGGGGCTCGGCGTCGTCAAGTTCGGCCGGACCTCAGTCACCTTCGACCAGGTCGTGTTCTCCGAAGGCAAATGCGTGGCGTCGGCGCGATCGGTATCGGTGCTGCTCGACGAGGCCACCCGCAAGCCGACGCCGCTGACGCCGGATATCCTGGCCAACCTGCAGCGCTGGATTCGCCGCGGCGTGAATCCGAACTGAGAATTACGCCTTAGAATTTAGAATTACGCCTGCCGCTCGGGCGTCGAAACGACGAGACCGTCGAGGTCGTCGGTCACCTTGATCTGGCAGGACAGACGCGAATTCGGCCGCACGTCGAAGCCGAAATCCAGCATGTCCTCTTCCATCGGCGTCGGTGCGCCGACCTTCTCGCGCCAGGCTTCGTCGACATAGACATGGCAGGTCGCGCACGCGCAGGCGCCGCCGCATTCGGCTTCGATGCCCGGAATGGCGTTACGGATCGCGGCTTCCATCACGGTCGCGCCGTTTTCGACTTCGATCGTTCGTTTTTCGCCGGAATGGTCGACAAAGTGAATTTTGGCCATGGTCGCTCGTGCTGCCGGAAGACGTAAATGAGGCTACTGGCAGTCCTATAACGGGTCGATCCGCGCAGCGCCAGCGGTCGGGACGAAATCCTTGAGGTGGCAATTCCACGGCGGCTTGCCGATATCGGCGGCGTTCCGCTCAGGAACGGCGCAGGAGCGGCTCGATCGCCGCCTGCGTCAGCGACACCGCATCGCCCAGTTCGGCGAGCGAGGCGCGCGCGTCGGAGCCGCTGCCTATGGCCGCCTCCAGCCGGCCTGCAGCTTCCGCCACGGCAAAGGCGCCGATGGCGCGGGCGGAGCCCTTCAGCGTGTGAGCCAGCGCGGCAGCGTCGGAAGGCATGGCGGCAAGGGTAGCGACGAGCCGGGCCGACTGGACCAGGAACATCGCCAGGACCTCCTGCTCGAGGCCGGCATCGCCGAGCGTCATGCGTTGAAGGTGTTCGAAATCGATCGGGCCATCATCGGGGACGAGCGGCGGCGATGGCATCCATTCAATCCGTTCGAGATGCAGCGTCATGACGGGAACCCAGATCGCCCTGCCGCAAACATTCCGCGGGGGCCGATTACGGCCGAGCCAACACCAGATTAGTTAACGGAACGTTCTCAGACTCCGCCCCAAGCCTGTCCTGTTTTGGCCCATCCACCGCCGTTATCCACAACCCCTACGAAAAATCTGTGTATCCGTAAGGCCTTATGCAACAAAGCTATTAACGATGATTAAGGATGATTAAGAATGTCTTAACCGTGGCCATTTCATTCGCATCGCTCACCCAATAGGATGTTTGCGGATGTTGCGGACGAGCGGCCGGCGGGGGCGCTCGCATCCATTGGGGGTTATGGTCCGGTTTTGTGCTTGCGGGGGCACTTTTTTGCAAGAACGGCCGGATGCGTAAAGGTTAAGAGGGCTCGGACTGCACATGGCGAACAATCCGAAGAAGGTTAAGGATCCCACCGAAGTCGCGCTTTCGGCCATTCAGGAGGCGCTGAACATCGGCGATACGCGCGCCGATGGCAGCCGAAATTCGCTCGGCAGCGACCTTGCGCCACCCATTCCCTCGGCACCGCCGTCCTATTCCGAATTGTCGTTTGAAGCGCGTGGCGCGAGCGCGGAAAGGCCGGTGTTCGAGCCGATCGAGGAGCCGCGCGCGCCGCGGCGCGCCGCCAATGATGACCGCGAAACCATCGGGCAGATTCTGCAGGCGATCCAGAAGGGGCGCCCTGCCCGCAGCGTCTATACGCTGGCATCCATCTTCGGCGGTGTCTGGGTCGTCGGCTGTGCCCTCCTCACCTTCGCCTTCCTGCCCTCGCTGCAGGCGGCGATCGGACAGAGCGGCGGCGTGCTGGTGCTCGCGGGCCTTGCGGCGCTGTTCTTCGCGCCGGTGCTGCTGTTCTATTTCCTCGCGAGCCTCGCCTGGCGCGGCCAGGAAATGCGGATGATCGCGCAGTCGATGGCGCAGGTCGCGATCCGCTTCTCCGAGCCGGAGGCTGCGGCCGCAGATTCCATGGTGACCGTCGGTCAGGCGATCCGCCGCGAGGTCGCCGCGATGGGCGACGGCGTCGAACGCGCGATCGCGCGCGCCGGAGAACTTGAAACGCTCGTCGCCAACGAGGTCGCAGCCCTCGAGCGCGCCTACAGCGACAACGAAGTGCGGATTCGCGCGCTGCTGCAGGACATCGCCCATCAGCGCGACAATCTGGTCGGACAGGCCGAACAGGTTCGCAGCGCGATTTCCGGCGTCCAGATCGACCTGCGCCACGATATCGCGCTGATCTCGGACGCGATCGCCTCGCGCGTCGACGAAGTCGCAAAAAGCATCACCGGTGCGCTGGAAGAGCGCGGCCAGCACATCACCAGCGCGCTGAGCCATGCCGGCGACAACATGATCCTGGCGCTCGGCGAACGCGGCGGCGACCTGCTCGATCGCCTCGAGGAAGCAAGCGCCGAGACCACGCGTGCCGTGCTCGACGCCTCCGAGCGGCTGACCACCAGCCTCAACTTTAAGACCGGCCACGTTCACGACGAGTTCGTCGATCTTGCCGACCGCGTCCACGAGATGCTCAACGAGCGCATCGACCGCATCACCGGCGAATTCGAGCAGCGCTCATCGACCATCGTCGACGGCATCTCCGACCGCACCGAGCAGGTCCACGACTCACTGAAGAACTCTTCCGACTCGCTGCTGCTCGAACTCGAATTGCGCTCGGGCGATCTCGTCAACAAGATCGACGAAGCCGGCAAGTCGCTGGCGACCCGCATCCTCACCTCCGGCGACAAGGCGGGCGACGCGCTCGATGCGACCGTCAACACGCTGGTCGCGAGGGTGATCAGCCAGACCGAGACCGCGCACGACAGCCTGTCGCTGCAGATGAACGCCTTCGACGAACTGGTAAAGGATCGCGGCGGCGAGCTTGCTGAAAAATTCGCCCGCGACAGCGGCACGCTGGGCGCGCTGATCACGCGCCACATCTCGGAGTTCGACCGTACCGTCAAGACGTTCGGCGGCGAGATCGTCGAGCGCATGGGACAGCGCACCCAGGAGATCGGCGACAGCCTGAAGAACTACGTCGACACGTTCGACAACCGCCTGAGTTCGAACGCCGGCGAGATCACCGCCTCGCTCGATCAGCGCCTGCTGCAGTTCGAAACCACGATCGGTACCCGCGTCAGCAATCTCGACACCTCGCTCGACGGCAGGATCAAGTCGTTCGACGAAGCCATCGACGGCCGCCTGAAATCGCTGGAAGTGACGTTCGATACCCGCGCCAAGTATGTCACCGAAACCATCGACGGCCGCCTCGGCACGCTGACGTCTTCGCTGACCGAAGGCGCCGCCCAGGCGATCCAGTCGATCGACCAGCGGCTCGGCCAGCTCACCACCTCCCTCACCGATGGCACCGCGCAGGCGATCGCAGCCGTCGACCATCGCATTTCCAACGTCACCGAGACCATCGAGGGCCGCAGCGCGCAGCTCACCGACACCATCCAGGCGCGGTTCCAGGACATCCAGCAAGGCATCGAGACCCGCGTCGGCGCCATCGCCGGCGACATCGATACCCGCGTGGCGCAGTTCGAGGACCTGCTCGGCTCGCGCATCGAAGCGGTGGCCGGCCGCATCGAAAGCAGCGGCCGCCAGGCCAGCGAAGACCTGATGTCGCGCGCCGAGATGCTGTCTTCCGGCATCAAGTCGCATGTCGAGGACGCCGAACGCGCACTGACCAACCTCGTGGTCAACACCGCAGAAACCATCCAGACCGGCGCGCGCACCGCGCAGCAGTCGCTGCTGACGGTTTCCTCCGATGTCGGCACGCAATTGAAACTGGCATCGACCGAGGTCGAAAGCGCCCTCACCGCCGTGGGTACCGTCGCCGCAGGCTCGATCCTGACCAGCGCCCGCGACGCCCAGCAGACACTGGTCGCGGCCTCGTCCGAGGCGGCCTCGCAAATCAAGTCGCTTGCCGCCGACGTCGAGCGCACCCTCTCGGCCGCGGGCGAAGCCACGGCCGCATCGGTACTGGCCGGCGCACGCGAGGCCCAGACCACGCTGGTGACCGCGTCCGCGGACGCCGCCAACCACGTCAAGTCGCTGGCCGCCGATGTCGAGCGTTCGCTGTCGGTCGCCGGTACCGCCACGGCCGAATCCGTCACCGCCGGCGCCCGCGAGGCGCAGAGCACACTGGTCGCCGCCTCCACGGAAGCCGCCAACCAGGTGAAGTCGCTCGCCGCCGACGTCGAGCGTTCGCTGTCGATGGCCGGCACCGCGACCGCCGAGGCCATCACCTCGGGTGCGCGCGAAGCCCAGAATGCGCTGATCACCTCCTCGACCGATGCTGCGAGCAAGGTCCAGTCGCTGGCGGCCGACCTGCAGCGTTCGCTGTCGATGGCCGGCAATGCCACCGTCGAGTCGATCACGATGGGCGCCCGCGAAGCCCAGACCACGCTGATCACGGCATCCACGGAAGCCGCCAATCACGTCAAGTCGCTCGCGATCGACGTCGAGCGCACGCTGAGCGCGGTCGGAGCGGATACCGCCGCTTCAATCCTCGGCACCGCGCGGGAAGCGCAGACCTCGCTGACGTCGCTCTCGACGGACTCGGCCAGCCAGATCAAGGCGATCGCCGCCGACCTCGAGCGCTCGCTGAGCACCGTCACCGCCAACACCACCGACACCATACAGGCCACCGCCCAGAACGCGCAGAACGCGCTTGTGGCCGCAACGACCGAAGTCAGCTCGAATTTCAAATCGACCTCGGTCGATATCGAACGTTCGGTGCTCGCCGCCAGCAGCAATTTCGGCGCGACGATGACCGGCAAGACCGACGAGATCGTCACCTACGTCCAGCAGCAGACCGATCGACTGGCGCAGATCGTCGACAGCCGCCGCGGTTCGCTGGTGGAAGCGCTGAGCGGCAAGACCACGCAGTTGACGACCGACATCGACCGCGTCACCGGCGACGCGCTGAAGGCGATCGAAACCCGCGGCCAGGTGTTCTCCCAATCGATGTCGGCGCACGGCTCGGAAATCGCGCGCAGCATCACCACGGCGGGCGAACTCGCCACCGGCTCGGTGGCCAAGTCGCTGAAGGATATCGAGGCGTCGACGCGATCGGCGATCGACCAGTCGCGTCAGGTTTCGATCGCGGCCGTTACCGAAATGCAGGAGACCAGCAAGATCCTGCGCACCGACACGGTTGCGCTGTTCGAGCGCCTGCGCGAAGGCAACATCCTGCTGCAGGAAGTGCTGACCGGCGCCCACGACAATCTGAATTCGCTGGAGCGCGCGCTGGTGACCCGCGTGGCCGACTTCGTGTCGGCGATGAACGACGTCACGTCCCGCAACGGCGTCGCGACCCAGACGCTGGAAGATCAGTTGACCGTCTTCAACAGCAAGACGTCTCGGGCACTGGAAGATCTCGGCGCGCTGTCGAGCCAGTTCGAAAGCCACGGCAAGTCGCTGGTCGAAGCCGCTGCCCTCGTCGAGGAAGCCAACCGCACCACCACGGCGTCGGTCATCGATCGCAAGGATCAGCTTGAGTCGCTGGTCACCACCATCGATCTGCGCACCACCGACCTCGAGCAGCGCCTGTCGCGCTTCTCCGGACTGCTCGACGAATCGCTCGCCGCGGCCGAAGAGCGCGCCCGCGACATCGCGCGCGTGGTGGCGGAAACCGCAGGCGCCGGCTCCGCTGCGATCAGCCGCCAGTTCGAAGCGGTGCGCACGGCGGCCGAGAACGAGCGGCAGCAGACGCTTCACGCCATGAACGACCTCTACCAGCAGAGCACCCAGGAAACGGATGCGATGTTCAAGCAGTCGACCGAGCGGTTCGGCACGATGGTGCAGGCCATGAAGCAGATGGCGGCCGAGATGCACCAGGAGCTCGAATCCACCCGCAACGAGCTGCGCCGCGGCGTGCTGGAAATGCCGCAGGAGGCGGCCGACAACACCGCGCAGATGCGCAAGGTGATCGTCGACCAGATCGAGGCGCTCGCCGAGCTCAACCGCATCGTCGCCCATCACGGCCGCGGCCTCGACGTCGTGACCGCCAGCCGCGCCGGCGCGCAGCGTCAGGAAGAGTCCATCGTGATGGCGGCGACCGGCGGCCGCAATGAAGTCCGCATGCGCGACAATGGCGGCAACAGCGCCTCGACGCTGCCGCCCCCGGATCTCGGCATTTCGTCCTCGCGCCGCACCGACGCGCCGCCGGTCTCGCCGGCGACGAGCCAGGACTCCGGGCGCGACGGATGGCTGTCCGACCTGCTCAATCGCACCGATGCGGGCAGCGGACGCGACGCGCCGCGTGGCCGGATGCCGCCGAGCGCGGTCAACCCGCTGGAGTCGCTGTCGCTCGACATCGGCCGGCTGATGGACCGCAATCTCGCCGCCGAGATGTGGGACCGCTACCAGCGCGGCGAGAGCAAGGCGTTCAGCAAGCGGCTCTACACCCCGGCCGGCCAGAAGGCGTTCGACGAGGTCGCCCGCAAGTATCGCGCCGACCGCACCTTCAAGCAGACGGTCGACCGCTACATCGCCGAGTTCGAGCGGCTGCTCGACGAGGTGGCGCGCGACGAACGCGGACCGCAGGCGCTGCGCGGCCACCTCACCTCCGAGACCGGCCTCGTCTATACCCTGCTCGCGCACGCGGCGGGAAGGCTGGGATAAGCTTGCGAATGGCGAGTGGCGAATAGCGAATGGAACGGAGGCAGTGATTCCTCCGTTTTTCGTTTCAGCATCGCGGTCGTAGGGCAGATTAGCGAAGCGTAATCCGCCGCCAACTTCACACCGAGTCAGCGGCGATGCGTTGCCTCGTTGGTCGTGGTGACCGATTCCGCAAGTTGCTGGCGCCCTGGTCGTTGGATTTGGTCCTGGATTGTCGGCGGATTACGCTTCGCTGATCCGCCCTACGCCATTCGCCAACTACTGCTTCTTCTGCCCGCTCGGCGCCCTCGGCGGCGCAACGGCTGCCGGTCTCTGCGGGACGGCCGCAGTTGCGGCCGGCTCGGGCGGTGGCGCGGCGTTGTTGCTGCCGCCAAAGATCACCCGGCTCGGGTTGCGGTCGAAATTGTTCACCGCGCGGCTGATGTCGGCGAGCGTGCGGCGGCCGTCGGCCATCAGCGCGCCCGAGCGCTTGTCGAAATCCTCGGCGAGTTCGCGGATCGACTTGACCATCAAATTCAGTTCGCCGCCGGCGGCGCCGCCTGCGATGGTGTTCAGCCCGAGCATCAGGCTGTCGGCCTTCCCCATCACGCCGTCGACCCTGAGCATCACGTTGTCGATCTTCTCGGAGTTGCGCGCGAGCGCTGCGGTAAAGGTCTCGAGGTTTCGCAGCGAGTTCTTCACCGATTCCTGGTTGTCGGCGACAATGCGGTTGACGTTCTGCAGCGTGGCGCGAATCGATTCGGTCACGTCCTGCAGCGCACTCGGGTCGGCGGTCAGCACCGGAACGCCGTCCTCGTCGAGCGGCACCGATGGCGCGGACTCCTCGCCGCCTTTCAGCGATATCGCAGCGACGCCGGTGAGGCCCTGGAACTCGAGGCCTACCAGCGTGTCCTTGCGGATCGGCGCGTTGTTCTCGACCATCGCCAGCGCGACCACCCGCCGCGGATTGTCGAGCTTAACGGAGATCACTTCGCCTATCCGGATACCATTGAAGTTGACGCTGCCGCCGTTGCGCAGGCCGGACGCCGCGCCCTCGAACACGATGCGGATCGGGCTGCGCTGCTTGGTGGTGTGCAGGCTCTGGAACCACAGCACGAAGCCGAACGCGGCTGCGATCACCGCCAGCGTGAAGGCTCCGATCAGGACGTAGTTCGCCCGCGTTTCCATGTCCAAACGTACTCCGGTTCAACCCATGACCGCGCGGGCGCGCTTGCCGTGGAAATATTGCCTCAGCCAGGGGTGCGGCGAGGCCTGCATGTCGGCGACCGATCCTGCGGCGATGATCTTGCCGTTCCCCAGGACCGCGATGCGGTCGCAGGCCGTATAAAGGCTGTCGAGGTCGTGGGTTACCATGAAAACCGTCAGGCCCAAAGTGCGCTGCAGGGTGCGCACCAGTTCGTCGAAATCGCCGGCGCCGATCGGGTCCAGCCCGGACGTCGGCTCGTCCAGGAACACCAGTTCGGGGTCCAGCGCGAGCGCGCGCGCCAGCGCTACGCGCTTGATCATGCCGCCCGAGAGTTCGGAAGGATAGCGGTCGGCGACCTCGGGCCGCAATCCGACCATGCCGAGCTTGGCCATCATGATCTCGTCGAGCAGCCGCTGCGACACCCTGAGATATTCGCGGACCGGGAACTGGATGTTCTGTCGCACGGTCAGCGAGGAAAATAGCGCGCCCTGCTGGAACAGGATGCCCCAGCGCCGCTCCACGCCGCGCCGCTCGGCCGCGCTCGCTGCGTCGAGGTCGATGCCGAACACCTCGATGCTCCCGGCAAGCTTGGGCACCAGACCGATGATGGTGCGCGTCAGCACGGATTTGCCGGCGCCCGACGGGCCGACGAATCCCAGGATTTCACCGCGCCTGACGTCGAGATTGAGCCCGTCGAGCACCCGCGTCTTGCCGAACTGCACGGTGATGTCACGAACGCGGATGATGGGGTCGGTCGTCTCGCCCACCATGGTCACATTCCGATCGATGCGAAGAAGATGGCGAACACGCCGTCCATGACGATCACGAAGAAGATTCCCTTCACCACCGAGGATGTCGTGTGCTGCCCGAGCGATTCGGCGCTGCCCTGCACGGCCAGCCCCTCGACGCAGGCAACGATGCCGATCACGGCCGCCATCACCGGCGCCTTGATGATGCCGACGACGAAATGGTCGATCGAGATGGCGTCGCGCAGCCGCAGCAGGAACGCCTCCGGCTCGACGCCGCCATAGAGCCAGGCGACCAGACCGCCGCCATAGAGGGCGGCCATCGCCCCCAGAAACGCCAGGATCGGCAGCGCCAGTACCAGCGCCAGCATCCGCGGCAGGATCAGAACCTCGATCGGATCGAAGCCCATGGTGCGCAGCGCGTCGATCTCCTCGCGCATCTTCATCGAGCCGAGCTCGGCGGTGTAGGCCGAGCCCGAGCGGCCCGCCACCATGATCGCCACCAGCAGCACGCCGATCTCGCGCAGCACCAGCACGCCCAGCATGTCGACGACAAAGATATCGGCGCCGAATTTGCGGAAGTGGAAGATGCCCTGCTGCGAAATGATGCAGCCGATCAGGAACGTGATGAGCACCACGATCGGCACCGCGCGCCAGCACACCTGCTCCAGATGATGGATGGTCGAGGTCAGGCGGAAGCCGCGAGGCCTGATCAGCACATGGCCGGCCGCGGCGAGCACCGCCCCCAGCATCTCGATGAGCCCGACCAGCGTGCCGCCGACGCCGGCCACGCTGCGGCCGATCTGCTCCAGCATGCCCGTGATCGTCACCGTATCGCGGTCGACGGCCGGCTCGGCCTTCACGCGGCGCACCTCGTCGACCAGGCTCGAATAATTCTCCGAGAGCCCGGCGATCTCCGTCTCGACGCCGCCCTGGGTCAGGCTGCGGCGAAGCCGCTCGATCAGCCAGGCACCGAACGTATCGAGCTTGGAGACCTGCGAGACGTCGATGAAAATGTCGGGGCGGCTGCCGCTTAGCTTTTCGGCATCCGCCACCATCCGTTCCAGCACCGGAGCGAACCGGGCCGTCCACGAGCCCGACGCACACAGCGCGAGCGCGTTGCCCCGGGCGATCCGCTCCAGTGTGGGGTTGCCGTTCACGATGCCTATCCCTTAGGTCAATAACTGCCGATGCAAGGCGTTCGCACGCCGCATGGCCTCGTCGAGATTGATCCAGATCATGATCTGGCCGTTACCAATTGATCTGCTCGGAAAACCGGTGTCCACTTTTCCTGATTATGCTCCAACCAGCCACAATCGGTGGTACCGGGCAAGCTCACGGTTCGGAATTTGCCAGATTTCAAAATGACTTCCACCCCTTCCCGAAAGTTTTCCGCAAGCATCGAACGCTGGCCGATCGCCGGTTCCTTCACGATCAGCCGGGGCGCCAAGACCGAGGCCGTGACCGTTGTCGCGACCGTTACCGAGGGTGGTCACACCGGCCGCGGCGAATGCGTGCCCTACCCCCGCTACGGTGAGACGCCGGAAGCAACGCTTGCGGCGCTTCAGGCGATGCAGGAGGCTGTCGCCGGCGGGCTGGACCGGTACGCGCTGCAGGCGGCGATGCCCGCAGGCGCCGCGCGGAACGCGCTGGATTGCGCGCTGCTGGATCTTGAAGCCAAGCGCCGTGGCCAGCGGATCTGGACCGTGCTCGGCCGTCCCGCGCCGCGTCCCTGCACCACGGCGTACACGATCTCATTGGGGACGCCGAAGGCGATGGCCACAGCGACCGCCAAGGCCAGACATCGCCCGCTGCTCAAGATCAAGCTCGGCGGCGACGGCGATGGCGAGCGGATTTCGGCGGTGCGCAAGGCCGCCCCCGAATCCGAACTGATCGTGGATGCCAACGAAGCCTGGACGGCGGACAATCTCGAACAGAATCTCGCCGCCTGCGCCCACGCCGGCGTGACGCTGGTCGAACAGCCATTGCCGGCCGGACAGGATGAGGCGTTGGCCCGCATCAGGCGAAGGGTCGCGGTCTGCGCCGACGAAAGCGTGCACGATCGCGCCTCCCTCGCAGGCCTTCGCGCGCGCTACGACGCGGTCAACATCAAGCTCGACAAGACCGGCGGACTGACGGAGGCGCTGGCGATGGCGGACGCCGCGCAAGGGCTCGGTTTCGAGATCATGATCGGCTGCATGGTCGCGACGTCGCTGGCGATGGCGCCCGCGATGCTGCTGGCGCAGCAGGCCCGGTTCGTCGATCTCGACGGACCGCTGCTGTTGGCCCGCGATCGCGACCACGGCCTGCGTTACGACGGCAGCCTCGTCTATCCGCCGGAAGCGGTGCTGTGGGGCTGATGCGCCAATGATCTCCGGGCGAACCACATGATCACGGCGGCAACGAGCGCCATCGCCGCCATCACGAAGTAGACCCGCGCGCCGTATCCCGCATAGACCATGCCCGACGTGATCGATGCCGCCATCGAGACCATGCCGCCGCAAGCCGCGAGGTAGCCCTGCCCGCGCGCCATCATGTGGATCGGCACGCGGCGCACCAGCAGGCTCATGGTGCCAACCTGTGTCAGCCCATAGGTGAGCCCATGCGCAAGCTGGACCACTGCGAGCACCGCGACCGATGGCTCCTGCGCGGTGATCACCCAGCGCGCAACCGCGCTGAGCGCGCCGATCATTACCAGCAGTGCCGGCGCCAGCGTAAAGCGTGGCGACAGCGCGAACACCACGATCTCGGCAAGCACGCCCAGCACCCAGAGCCCTGCGATGGTCAGTCCGCCCAGCCCGGCTGCCTGCCAGCTGATCGACGCAAAGGTGTAGTACGCCGCGTGGCTGCCCTGGATCAGGGCCGAGGCGACGATGATGGCGAGGAACCCGTAATCGCGCAGCAGTGCGCTCGCACTCTTCACCGCCGTTGGTGCGGCTTTGGGACGGTCGAGCGGCTGCAGCCCGAGACTGGCAATGGCGGCAAGAAGCCCCAAGGCCACGATGACCCAGATCAGGTGTCTCGCTTCGAGAACGTCGACCAGCATGCCGCACGCCAGCGCCCCCACCACGAAGGCCGCCGAGCCCCACAGCCGCAGCGGTCCATAGTTCAGGCCGAACCGCGCCACGCCGCGCAGCGCATAGGCATCCGTCAGCGGCAGCATCGGCGTCCACAGCGAACAGGTGACGACATAGATCAGCAGCACGGCGAGCGGCAGATGCTGGGTGCCGATCACGGCAAAGCCGAGTGCGGTTGCGAGCGCCGTCACGGTCAGCGCGCCGCGCAGCGAGTACTTTTCCGCAGCACTGGTCACAAAGGGAAGAATCGTGAACCGGGTCAGCGCCGGCACGGCACCGATCACCCCGATCCACCAGGCTTCGATGCCGACCGCCTTCAGCCAGACCGTGAAAAACGGCAGATGGGTTCCGATCATCCCGAAGGTGGCACCGTAGAACAGCGCCAGCCGCACGGCGAATCGCCTCGAAGCGCCCTCGGATGCAATGGGGATTTCTGATTCGCTCGGCATCAATTCAATTGCGATTCGGTCGATATCGTGGTGTTTCGTTATCGTAACGCGCGGTGATTTGCGCGAAGAGTTTAGCATGGCCGACGATGCATTCGCCCTTTCGCCGATCTCAGCACGCGCCTCGCTGCCGAGCGAGGAGGACTATGCCGCGATCGCCGAAGCCTTCATGGAGACCTCGCGCGGCCGCTGGTTTCTGAACGAATACGCCAAGCGCAACCGCAATGCCGACACCCGCATGGTGCTCGACGCGGTGGCGCGGATCGAGCAGGGCCTCGCCGCGCAAAAGGAAGAGAGCCTTCAGAAGGAAGCAAATTCGCACCGCGAGGAGAACCTGCTTCAGGAAAGCCTGGCGGCGCATCAGCAGCAGGCCGTAGACGCTGAAGCCGCTGCAACCGCCGCGAGAAGCAAACTGAACGATGCGCTCGCCGCCTTGCGCGTTGCGATCGAGGCGACCCAGCAATCCGCAGCAGAGGCGCTCGACAACCTCGCGCTCGAATCGCGCCTTGCGCCGGTGCGCAAGGGCGCGCGGGTGCTGCGGGAGATTGCCTGGCGGCTGCGTGAGATCGGCAATGACGGGCGCATTTGCGACCTGATCGATTCGCAGGTCGCCGTCATTGAAGCGGGGGCCGAACAGATCACCTCCTACGATGCGAAGGCCGCTCTCGGGGCAGCATTCGCCGCGCTCGAGGGGCGGTTGTCGCAATTCGGCGGCGATGATCCTACGCCTGCGCCCGCTGCGGAAACCGGGGCGGCGGCCCCCTCGCCCGCTCCGCAGGAAATGCCTCCGGCTGAGGTCGCCGAGACGGCCTTCTCGGCGCAAGCTGCCGAAGCGTTTTCCGCTTCACCGGCTGCGCCTGCGGAAGACGTGCCTGCGCAGGCCGCGCCGGTGGCCGAACAAACCACTGCAGCCGCCCAAATACGGGAAACGGAAATCCGGCGCACGGAAGTCCACGAGCCGGACGTCCAGGACGCCCAAGCCTTGGAAACAGAAGCGTTCGACGCCGACGCCCATGATGAGGCCCTCCTCGACATGGTCGCGATGGAAATGGGCGCGCCCGACCCGATCAGCGACGAGGAGATCGCCGCGGCCGCCGCCGAGCAGGCCGGCCTGCAAAGCCAGATGCGAACCAATCTGGCGCAGCCCGCGCCGGTCGAGCCTGCGATAGCGCCCGTGCCGGTGCCGCCGATCCCGCAGGCGGTTCAACCGCCCCCGCCCCGTGCCATCGAACCGGCACCAGCGCCTTCGCCTGTCCCTGAACCTGCAGCTCCGACGGAAGTGTCGCTCGGCTCGACCATCATCGCGAGCGGCATGTTGCGAAAGCCGGTCAATCCGGCCAATGACCCGCTGGCGCCGATCCGGCGCATGAGCCAGGCCGAGAAGATCGCGTTCTTCTCCTGAGGCACAAGCTCAGCGGCCTGAAGCGCTGCTCGCACAGTCAGCCGCAAGTCCTTGTTGCAACTGCGAACAATGCTCTTTCCGATTGATTTGGCCGTCCGCCCCGATCAAGCTGGCGCGAATGTCTTTCGGGGGAAGGCCGTGAAAACCAGGATCATCGTCAATCCGATGGCGAACAAGGGCCGATGCGGCCAGCGCTGGCCGCAGTTCCGCGCCGAACTCGAAAAGCATCTCGGCCCCCTCACCGACGATCACATTGCGATGACGCGCGAACGCAATCACGCCATCTCGCTGGCGCGGCTGGCGCTGGACGACGGCTGTCGCCGCCTGGTGTGCGTCGGCGGCGACGGCACCTTCAGCGAGGTGCTGAACGGCGTGATTTCCGACGACCGGCCGATCGCGCCGGATCTGGTGCTGGCGCAACTGCCCGGCGGGACATCGAACGAACTCTCGCGCTCCTTCGGCCAGCTCTCGCTCGCCGATGCCTGCAAGGCCATCGCTCTGGGGCAGACCCGCGAGGTCGATGTGTTCCGCGCCGAAGCCAAGGGCTATGCGGGCCATCAGGTGACGCGCTACGGCTTCGTGCTCGCCATCGTCGGCGCTGCCGCCACGATCTCCTGGCGCGCGCAGCGGGTGCCGCTGCTGAAACGGCTCGGCCCGATCAGCTACGTGCTGATGACGGCGATCACGTCGCTGACCTACAGCCCGCGTCCCTATCGGATCAAGATCGACGACGAAGCCGAACAGCATCTGCCGATGTGGTCGCTGATGCTGTGCAGCTTCGACGGCGCGGGCGAAGGCCTGATGCTGGCACCCGGCGCCGATCCCGGCGACCGCAAGCTCGACCTGATCATGGTCGGCGAGATGGGGCGCTGGGAGAGCCTGACGAAAATCGTTCCCAATCTCGGTGACGGCAGCTACCTCGCGCACCCGAAAGTCTCGCGGCGTCACGCGACGCGGATCACGATCGACAGCGACCAGATGGTCCGCGCCGACGTCGATGGAGAAAGCATCGGAAAATTGCCGATGTCGGTCACAATGCTGCCGTTCCACCTGAAGGTGGCGGCATTGGATGCTTCTCCCGCCAGGGCGTGAGGGTGACAGAAATCACGTACAGCCGGAACGCGCGAACCTAACGTGCTCCGAAATCCCGCATTGGGCTTTCAAGGAGCGCGCCATGTCCCTTTTCAAGTCACGCATATGCGCCGGCCTGCTGGCAGGCCTGTTGGGCTTCGCTGCTGCCGGGGCGGCCTTCGCCGAAGCCCCGAACTCCGATATCCGCAACGGCATGCAGGCGCCGCCCCCGTCCGACCAGCGGGTCGCGCTGGTGATCGGCAATTCGAATTACCAGACCGCGCCAAAGCTCGCCAATCCCGGCAACGACGCGCAATCGGTGGCGCAGCTCTTGAACTCGGCGGGTTTCGAGGTGACGCAGGCGATCGACCTGTCGCGCAACGAGATGGTCCGGGCGGTGCAGGACTTCTCCGACAAGATCGCCGCCCGCGGCCCCGGCGCAGTCGCGATGATCTACTACGCCGGCCACGGCGTGCAACTCGCAGGCGAGAACTATCTGCTCCCGGTCGATGCGAAGATTTCTTCGCCGTCCGATCTCGACGGCAACTCGCTGCGGCTGGTCGACGTGATGGGCACGCTGGAATCGATCCCGAGCCGGATGCGCATCGTCGTGCTCGACGCCTGCCGCAACAACCCGTTCCCGGAGATCAACGACGCTGGGCGCGGCTTGGCCATCGTCGATGCGCCGCGCGGCTCGATCGTCGGCTACTCCACGGCGCCGGGCATGGAAGCGCAGGACGGTGACGGCAGGCACAGCCCGTACACCTCGGCCTTCCTGAACTCTGCCCGCACGCCGAATTTGCCGATCGAGCAATTGTTCAAGCGCATCCGGCTCGAGGTGAACAACCTGACCGACGGCCGGCAGACGCCATGGGAAAGCTCGTCGCTGACCTCCGACTTCTATTTCTTCGGCGACACGGCTGTCGCCGCGGCCCGCGCGCCGGACCGCAGCCCGATCGTCCAGACCGCGTCCAACCTGCCGTCACGTTCGGTGCGTCAGGCCTATGACTACGTGCTCTCGGAAGGCTCTCCCGAATATTATGAGGAGTTCATTCGCCTTTATCCGCACGATCCGCTTGCCGACCGCGTTCGTCTGCTGCTCGGCAATCTGCTGGTCGCAAGTGCGTGGCACAAGGCGGTGCTGGCGAACTCGCCGGTCGTCTACAAGTCGTTCCATGACAACTACGGCAACAGCCCCTACGCCAAGTCCGCGTTGATCCTGCAGGCGAAGCCGAAAGCCGTGCCGCTGATGCAGTTCTCGCATCTTGCGAAGTCACCGATGTACAAGCCGGCCAACATGGGCTTGTCGCCCAGGCTCGGCATCTCGAAGGACAATCTCGGCGCACATGCCAACCTGCCGATGCAGTCGAAGATCATCACGCTGCCAGCCAAGGGAGGGATCAACCCCGGCAACAACGGCAACAAAAACGGTCCCTTCGGGAAGATCACGACCCTGCCCGGCAAGCTTGACCCCAGGATCACGAACGGCGGCAATAACGGCACCGTTGGAAAGGTCACCACCCTGCCCGGCAAGATCAAAACCAATCCCATGACCGGTGCTGGCAGGGTCACCACCTTCCCCGGCAAGTTCAACGCCAATCCGATCCGGGTGCAGAGCCGGCCGGCGATCAAGATGGCGCCCCGCAACTTCGGCAGCTCCTTCGGTAGCGGCAACTCCAGCCCGCGCTTTGCGACGCAGTCCCGGAATTCGTTCGGTGGCGGCGGGTTTGGCGGTGGCGGAGGTTTTGGCGGCGGCGGCTTCAGGCGCTGACGTCAGCTTAGGACGCAACAAGAACTCGGGCAGAGCATCGGATGCTCTGCCCGGTTTCGTTTTCAAACGCTTTGATCAGGCGACGAGTTTGGCGAACAAATCGGCGTCGACATTGCCGCCGGACAGAACGATGACGACGTTCTTGCCCTTGGCGTCGATCCGGCCGGCCAGCAGGGCGGCGAGACCGACGGCGCCGCCGGGCTCCACCACCAGCTTCAATTCCCGGTAGGCATAGGCCACCGCCGCGCCGACTTCCTCGTCGGAAGCGGTCACGCCGTTTGCCAGCAGCTTGCTGTTGATCGAGAACGTCATCTCGCCGGGCATTGCCGCCATCAGCGCGTCGCAGATGGTGCGGCCGGCGGCATGATGCGCCTCGCGATGGCCCGCGCGCAGCGACAGGCTGTGGTCGTCATAGTCCTTCGGCTCGGCGACGATGACTTGGGCCTGCGGAAACTTCGCCTTCACCGCGGTCGCAACGCCCGCGATCAACCCACCACCGGATGCCGGCGCCACTACGATATCGGGCGTGAGCCCGAGCGCCGTCATGTCTTCGGCGATCTCGCGACCCACGGTGCCCTGGCCTGCGATCACGAACGGATCGTCATAGGGACGCACCAGCGTCGCACCACGCTGGCCGGCGATGCCGTTGGCGATGGCCTCGCGGTCTTCCTTGTCGCGGTCATAGAGCACCACCTCGGCGCCATAGGACTTGGTGCGCTCTCGCTTGGTCAGGGGCGAATCCGCCGGCATCACGATGGTCGCCTGCATGTTGAGGATCTTGGCCGCCGCCGCCACGCCCTGCGCGTGATTGCCGGAAGAGAACGCGACCACGCCGCCACTGCGCTGGTCCTGCGGGATCGATGACAGCTTGTTGAAGGCGCCGCGAAACTTGAACGATCCGGTCCGCTGCAGCATTTCGGGTTTCAGGAAGACCTTGGTCCCGACGCGTTCGTTGAGCACGGGGAACGACAGCAGCGGCGTCCGCACCGCGAATGGCGCAACCACCTGGGCCGCCGCATCGATATCCGCAGCGCCAACCGCTGCAATTGGGGCTTTTTCGGTCATGCCCGTTTGTAACGCGGCGCCGCAGGCCCGGGCAATACAGATTCAGGTGATCTTCAAGTGGTGTCCGGCGGCAAAATGCGGGTCTTCCGCCACAAATTCGGCCACCTCGCCTTCCGGCTCCACCGGGCGGACATTCAGGGCATGATCGGCGAAAACCTGGGCCGAAGACTGCCAGGTATGGGCGGCGGCGAATTGGACGCAGGATTCGGACGAAATCCGCAGCGCCTCAAGACAAGCCGTTCGCAAATCATCGCTCAGGACGCCGACCGGGTCGGTGCCGATCACGTCGCGGGGACCAGCGACCGGGAAAGCCGCAACCGGCAAGCCGCTGGCCAGCGCCTCGAGCAGCACGAGGCCAAAAGTGTCGGTCTTGCTCGGAAACACGAAGACATCCGCCGCCGCGTAGATCTCGGCCAGTTCCTCGCCATGCCGCGCGCCCAGAAACACGGCATCCGGAAACCGCCGCTCCAGCGCCGCACGCGCCGGGCCGTCGCCGACGACGAGCTTGGTGCCGGGCAGATCGAGTTCGAGGAAGGCTTCGAGATTCTTCTCGACCGCGACGCGGCCGACGCTGAGGAACACCGGCTTCGGAAGGCAAAGATCGGTCGCGCGTGGATGGAACAGCGCGGTATCGACGCCGCGCGAGCACAGCACCACATTGCGAAACCCGCGCATACGCAGTTCGGCTGCCAGCGCCGGCGTGGCCGCCATCACCGCCTGGCTCGGTTTGTGGAACCAGCGCAGCATGCGCCATACCCAGCTTTCCGGGATCGGCGATCGCGCCGAGACGTATTCGGGAAAGCGGGTGTGGAAGCTCGTGGTGAACGGCAGCCCGTGCTTGCGGCAATAGCGGCGCACCATGAAGCCGATCGGGCCTTCGGTCGCGATGTGAATGCCGTCGGGCCTGGCAGCTTCGATCAGGCGGGCGATTTTCGATGGATCGGGCAAAGCGAGGCGCAGATCCGGATAGCTCGGCATCGCAAAGGTACGGAACGGCTGTGGCGTCAGGAAACTGATGTCGACGCCAAAACCTTTTGCCGCGTCCGCCATCATCGTCAACGTGCGGACCACCCCGTTGACCTGGGGATGCCACGCATCGGTTGCGACGAGGATGTGCGTCATGCAGCGCGCGCCGCAACCCGGGGCGCCGGCAGGGCCCGACGCAGCGGATTGGCCCAGGTGATGATCTCGAACCGTCCGTCCTCGTGCTCTACCAGTGCGGTGCAGCTTTCGACCCAGTCGCCGCAATTCATGTAGCGGATGCCGTGCTCGTCGCGGATGGTGGCGTAGTGGATGTGGCCGCAGATCACGCCGTCGGCGCCGTGCCGCCTTGCCTCGCCGGCCAGCGTCTTTTCGAACGCACCGATGTAGTTCACGGCGTTCTTGACCTTCTGCTTGGCCCATTGCGACAGCGACCAGTACGGCACGCCGAACAGGCGGCGGAAAAAATTGACGAGGCGGTTCATCTGGATCGCGAAGTCGTAGGCCTTGTCGCCGAGATGGGCGAGCCAGCGCGCGTTCTGCACCACGAGATCGAAGATGTCGCCGTGAATGACGAGATAGCGTTTGCCGTCGACGCCTTCGTGGATGGTGTTTTCCACCACGTCGATGCCGCCAAAATGCGTGCCGTAGTAGTTGCGCAGGAATTCGTCGTGATTGCCCGGCACGTAAATGACCTTGGCGCCCTTGCGCGCCTTGCGCAGCATCTTCTGCACGAAGTCGTTGTGCGATTGCGGCCAGTACCAGCCGGACTTCAGCGCCCAGCCGTCGACGATATCGCCGACCAGATAGATGGTGTCTGCGTCGTGGCTCTTGAGGAAGTCCAGCAACTGCTCGGCTTGCGAGCCGCGGGCTCCGAGGTGCACGTCGGAGATGAATAAGGTACGAAAGCGCCGTTCCGGGCTTTCTTCGCTCAGGGAGTCACTACCCATGCCTGTCCACCTGACAGATTTATGTGACAGGGCAATGACTGGCGGCGCGGCCGATAGCCCCGTGAGAATCAATGCCGCGCCCTTGGCTTTGCGGATAACAGCGGCATGCGACAGGCAAGCGACATGGCAGGGGCAACTTCGCAGCAGCGCCTATGGTTAACCCGTGTCCCGGACGCGGTGCAGCCCAGGCGATGCGTCCGGGACACGGAGTGTGGCCCCTGACACCTGATTTGTGGATTGTGACATCGGTGCTAAGTTGCGGGCGGTTGGCGGCCGGAGCCTTTTTGTGCCCATGCGTATCCTCTTTGCGTTGTTCCTCGCGGTCCTGACCGCCCTGCCCGCATCAGCCCAGATCGCGCCGACCGAAGCCGAGCTGCGGGCCTATGGCGGGCTGCATGCCGCTGCCGCCCGCGGCGACGTCGCCGACATCGAAAAGCGGATCGCCGCAGGCGAAAACAAGGAGGCGATCGACAGCCGCCAGCGCACCCCGCTGCACGTCGCGGCCTTTCACAAGAAATACGACGCCGCCCGCGCCCTGATCCGGCTGGGCGCCGATCCGAACAAGCTCGAAATCGACCGCTACGACATCATCACCATCGCTTCCGTCGCCAACGACGCGCCGATGCTCAAGATCGCGCTCGATGGCGGCGGAAATGCGCGAGCCGTTACCAGCCGCTACGACGGCACCGCCCTGATCGCGGCGGCCCATCTCGGCCACGCCGAAGTCGTGCGCATGCTGATTGCCGCCGGCGCACCGCTCGATCACGTCAACAACCTGAAATGGACCGCGCTGATCGAATCGATCGTGCTCGGCGATGGCGGCAGGAACCATACCGATACCCTGCGCGCGCTGGTCGAGGCCGGCGCCAACGTCAACATACCCGACGGCACCGGATCGACGCCACTCAAGCTCGCGAGGGATCGCGGCCATCGGGAGATGGTCGGCATCCTGGAAAAAGCCGGCGCGAAGTGACCGCCGCCTAATAGAACCGATGGAAGTGATGGACCGGCCCGTGCCCGCGGCCGACGCTGAAGCGGTCCGCTTCAGCGATCGCGGCGCTGACCCAGGCCTTGGCGCTGCGAACCGCGGTTTCCATGTCCTCGCCCTTGGCAAGCCCGGCGGCGATCGCCGATGACAGCGAGCAGCCGGTGCCGTGGGTGTTCTTCGTCGCGATGCGCGGCGCGGCCAGCGTGATCGTGCCGCTCGCTCCGACCAGATAGTCGGTGCTCTCAGCGCCCCCGCCGTGACCGCCCTTGATCAGCACCGCCCTGCAGCCCAGGGCGAGCAACCGTCGACCCTGCTGCTCGACCGCCGCTTCGTCGTTCGCGATGGGCTCATCGAGCAGAGCGGCGGCTTCAGGCAGATTGGGCGTGATGACCGAGGCCATTGGAATGAGCTTCTTTCGCAGCGCATCGACCGCTTCCGGCGCGAGCAGCCGGTCGCCCGAGGTTGCAACCATCACGGGGTCGAGCACGACATGTTTCGGCGACCAGCGCTTGAGACCGGCGACGATGGCATCGATCACAGGCGGATGCGCCACCATGCCGATCTTGATCGCGCCGATGTCGAGGTCGGAAAAAACCGCGTCGATCTGGGCGGTGACGAATTCGGCCGGCACCTGATGGATGCCGCTGACGCCGGTGGTGTTCTGCGCCGTCAGCGCCGTGATCACGGACGCGCCGTAGACGCCCAGGGCTGCAAACGTCTTGAGGTCGGCCTGGATGCCGGCCCCCCCGGAGGAATCGGAGCCCGCGATGGTCAGCGCGATCGGCGTGGTCATCAAAAGTCCCGTGAAAATGCGATGTTAAGGGCCTCGATTTGTCCTAGCGCGTGGCGCCATTGGCGACAAGTTGGCTTGCCCTTGCCCGCGTTTTTTGGGCTATTGTGTCCGGGATTTTCGGAGACAACAGCGATGGTTCCCTTCTTCGTCCAGTTCAAATGCAAGCTCGGCCAGTCCTATGCCGTCGCCAACGCGCTCGCGGAAGCCGAGATCGCCTCGGAGATCTATTCCACCGCCGGCGACTACGATCTGCTGGTCAAGTTCTACGTCGACAACGACACCGACATCGGCCACTTCGTCAACGAGAAGGTGCAGGTCATTCCGGGTATCCAGGACACCCACACCATCATCACCTTCAAGGCGTTCGGCACGGGCTAAAACGGCCGGCGAACCTGCCCACTTTGCGCCTCTCAACCTCAGGTTGGATAAAAGCCTCGTCACGCCGCGATGCGGGCGTCCGAAGGCGCCTCCCCGAGCGGCAAATTCCACCGCACGGCAACGAACGGCTCACGCAGCTTCCAATGGCATGCTTTTGCCATAACTGGATCATGCTACCGCCCAGATATTTTTGATTCGTAGGTGGTCGTCAATCGGAGGCTCCGCGGCGGGAGATTTCCGAGGGGGAAACAGTCGCGAGTACCACCATGGGGACGCTGTACGATTTACTCGGAGCTCTTCCGAGTGATGATGCCGAGGGCTTGCGGACCGCGTTCCGCAAGGCTGCCAAGGCAACCCATCCTGACATCAATCCCGATAATCCGGATGCTGCACTCCGATTCCGGGAACTCGTGCGCGCCTATGACATCCTGACGGATGTCGACCAGCGCGCGACCTACGATGAATTGCTCGCCATTGCCCTTCAGCCGTCGCCTGCCAAGCAAGTGCCATCGACGCGTACGTACGAGGTGGTCGGCAAATACGCCTCCAACACGATGGCAGCGACGATCATTTCGGCGGTGCTGGTCGGGGGCTACACCGTGTTCGGCCTGTTTTCCAAGCCGCCGAGCGCCGCGGAAATCGAGGCCGAGAATATCCCCGGCGCCACGCTCCAGGCCTTTGCGGCTGCCCTGCCTGTGCTTCCCAACCCGGCCGAAACGCGCGTTCAGCATGAGCGCAAGGCATCGATCGACGGAAACGTCGCGACGCCTGCGACCGTCACAACGCCTGCGGCCAAGGAAGCAGCCGCCGCTCCAATCGGCCGTTTCGAACACCCCGTCCCGGCGTTCGCCTCGTACAATCTGGCAGTTCAATATTATCCGCGCTTCGCAGCCGCCTATCTCGATCGCGGCATCGTCCTGCACAGTGTCGGCGTGCTCGATCGTCCGCCGACCGACATGTCCCCGGTCAAGCGTCCGGCCGAACCAAAGAAAACCAGGAATGTCACGCCGGCGCCGCGCAAGCCACTGTCGATCGTGCCGCCGCCCGCGTTCACGCCGATGCCGGACCGGCGAATGCCGATCACGGCGGCCCTGACCCCGGGATAGCGCGCGGGCCGTCACGGACTTGATCCGTGGCTGGAAGCTTCTTTCGTTCTGCTTCAAGCCACGCCGGCAGCGCGTTAGCTCTGCTTGGCTTTTTTCGGGCGGGGCGGTCCCTCAACCGGCGGCAGCGACTTCAAATACTCCGCCATGGCCGTGCGATCCTCCGCCGATAATTGCGACGTATTCCGGATCACGCGCGCCATCGATCCGCCGGCGGTGTCGCCTTCAGGCGTTTGCCCGGTCTCCAGAAAATAAGCGATATCGCTGACGCTCCACTCGGCCAATCCGCCCTTCTGGGTGATGTTGGGCACCCAGCCCTCGCCTTCCGGATTGGGACCTCCGGCGAAGCGCTGCGCCTCGACGATGCCGCCGAGGAAGTTGCGCGGGCTGTGGCACTCTGCGCAATGGCCGAAACCGTTGACGAGGTGGGCGCCGCGATTCCACGACGCCGAGCGCGAGGCATCAGGCACAAAGGGCTTGTCGTCCATGAACAGCCACTTCCAGATACCGACGTTGCGACGGATGTTGAATGGAAACGGCAGATCGTGATCGCGCGTCTTGCCGGCCACCGGCGCCAGCGTCTTCAGATAAGCGAACAGGTCGCGCACGTCCTCGACCTTCGCATACTGGTAGGATGCGTAGGGAAAAGCCGGGAAATAGTGCGCACCGTCCGGCGAGGTCCCCTTGAGAACCGCCGTCACGAAATCACCCTCGCTCCAGCGGCCGATGCCGTAGGTCGGATCGGGCGAGATGTTGGGGACATGGAAGGTCCCGAACGGCGACGGCATGGCAAGTCCGCCGCCGAGTTTCAGCCGGTCAGGCTGGTTGGGCACGGCGTGGCAGGAGGAACATCCACCGGCATTGAACGCCATGAGGCCGTTGGCGACGTTCGGTGTGTGGGGCGGTAGCGAAGCCGCCGTAACGACAGCCGGAGTCGTGAGCCACCAGAAAATGCCTGCGCCGATCGCGCCAACCAACATCAAGCCAAGGAGAATTCGTCGCAGCATTTACCGATCCACGTTCCAAAGCCCAGTATGACCGAACTTTGCGTTATGCACCTCGATCAAATCCCGCAACGCTCGCGAGCGTTCCGGGATAAATCCGGATTTCGTCATCTGACTGCAGACAAAAAAGAGGGCGGGCGCTTCCGGCGCTCGCCCTCTGTGCCTGGACCGAACCGGATCAGCTGTTCTTGAGACGGAACGTCTCGTGGCAGGCGCTGCATTCCTTGCCGATCGCGGGCACGGTCGCCTTCAGTGAATCGAGGTCCTTGATCTTGGTCTTGGCTTCGGTGACGACCTTGGCGTAGCTGTCGATCTTCGCCGCGAAGCCGGCCTTGTCTTCCCAGATCTTCGGCGACGATGAGTAGTCGCCTTCGATCTTCAAGCCCTTGATGCTCTCGGGAAACATCGTCGGCAGCTTCTTTGCGGTATCCTGCAACTGCGTCAGCGCCGTATCGACGGCAGCCTGGTCGTACGGCTTTTCGCCCTTGACCATGGGACCGAGCGTAGCGCCCATGGCCCTTCCGGTCGCCTTCATGGCCGTCTGCGTCTGGTTCGCCACATCCTGGCTCGCTACGACCGCGCCTGCACTCAGCAACAAGGCTCCTGCTACCACCAAAACACGCTTCATTGGCTAAACCCCTTCCTGGCTATGACGCGCGTGAGCCCGCGCGCGCCGCGGGCCCACCGAAAACTTCCAACCCCGCAGGCAGCCTGTCATTCCGCCTGCGACAAAATATCAGAGATTATGGCGCTTCTGCGCTTCCCGGATTGCGATCCAGACCCGCTCGGCCGTGGCCGGCATGTCGATATGATCGATCTTGTACTCGCGCCACAGCCCCTCGACGATCGCGTTGACGATGGCAGGACAGGAGCCAATCGCCCCCGCCTCGCCCGCGCCCTTCACGCCGAGCGGATTGGTCGTGCACGGCACGTTGTGCGTCTCGAAGTGGAATGACGGGCCGTCGGCGGCACGCGGCAGCGCGTAGTCCATGAAGGTGCCGGTGACGAGCTGGCCGTCGCTTGCGCTATAGACCGCCTGCTCCATCAAGGCCTGGCCGATCCCCTGCATCGCGCCGCCATGCACCTGGCCGGCGAGCAGCAGCGGATTGAGCGTCACGCCGAAATCGTCGACGATGACGTAGTTGACGATCTTGATGATGCCGGTCGCCGGATCGATCTCGACTTCGGCAAGATGCGTGCCGTTCGGATAGGTGCCGTCGGCCTGCGCGAAAGTCGCGCTCGCATTCAGCTTCGACGGATCGGTGCCCGGGCGCTTGGCGAGATCCGCAAAGCTGATCGAGCGGTCGGTGCCGGCGATGCGGATCATGCCGTTGCTGATCTCGAGGTCGCCCGCGCTGGTTTCCAGCGCTTCGGCCGCGACCTCCTTCAGCTTGCCGCCGAGTTCGCGCGTGGCGCGCTCGACGCTGACGCCGCCGGTCGGGATCGACGCCGAACCGCCGGTGCCGAGACCGGTCGGGATCTTGTCGGTGTCGCCCTGCAGGACGTGGACGCGCTCGGGCGGTACCCCGAACTGCTCGGCGACGAGTTGTGCATAGGCGGTCTGGTGCCCCTGCCCGCTCGACTGGGTGCCGATCAGGATGTTGATGTCGCCATTGGGATCGAGCGCGACATTGGCGGTCTCCTCGCCCATGGTGCCGCAAACCTCGACGTAGCTCGCCATGCCGATGCCGCGTACGAGGCCCTGCTTCTTCGCCGCCTTGGCGCGCTTGGGAAACTCCTTCCAGTTCGCGACTTCCATCGCGCGTTTCATGTGCGCCGTGAAATCCCCGGAATCGTAGACCTTTCCGGTCGCGGTCTTGTACGGCATCGCCTTCGGCGGAATGAAGTTCTTGCGGCGGATCGCGTCCGGCGTCATGCCGATCTTGCGTGCAGCGGCATCAACGAGGCGCTCGATCACGTAGGCGGCCTCGGGGCGGCCGGCGCCGCGATAGGCGTCGACCGGCACCGTGTTGGTGAACACCGTGCGCACGCGGCAATGGAAGGTCTGGATATCGTAGAGGCCGGGCAGCATGCCGGCGCCGCCGTGCGGAATGTACGGCCCGAAAGTCGAGAGGTACGCCCCCATGTCGCCCATCAGGTCGACGTCCATGGCAAGGAATTTGCCGTCCTCGGCGAGCGCCATCCTGGCTGTCGTGACGTTGTCGCGGCCCTGCGCGTCGCCCATGAAGTGGTCGGCGCGGTCGGCGGTCCACTTGATGGTCTTGCGCAGCTTTCGCGCGGCGACCGAGATCAGCGCGTATTCGCGGTAGGGAAACAGCTTTGTGCCGAAGCCGCCGCCGACGTCGGGACAGATCACCCGCATCTTTTCCATCGGCATTTTCAGCACCATGCCGCACAGGATTTCGCGCAGGCGATGGCTGCCCTGGCTGCCGATGGTCAGCGTCAGGTGATCGCGCTTGGCGTCGTATTCGGCGACCGCGGCGCGCGTCTCCATGAAGTTGGTGATGACGCGCGGGTTGACGATCGACACTTCGGCGACCGCATGCGCCTTGGCAAAGGCGGCATCGGTTGCCGCCTTGTCGCCGATCGGCACGTCGAACAGCACATTGCCCGGCTTGTCGGGCCAGACCAGCGGCGCGCCCGGCTTGACCGCATTGACGACACCGACCACCGAGGGCAGCGGCGTCCAGTTCACTTCAATCGCCTCGATCGCATCGCGGGCCTGGTCGATGGTGTCGGCGACGACGAAGGCGATGGCGTCACCGACGTGGCGCACCTCGTCCCTGGCGAGGATCGGGTATGGCGGGCCGGTGAAGGGATCGGTCTCCAGGTTGAACAGGCAAGGCAGGTCGCCGAGATCGGCCACTTCGGCCGCGGTCAGGATCAACGCCACGCCCGGCATCCCGCGGGCCCTGGTGACGTTGATGGTGAATTTCGCATGCGCATGCGGCGAGCGCAGCATCAGCGCGTGCAGCGCCGGCGCCGGCGAATGGTCATCGGTATAGCGGCCCTTGCCGCGAATGAGCGCGTCGTCTTCCTTGCGGAGGACGCTTTGACCGACGCCGAATTTGATGGGAGCTGCCATCGTTTCTCCAATTGTCGTGGAGCATGACGACGGTCACACGAACCGTCATCCTCCTCCCTCTTATGATTTGCGCATGATCTTTTCGGGGATCACACTCTGGAAGCGTTCCATATTGCAGTGGTTCGCGCGCCAGCGCAAACAACATGCAGCCTGCCAATCGAAGCCGCTTCGGAGATCGATCATTGGATCGGCCCTTCGCGCCTGCACAAAAGCCCCCGGTCGGTACGGGGCCTTGATTTGCGGACGAGTGGCTTGATCAATATTTCGCGACCGCGGGGGCCAACGGTGCTCGCAAAAGCCGCTCGACAACGTGGCATCGCTCCTGAGATTTTCTTTTTGTGCCAGTCATTTAGCTGGAATGTTTGCGCTCGCGAACCAGCGTGAACAGCCATCCCCGGCCGAACAGCAGCAGGATCAGGACCCCGTACGCGAACGCGCCGGTGGCGATCAGCAGCAGCAGCACCGTCTCTTCGCGGAAGATGTGCATCTGCGCAAAATAGACGCTCGCGAATCGTGCGCTGCCCCACAGGGCGGCGGCGAGTAGCACGCCGGCCGCGGCGAACTTGGCGAGCGAAATCGCCCAGGCGCGGTCGAGTTCCAGATAGCCGGCCCGCACCGCGAAGAAGAGCACCAGCAGCAGATTGATCCAGGCGCCGACGGCGGTGGCGAGCGCCAGGCCGATTTGCGCGAGCGATCCCATCAGCGCGACTTTCAGGGCGATGTTGACGGCGATGCCGGTCAGCGCCGCCTTCATCGGCGTGGCCGTGTCCTTGCGGGCATAGAAGGTCGCGACCGCGCTGCGAATGGTCACGAACGGAATGAGCCCTATCGCATAGGCCGCCAACGTAGCACCCGCCGCCACCGCATCGGCCTTCGAGAACGCCCCGCGCGCGAACATCGCGCGCATGATGACGTCGGGCACGGTCAGGAAGGCGGCCACGAACGGCACCGAAAACAACAGCGAGAACTCGAACGCCCGCCGCTGCGCCGCCGAGGCGCCGGTAACGTCGTTCGCGGTAAGGCGTCGCGACATTTCCGGCAGCAGCACGGTGCCGATGGCGATCCCGATCACGCCGATCGGCAACTGGTTCAGGCGGTCCGCATAATACAGCGCCGACAGCGCACCGGCCGGCAGGAACGTGGCGATGATGGTGTCGGCGAACAGCGCGATCTGCGTTCCCATCGAACCGATGGTCGCAGGCCCCAGGGCGCGGAAAAACGCCCGCACATCCTCATCGAGCCTGGGTATGGCGAATTTGGGCAGAATACCACTTTTGGCCGCGTCGCCGGCCAGCAGCAGGAATTCGAGGATTCCCGCCAGCAGCACGCCCCACGCCGCCGCGTAACCGACGCCCGGAAAGAACGCCGCCAGCGCCAGCGTCGCCATCATCGAAAGGTTGAGAAAGATTGGCGCTGCCGCATAGCTGGCGAAGCGGTGCATGACATTGAGCATGCCACCGTAGAGCGTCACCAGCGTGATCAGCAGCAGATACGGGAACGTGATCCGCGTCAGAGAAATCGCGAGTTCACCGCGGACCGGATCGTCCTTGAACCCTGGCGCGAGAACGGCAATCACCTCCGGCATGAACCACCACGCCAGTACGAGCAGGATGATTTGCGCGGCAAACAGCAGCGTGAAGATGCGGTCGGCGAACAAGCTCGCCGAGGCTTCACCCTGGCCGCGTAGATGCGCGTAGGCCGGCACGAACGCGGCGTTGAAGGCGCCCTCGGCGAAAATCGCGCGAAAATGATTGGGCAGCCGCAACGCCACGAAGAACGCGTCCGCCACCGGCCCCGCGCCCAGAATCGCGGCGAGCATGATGTCGCGCGCGAATCCGGTGATCCGCGAAAGAAGCGTGAAGCCGCCGACGGTGAAGATGCGTCCGAGCATGCGCCGCTTCTAGCGCATATCGGAAGTATTTGTCTTCATTTGACGCGTTTTCTTCACGCCAACCGAAGTTCACTTCGCTTGAAAACGCTATGTGACGGCGAAATCAGGCGGAAAGCGCGCCGCGCACCGCCTCGATCACCCGCTGCTGCGTCGCCTCGTCGAGGTAGGCGTGCATCGGCAGGCTGATGACATCATCCGACAGCCGCTCGCTTGCCGGCAGCCCGCCGCCGGCGACGGGGAAATCGCGATAGGCGGTCTGCTGATGCATCGATTTGGTGTAGTAGATCGCGGTCGGAATTCCCTGCGCCCGCAACGCTGCGGCGAAATCGTCGCGGTTGGTGCCCTTCGGCAGCCGGATGGTGTATTGCGCCCATACCGAGGTGCAGCCGGAAGCAAGCCGGGGCACGGTCACGACATTGCCGAGCCCGCGCGCATAGCGCGCCGCCACCTCGTTGCGCGCCGCGATCTCGTCCTCGAAGATCTTCAGCTTCTCGATCAGGATAGCGGCCTGCATGGTGTCGAGCCGTCCGGTGATGCCGAGCCGGACGTTGTCGTATTTGTCCGCGCCCTGGCCGTGGACGCGGATGCTGCGCAGCGTCTCCGCCAGCGCGTCGTCATCGGTGAAGATCGCGCCGCCGTCGCCGAAGCAGCCGAGCGGCTTTGCCGGAAAGAAGCTGGTGGCGGTGGCGAGACCGAACGTGCCGAGCTTCCGGCCCTTGTAGCTGGCGCCAAAGCCCTGGGCGGCGTCATCCAGCACGAACAGCCCTTCGGCTTCTGCGATCACGCCGATCGCGTCATGGTCGGCGCTCTGCCCGAACAAATCGACCGGAATGACCGCGCGCGGCTTCAGGCCGCGCTCGCGTGCGGTGGCGATGCCGCGCTTAAGCGAGGCGGTATCCATGTTGAACGTGGCTGCGTCGACATCGACGAAAACCGGCGTCGCGCCGGTCAGCGCTACCGCCTCGCCGGTCGCGCAGAATGTGAATGACGGGCACAGTACCGCATCGCCCGGGCCGACTTGCTTTGCCATCAGCACCATCAGCAGCGCATCGGTGCCGCTGGCGCAGCTCACGACATGTTTGGCGCCGGAAAATTTCGCAAGCGCCGCTTCCAGGGCGGTGACTTCCGGTCCGTTGATGAACTGGCAGTGCGTAAGCACACGGGCCACCGCCTCATCGATGGATTTGCCGAGCCGTCGGCGCTGCGCGGCGATGTCGATGAAAGGAACGGGTTCTGGACGCATGTGCTGGTTCATGGAGCCTTGCTTGGATCGTTATTGAGGTTCAGCTGGCGATACGGCGCGGTCCCTTGCGCGCGGCGGAGGCCGCGGGCTTGGCAGGCTGCTCGAGGCAGCGGATCGCAATCTCGAGGCTGGCGACGCCTTCGTCGCCGGAGACTGCCGGCACGCTGCCGGTGCGAACTGCCTCGAGGAACGCGATCAGCTCGGCCCGCAGCGGCTCGTCATGGCCGACCGGCAGATGGCGCATCGAATAGCTGCCGTCGGGCTTGAAGCCGAAACACTCCGTCACCTGCCGGGTCAGGAGATCGCCCATCACATATTTGCCGCGGGTCGCGACCGTGACGTTGCGCGCCTTGAACGGCGTCAGCCAGTTGGTGTTGATGTGGGCGAGCACGCCCGAAGCGGTGCGGAATTGCAGCAGCGCAATGTCCTCGCGCTCTGCGACCGCGCTCGACAGCTGCGGCTGCACCTCGACGATGTCGGATTCGGTGAACCAGCGAATCAGGTCGATGTCGTGCACGGCGAGATCGATGACCACGCCGACATTCGACATGCGCGGCGGAAACGGCCCGACCCGGGTGATGCCGATGGAGAGAATGTCCTCGCCCGCGATCGCCTGCTTGATCGCGGCCACCGCCGGGTTGAAGCGCTCGACGTGGCCGACCATCAGCGTCACGCCGGCGCTGCGCGCCGCATCGACGATGTCGTGCCCCTCCTCGACCGTGGAGGCGACCGGCTTTTCGACCAGGATATGGATGTTTCGCGTGATGCAGGCGAGCGCGATCTCGTGATGCAGATGGGTCGGCGCCGCGATGGTGATGGCATCGACGCCTTCGTCGAACATCTCGTCCAGGCTCTCGAACGCACGGCAGCCGACCATTGCCGTGGCCCGCGCGCGATGTTCCGGCAGCGGATCGACGATACCGACCAGCGCCACGCCGGGCAGGCCCGACAGCACGCGGGCATGGTTGCTGCCCATCACGCCCGCGCCGACGACGCCGACGCGCAGCGCGCGTTGTGCATCGGCCGGTGCGCCCGATACAGCCTCTCTGGAACTCATCTAAATCAACCCCAACAGAATTGTGCCCGTCAACATCCCGACCGTTCTCTAGCACGGCGCCACAAACGTGGCGAATGCCATTGGCCGTTTCCGGACACGTTTTGATTCAAAGAGTTACATTGTCTTGGCGATAGTTGGGCCGCCCGCCCGGTAAAACTACCGCCCTTTACGTGCGGCGGTAGTCATCCTCGATACGGATGATGTCATCCTCGCCGAAATAGCTGCCGGTCTGCACCTCGATCAGCTCGAGCTGGATCTTGCCGGGGTTTTCAAGCCGGTGCACC
>JAESGP010000110.1_pt1 | contig 61275 bp, 54 predicted proteins | sample 9269741 | NCBI WGS metagenome assembly JAESGP01 (sample SAMN15720684, study PRJNA650882) | algae metagenome | isolation source: Desmonostoc vinosum HA7617-LM4 and co-occurring heterotrophs from cave wall | place: USA: Waikapalae cave, Hawaii | collected 2011-05-27 | reverse complement strand
TTCACGTTGGTTGAACATGATGTTCCCGCGATTGTACCTCGCTCGGAACCTGCTCAGAGAGGACGGCGCGATTTGTATTTCGATTGATGATCATGAAGTGATGAACCTGCGCTCCATGTGTGACCAGATTTTCGGTGAAGAGAATCATGTCGCTACACTTTCAGTCCTGAATAATTTGAAGGGTCGGAACGATAAGAAGAACGTCGCCACCTGCCACGAGTATCTTGTGATCTATGGGAACGAGCGCTTCGAATCGTATGGGCTCCCCCTCACCGCTGAACAGCTTTCCCAATACAAGTACAAAGACGAGAAGGGCGACTTGTATGCGCTTCGCGATCTGAGAAAGCGAGGCGGCAATGACAAGAGGACGGATCGGCCAAACCTTTATTTCCCTATCTACTTCAATCAGCAAGATGGGAGCTGCTCCCTTGAAAGGCGCGGCAAAGATGACGTCGAAATTCTTCCGTCGTTGAGTGACGGCGTCGATGGCTGCTGGCGATGGGGAAAAACCAAGGTCCAGGATAATCTAGACATACTTCATCCGAAGCATAACAAGTCCAAGGACCGTTGGGGAATCGAACACAGAGTGTATTTGGACCCAACGATAAGAAATCAGGCTGATGACGATGAAGCGGATGATGAAGACATAGATTTCGAACGTACGTCAAAGACGAAATCGTTCTGGTGGGGGGCAGACATTTCCACAGACCATGCCGTCAGATCATTCAAGGATTTGTTCGGGGGAATGGGCACCGATTATCCGAAGTCCCCAAAGTTCATGAAACGGCTGCTTCATATGACGACGAAGGACGGCGATCTTGTGCTCGATTTCTTCGCTGGGTTTAGCACAACCGCGCACGCAGTCATGGAATTGAACTATGAAGAGCAAACGAACCGGAAGTTCGTAATGGTTCAACTTCCTGAGCTTTGCGGTGAGGGCTCCGAGCCCAAGAAAGCAGGGTATGAAACGATCTCTGCCCTTTCCAGAGAGCGCGTCAAGCGCGCCGGGCAGGCAATCAGAAATCGGAAGTCAGAAGCCTTGAACCTCGACGGCAAGCGGATTCCTGACGTTGGCTTCAGGGCTTATTCACTGAGCGCTTCCAATTTCAAAATATGGGACGGCTCGGCAAGCGGCTTTGATGATGCTGGCAAGCAGCTCGAAATGCACGTCGATCATCTCTCTGAGAGCAGCACTGCCGAAGATGTTCTCTACGAGTTGCTGCTCAAATCGGGCTTCTCTTTGACGACGAAAGTCGAGGCAATCAAGCTCGCCGGAAAGGAAGTATTCTCCGTTGAGGATGGCGCGCTGCTCATCTGCCTTGAGAAGGAGATCACGCCGGAGCTGATCGACGCGCTGGCGGAGGCGAATCCGTTGCAGGTCATCTGCCTGGACGAGGGCTTCAAGGGCAACGACCAGCTCAAGGCGAACGCGGTTCAGACCTTCAGGGCGCGGGCCGAGGCCGAAGAGTCTGAAATCGTGTTCAAGACGGTGTGATCCATGAGAATGAGCAAGAAGCCCCTTCCGCTTTCCACGATTTGCAGTTGGCAGAACCGCATCGACCCGACGCCGGATTATCAGCGTCCTCCCGCGTGGTCGAAGAAGCAAAAGCAGCTTTTGATCGACTCCATTCTGCGTGAGTACGACGTGCCAAAGATGTACTGGCGCTCCGTCAATCGTCCGGACGGTGTGAAGTACGAGGTAATTGACGGACAGCAGCGGCTGCGGACCATTTGGGAGTTCCGGGCCGGTGAATTTGGGCTTGCGCGCGATGCCGATCCCATCAACGGCTTTCCCTGCGCGGGCAAGACCTACGATCAGCTCGACCTCGATGTTAGCACGATCTTCGATGCCTACCCGGTCGATGTAGTCATTGTCGATGATGCCGTGCAGAACGAAGAAGAAGATGAAGTCCGCGATATGTTCCTGCGGCTTCAAAACGGCACGACGCTTAAAGCTCAGGAGAAGCGTAATGCCATGCCGGGGCAGATGCGCGACTTTGTGAAGTCTCTTGCGCAGCATAAGTTTTTTGAAAACTGCAAGTTCAGCAATAGCCGGTTCACTTTCGATCAGGTCGCAGCGCAGGTCGTTTGCCTGGAAATGGCAGGCGGTCCGACAAGCGTTCGCGATGCGGACCTCAACAAGATGTACGCGGAAAATGCAACTTTCGATGCAAACGGAAAGTTGGCTAAGAAGGTTCGCCGCGTTCTTGACTATCTGCTTCGCGCGTTTCCGGACAAGACTCCTGAGCTAGAGCGCTACAACGTCATCACGCTCTATTGCCTCGCATCGAACCTCATAGAGACATATGTCCACGCGGGCACCGAGGCAGCGCTGGCGGGCTGGTTCATCGGTTTTGAAACTGAACGCCGCGAGCAGGAAGAACTCGATGAAGAGCAGAGGGATTCCCAGCTTGTCGAGTACCGGCGACTGACCAGCTATTCGACTGACGGTGAGGAGTCGATCCGCGGGCGGCTCGAAACGCTGGAAAAGCGCTTCTTTCTTGCCAGCCCCGACATCCCGACCATTGATGTTATCCGCGCTTTCACGCATGAGCAGCGGTTAGCGATCTACCGTAAGGACGATGGCTGCTGCCAGATTCGCTCTCATTGCCAGGGAGAGAAGTTAATCTGGTCTGACTGGCACGCAGATCACAAGGTCCCGCACTCGAAGGGCGGGAAGACCACGGTATCCAACGGTCAGGTGGCGTGCCCCCCTTGCAATATTGCGAAGTACAACTCGCTTCCGGACCCCATTGAGGTGGTCGGATGAAGCTCAAGTTCGACCCCTCCCTTCAGTATCAGCAGGATGCGATCAACGCCGTCGTCGGCGTGTTTGACGGCCAGCCTTTTGTGCAAACCGGTGCCATGGCGTTCCAGTCGATCCAGATCGGCGGGCTGTTCCAGACCGAGCTGGGTATGGGCAACCGGCTCAACCTTCCGGATGACGAGTTGCTGAAGAACGTCAACCGGATTCAGGAGGCCAACGAGATTGAGAAGGTAGCTGCGCTTGAAGGGCGCGCATTCTCCATCGAAATGGAGACCGGCACGGGCAAGACCTATGTCTATCTGCGCAGCATCTTCGAGCTGAACAAGACCTACGGCTTCAAGAAGTTCATTATCGTCGTGCCGAGCGTCGCCATCCGCGAGGGCGTGCTCAAGAGCATCGACGTGATGAAGGAGCATTTTCAGACGCTTTACGACAAAGCGCCGTTCGATCACTTCGTTTACGACAGCAAGCGCCTTGGAAAGGTGCGGCAGTTCGCGACAAGCAACCAGATTCAGATCATGGTCATCAACATCCAGTCGTTCCAGAAGGATGTTGCCGACAAGGACTTGTCGGAAATGACCGAGGACGAGCTGAAGAAGCTCAACGTCATCAACCGCGAGAATGATCGGATGTCCGGGCGGCGGCCCATCGAGTTCATTCAGGCCGCTAATCCGATCGTCATCATCGACGAGCCGCAGAGCGTCGATACTACCGAGAAGTCACGCCGGGCCATCGGCAATCTCAACCCGATGGTGACGCTGCGCTACAGCGCGACGCATAAGAACCCTTACAATCTTCTCTACAAGCTTGATCCCATAAAGGCGTACGACCTTCGCCTCGTGAAGCGGATCGAGGTTGCCTCCGTCCGCTCGGACGAGAATTTTAACGACGCCTATGTCAAGCTGATTTCAACCGATAACACGAACGGCATCCGCGCCCGTGTCGAGATTCACAAGGATGGCAGGGCCGGGCCGAAGCCCACGAAGATGTGGGTGAAGCAGGGCGACGATTTGTTCGTGAAGTCGGATGAACGTGAGGCTTACCGCAACGGCTATATCGTCCAGAATATCGACTGTACGCCCGGCTCCGAGTACCTGGAGTTCAATCAGGGGCGCTTCCTGGAGCTGGGGCAGGAGACCGGGGGCCTCGCCGACGACATCATGAAGGCGCAGGTCTACGAGACGGTCGAGCAGCATCTCAAGAAGGAGCGCGCGCTCAAGGGCAAGGGCATCAAGGTGCTTTCGCTCTTCTTCATCGACCGCGTCGCGAATTACCGCATCTACAACGAGGACAGCACCACGAGCCTTGGCAAGATCGGGCAATGGTTCGAGGAGGCCTTCAAGGAGCTTACGGCCAAGCCGATTTACAAGGGGCTGATCCCCTTCGATGTTGCCGAGATTCATAACGGCTATTTCTCGCAGGACAAGCAGGGCCATGCGAAGGACACGCGCGGCAACACTGCCGACGATGAAGACACCTATAACCTTATCATGCGCGACAAGGAGCGGTTGCTCGATCCCAATGTCGCGCTGCGTTTTATCTTCTCGCACTCCGCGCTGCGCGAAGGGTGGGACAATCCGAACGTCTTCCAGATTTGCACCCTCAATGAAACCCAGTCCTCCGACAAGAAGCGGCAGGAGATCGGGCGCGGGCTGCGCCTACCGGTCAACGAAACTGGCGAACGGGTGCACGATGAAACGGTCAACCGCCTGACCGTCATCGCCAATGAATCCTACGAAGAATTCGCGCGCACGCTCCAGACCGAATTCGAGGAGGATTTTGGCATCCGCTTCGGCAAGGTTGAGAAGATCGCCTTTGCGAAGCTCGTCCAGCGGGCCGAGGACGGCACCGAGAGCGAGATCGGGCAAGACGAGTCGGGCAAGATTTGGACTGCGCTTGTGTCGGGCGGCTACCTCAATGCGACGGGCGATATCCTGGATAAATTTGATCCCAAGAACCCGCACTTCGAGCTGAAGGTGCCGGAAGGCTATGAGGACCTGCGGGCCGCGATCACGGACGAGATCAACCGCAAGGTGTTCAAGAACCGGATCGTTAATGCCCGCGATCGGCGCGAGCTGAAGTTTCGCAAGGAAGTCCATCTGAGCGAGGACTTCCAGAAGCTTTGGGAAAAGATCAAGCATCGCACCCGCTACCGCGTCACCTTCGCAACGGCGGATCTGATCGACCGCGCGCTGACTCGCATCAAGCAGATCGAGCCGATCAAAGCGCCGCGCGTCGCCACGACGGTCGTGGAGGTGGATATATCGGACGCGGGAGTATCGGCAGACAGGCAGATCGCGACCCGCGTGCGCGAGGCTGAGCCGGTCAAGGTCCTGCCGGACATCCTCGCCTTCCTGCAGAAGGAAACCGAACTTACCCGGCATACGCTGGCAGAGATATTGAAACGCTCGGGCAGACTGGCCGAGTTCAGGATCAATCCGCAGGCCTTCATGGCAGCGGTGGCCAAGGAAATCTCCCGCGCGCTTCACGACCTGATGCTTGAGGGCATCAAGTACGAGAAGGTTGCCGGGGCTCATTGGGAGCAAAGCCGCATCGAGCAGGACGCGGAAGAAGGAATCGTCCGTTACCTGAGCAATCTTTACGAGGTGCAGAACAAGAACAAGTCGCTTTTCGACGCGGTTGAGTACGAGTCCGAGGTCGAGAAGCAGTTCGCCCGCGATCTGGACAGCAACGAGAACGTCAAGCTCTTCGTCAAGCTGCCGTCCTGGTTCAAGATCGACACACCCATCGGTACTTACAATCCCGACTGGGCCTTCGTCACCGAGCGCGAGGAAAAACTCTACTTCGTGCGCGAAACCAAGAACACGGTCGATTCGGAAGAGCGGCGCACGAAGGAGAACCAGAAGATCGCCTGCGGCAAGAAGCACTTTGAAACCATCGGGATCGATTACGCCGTCGTCACTTCGTTGGCGGAGGTGGCGATGTGAGCGGAATCGAGCATGTATCAATAGCAATACAGGATGACTTTCTCGCCCGTCAGACGCGGGCGCTGCCCATTGCCGCCCTTTCAGAGCTGATCTGGAACGGGCTCGACGGCGAGGCCAGCAGCGTCAACGTCGAGTTTGAGCGCAAAGACCTTGCAGGAGGACTATCGAAAATCGTCGTTTATGACGACGGCGACGGTTTCCCCCGCTCAGAGGCAGCGAAGCTTTTTGGCAATCTTGGCGGCTCGTGGAAGCGGTCCACGCGGCGCACAGGCAAGAAGGGCCGGATGGTGCACGGCCAGGAAGGGCGCGGGCGCTACAAGGCATTCGCGCTCGGCCGCTCCATAGAATGGAAGGTTTGCTATCTCGATCAAGGGAAGCCGAAGGCCTTCGAGATCAAGCTCCTCGAATCCGATCTCAAGGATGTTGCTATAACCGAGGAGCGTGACGCGCCAGGACAGGCTACCGGCGTCATCGTTGAAATCACAGACGTCAAGCGCGACTTCAAGTCGCTTTCATCGGAAGAGGGGCTTCAGGAGCTTGCCGAAACATTTGCGCTCTACCTCATCGGCTACAAGGATGCCTCGATCTATGTCGGAGAGCATCGCGTCGATCCGGAAACTGCAATCGCTTCGCAGGAGAAGTTGCCGCTGCCTCCCATAAAAGACGCAGACGGCGCGGAGTATCCGGCCGAGCTTCACCTGATCGAGTGGCGCGGCGATACGAAGAGAACTTTGTATCTGTGCTCGGAGAATGGATTCCCGCTCGATCAGGTCGAGACGCGTTTCCATGTGCTGGGGTTCTCGTTTTCCGCCTACCTGAAATCACCCTATATCGCCGCTCTTCACAACGATGGCCGTCTTGGGCTCGCTGATATGGTGCCGGAGCTTCGGAGCGCCATCGACATAGCGCGGGAGGCAATCAAAGAGCACTTCCGGGAACGCGCCGCGCGACAGGCGCGGAATGTCGTCGAGGAATGGAAGGCTGCGGATATTTATCCCTTCAAGGGAGAGCCTGCCTCACCGGTAGAAAAGGCCGAGCGGCAGGTTTTCGACATTGTCGCCGTCAATGTGCAGGAGTTCGCGCCCGAACTGGCGGAGGCCAGTCCGAAAGCCCGCGCCCTGCATCTTCGCATGCTGCGCCACGCCATTGAACGCGGCCCCGATGACTTGCAATTGATCTTCCGGGAGGTTCTCGATCTGCCAGAGCGCAAGCAGAAAGAACTGGCCGCGCTTCTTCAGGAGACGACCCTTTCGGCGATCATCACGGCGGCGAAGACCGTGGCCGACCGCTTGAAGTTCATTTCGGCGCTGGAGAGCATCGTTTTCGATCCAGAGACCAAAGGCCGCCTGAAGGAGCGCTCGCAGCTTCACAGAATTCTCGCCGAGAACTCCTGGGTTTTTGGCGAAGAGTACAACTTGTGGGCCAGCGACAAGGATTTGAAGCGCGTGCTCGAAAAGCACCGCAAAGTTCTCGATCCGAACATCGTCATTGACGACCCTGTCAAAGTGATCGGCAAGAAGCGCGGCATTGTCGACCTCATGCTATCGCGCGCTACGCGCCGTCACCGGGCCAATGACATCGAACATCTGATCGTTGAACTGAAAGCGCCGAAAGTGAAGATCGGTGCGGAGGAAACTACGCAGGCCAAGCGCTATGCGATGGCTGTTTCAAGGGATGAGCGATTCCACACCGTTGCCGGCGTTAGATGGCATTTCTGGATCGTTTCGAACAGCTACGACGACTATGCCAAGGAAGAAATTGCTGGCGGCCCCGATCCCGCCCGCCAGCTTATTCACCGCAAGGACAACATCGCCGTTGGAATCAAGACGTGGGGCGAACTGATCGAGGAAAACCGCGCCCGTTTGCAATTTTTTCAGGAACAGCTTCAGCACTCCGCCGATGATAGCATCGCCATACGCTATCTTCAGGAGCGGCATAGCAAATATCTGGAAGGGGTCATCGAGATTGACGATGAGGGTGCGAACGAGGACGAGGACGACGAGAAGAAGGGGGCGGCGGGCGGTTAAGCTTGGCTCGGGGGGAAGCAATGACTTTTGCCTATTGGAGGAGGTGCGATTTTCAGGTGCATACGCCGCGTGACCCGAACTGGACGGGGCCGCGCCCGATTGGCCAAGGCGAAGAAATAACCGCAGGCGGCGTGAAGGCGACGGCGCAAGATGTCGATGCGGCGCGAGCGGCCTGGGCCAAGGACTTTGTCGATCAGTGCATTGCCAAGGGGCTGGAAGCAATCGCGCTCACGGACCACCATGAAATGATCATGGTGCCTTATGTGCAGCAGGAAATCGCAGCCCGTAAGAAGACCGATCCCGGTTTCGATTTGTGGCTCTTTCCGGGAATGGAACTGACGGCGAGCGGCGGGAAGCAATGCCTCATCATCTTCGATGCCGATCTATCGGAAGACTGGCGGAAGCAGGCGCAGGGCAAGCTTGGGATCGTCTACGCCGACCTTGACGAAAAGTGCGCTAAAGGTCCCCCCGTTACTCAGCTATCCAGCAACTATGCCGATATCGGCGGATTGCTAGATGAACTAGAAGGATTGCGAGGCCGGTACATTATCCTTCCCAATATCTCGCAGGGAAACAGTCATACGGTTCTGACCGAAGGCTCGCACGCCGATTTTCGCCGGATGCCTTATGTCGGTGGCTATCTGGATCGCGGCCAAACCGTCAAAACGCTCGGCGCCAAAAACCAGCGCCGCCTGTCGGGCGACGACAAAAACTGGTCGGCGCGCGAGGTGTATCCGCTTCCCACATCGGACAGCCGCTCATCCGACTACGCCGCGCTCGGCCAGAACAATACGTGGATCAAGCTTGCCGCCCCCACCGCAGAGGCCATCCGGCAGGCGTTCCTCGGGCATCGCTCCCGCATCAGCATCGAGGAGCCGCAGCTTCCCTCTCTTGTAGTCGCCGGCATCGAGATTGAAGGGTCTGCCATCCTTCAGCAGACGAGCCTTCCGCTCAGTCCGGAACTCAACGCCGTGATCGGCGGTCGCGGCAGCGGCAAAAGTTCGTTTCTAGAATACATCTCCTTTGGCCTTGGCCGGAGTTGTTACGACGTTCACCGAGATCATTATTCGGGCACTCAGAGGCTGCACGACCTGGCCAACGATACGCTGGTTACGAAGAACGGCCGCGTAACACTCACGGTCGTACAGGACAAGGCTAGGTTCAAGATCGTGCGCGGTCAGGCCACCGCGTACCAGCCGCAGATTACCTACCCGAACGGCTCGACCCAAACCATTACCGTCAAGGAGTTGCGAGCGCTGTTTCCCGCCGTGGTGTACAGTCAAGGTGAACTCGCGGAGATCGGCAAGCAGGCGGGGCAGAAGACGCAGCTTTCCGACCTGCTTCAATTCGTCAATCCGGATTACAAGCGGGAGGACGACCGGCTGGCGGCGGATATTGAGTCCGCCAAGAACAAGGTCAAGGCCGCGATTCAGGCCCTCGCCGAGAATTGGGCGCAACAGTCGAAATTACGCAAGCTGACCACCACCCGCGACTCCGTCAGGCAGCGCGTGGAAGCGTTAGAAAAGACGCTTCCCAACCTTTCCGAGGACGACAAGGCGATCGTCAGCCGTTTCGACAAGGCCAATGAATTCGAGTCCAAAAGGCTGCTCGCGTCAAAGCACTCCGACCAGATTATCGAAGAGCTAGACTCCATCGCATCGGAACTTCTGAACCTGCGTGACCTGACGGGCGACGCGGAAGGGGCGGACGCCATTCGCCAAAATTATAGCGCGTTGTACAAGTCGTTTGCCGACGGCATCGGCAACCTGCAAAAGGAGTTGAAAGGGAAGCGAGCCGGGCTGACCACGGCGGAAAACGAGTGGGCCGCAGGGTTCAAGGACGCGCGAACGGCGCGCGACGGCGTGCTTGAGAAGCTTGGCGCCCACAAAACGGTGACCAGCCAAATAATCAAACTCCGTGAGGAGATCACGGACCTTACCAATCAAATCGGCACGCTCGAAGCGAAGCTGAAGGCCGACGGCGATCCCGCTTCCGGTCTGACACAGGCGCTTGCCGATCTTCGGCAGATTCATGACCGGCGCGCGGGGCGCACGCAGGAATGGGCCAGCGAAATCGAAAAGCTTTCAAACGGCAAGATCAAGGCTGCCGTCGACATTGCCGGCGATACAGCCGATATTAAGGACGCGGTCGATCTCATCGCGGCCAAGACAGGCTCGCAGGAGGCGACCCGTCTCAAGGCCCTTGAAGAAGCGCTCGCGTCCGAGTCCGTATGGGACGTACTGGATCGGCTCCGGACAGACTGCCTTTCGCTGCTTTACTGGCGGCAGATGGGAGCCGCGAGCGGCGAGAAGCAGCCTGCATGCACCGAACTCCTGAAGATTCTCGGTGATACCGAGCGTATCCGGAACGCGCTCACCGAACGTATGGATACGTCGCGAGTTGAGGCCATCGCTGCCGCTGTTCCCAAACCGGAAATTGCACTCTCCTATTGCGATGGAACACGCGAAATCTCCTTCGAGAAGGCGTCTGAGGGACAAAGGGCCGCTGCGCTTCTCTTTATGCTTCTTGAACAACCTGGCGGGCCTTTGATCATCGACCAGCCGGAAGGGGATCTGGACAACAAGATCATTGCCGATCTGACCGATTGCCTTCACAGCGCGAAGCAGAACCGCCAGCTTATTTTCGCCAGTCATAACGCAAACATTGTCGTCAACGGCTCTTCCGAGCTGGTCGGCCATCTTGACGTGAAGGACAGCGGTGAGCGTCAATTCGAATGCGCTGGAGCGATCGATACGCCGTCAATTTGCAAAGTGATCACCTCGACGATGGAAGGCGGGGAAAAGGCATTCAAAGATCGGCAGAAGAAATATGGATACTAGCGTGCACCGGTTCTTCCATATGTCTCCACACGTTTATTCGGTCGGGGAGGTGATACCCGGCAACGGTAGGCACAAAGTCGATCCGCGCATTGAAAATGAGCTGGAAGCGCGAAGGCCCGATAGCGCATTGTCCCGACGCGATGCCGTTTATTTCCTTGAAAGCACCGATTTCACGATCTGCGGCGTGGTGAAGCCCGGTTATATTTACCGCGTCGAGCCGAATGCCGAGCCGCAGAAGCGCGATTTTGCATGGATTGGCGAAATGCAGAAGGCGCTGCTCAAGCTCAAGTACCCGGACGACATCCTGGTAAAGAAGTTTCCCGACTGGAATGCCGCTCTCATTGAAAGCTGCTGTTCCGGCTATTGGTCTGGTACGGCCAAGCAAGCGCCGGGATGGGAATTCCTCGCGCCGTCTTGCACCGTCGTTGAAGTAGTCTCCAGCGAACTCGTCGATCCCAAGAAGACGAAGGGCGGCTGGCGGCCTCTCGGTCAAACTTCATCCTAATCGCCCGTGTGGCGCGTGCGCTTGCCCGCGCACCGGGCTCTCGTGAACCGCGCCCTCTCAGGTCGCGGCCATCCGGCTTCGATCCCTCGCGCAAGAGTGTAGTGTAGTGACAGCGCCGTTCTGGCGCTGACTTCCTTTCGTTTGCTTTTGGGGCCTGCGGCCCCCATGCCGTCAAGGCCAAGCCCTTCGCGTTGCTGCGGGCGGAAAACGGCGGCCGTGTCGTCGCTGCGCTCCAGCCCGCACCAAACCCGCCGCTTTCCGGTCTTGACGGCAATCCCCCGCTCATTGGCGCGGGCCTAGTCGGTTGCATGCGCAACCCAAGACTAGGAGAAGACTAATGAAAGCAGATGTTTATGAGCGTATCACCAGCCGCATCGTGGCTGAGCTTGAGCAGGGAGTCAGGCCGTGGCTCAAGCCTTGGAATGCAGAGCATGCCGCAGGACGGATTACGCGGCCCCTGCGGTTCAACGGCCAGCCCTATCAGGGAATCAACGTCCTGATGTTGTGGGGCGAGTCCGTGGCGAAGGGCTATGCCGCGCCGATCTGGCTCACTTTCAGGCAAGCCGCAGAACTTGGCGCCCATGTGCGCAAGGGCGAGCACGGCAGTCTTGTTGTTTATGCCGACCGCATCCGCAGGACGGAGCGCGACGAGGCAACGGGCCAAGAAGCCGAGCGCGAGATTCCGTTCCTCAAGGGCTACACGGTTTTCAATGTCGAGCAGGTCGAAGGACTGCCCGCGCATTTCTATGCGGTGGCAGAGCCCCGGCTTGATCCTGTGCAGCGCATCGAGCGGGCGGATGCTTTCTTTGCCGCGACCCATGCCGACATCAGGCACGGCGGCAACATGGCGTATTACAGCGCGGCTTCCGACCATGTGCAGATGCCGCCGTTTGAATCGTTCCGCGATGCCGAGTCGTATTACGCGACCCTCGCGCACGAGATCACGCACTGGACGAAGCACGGCGACAGGTTAGAGCGCGACTTTGGCCGCAAGCGTTGGGGCGATGAAGGCTACGCCGTTGAGGAACTGGTTGCCGAACTCGGCGCGGCGTTCCTCTCAGCCGATCTCGACCTGACGCCGGAGCCGCGGGAAGACCATGCAGCCTATATCGCCTCTTGGCTCAAGGTGCTGAAGAATGACAAGCGGGCGATCTTTACTGCCGCTTCGCACGCGCAGCGCGCCGCCGATTATCTGAACGGGCTGCAGTCCGCCACCCGAATGATGGAGGCCGCAGAATGACACAGCTTGGCTTTGACAATCTGCTCACTGCAGCCGCCGAGGACAACCGCAAGCGCAAGGCCCGGCGGGAAACCGCTCACCTTCCCGGCGCCATGGAAGAGGCGATTCCGTTCTACCGCCTCATCATCCGGCAGCATCATGCCGCGATGCTTGGCGCCGATGTCGAAACCGCGATGCACCTGCGCAGAGAGGCGAAGCTGCTCGCGCGGCGTCTTAACAATGGCGAGCCGGGAATACTCGCGGGCGATGATGCTCCCGGCAACGTGCTCGCGCGCGCGACAGCCGCCGCGCCGGGCGCGGTGCCGCTATGGGGTCAGGAAGGTGATTTCGTTGTCGAAGTGTACGGAATGCGCGTGCGGGTCGAGATTGACGGAATGTTCGGCATCGGCAGCAGCTTCGGATACTGGCCCGGCTTCGCCGCGCACGCGGTCGATCATCTTCGTCCGTTCATCAGCGAAACAGGATACCGCAGCTTTCTCGGCATTCATGCCGATCCCACGCCGGGGCTTACGCCAGACACATTCGCGCAGAAGGTCGTCGCCGCGCATATCAAAGACGAGCTGAAAGGAAAGTTGCTCGCCATCGAGCCGCGCTACCGCAAGCCAGAGATCGAGGCGGCTTGAAAAAATCGCGCCGGGCGGCGTACCGCCCGGCGCGTTGTCCCGCACTCATTTCATTTCCTGCGGGCCATGAGATCGGCACGGCGGATGCTGACAGTAAGCCGCGCAGGTCCGTAGATGTAAGGCAGATCGACGATGACCGACTCGCTTGTTGCGAGCTTTTCCCGCGCATTGTCTGCCGCATCCATCATGCGGATGAGAGCTATCCAGTCGCGATGCAGCTTGATGCCGTGCTCCGCTTCGAAGGCCGCGCTAAGAGACATGAAAATCCGCGTGGTAGAAATGGCGCTCATCCGACGCTCCACGATCCTGCTTTCACTTCATGTAGTGAAGATGCGGACGAGTCTCAGGCTTGGTGGCCGGTCAACTTCTGGTCACGGCGGGATCGGGCTCGCGGGACGAGGCTCATTTCCCATCGCCTATCGCTTTGCACAGGGCTGAACCGCAAAGCCAGCATAGCGCGCCAACCTGGCTGAGCGCGGGCCTGCCGACGCAACTTGCTTTGTCGGCTCCCCCGCAAGCGGTGCCCCCAACAATGCGTTGCGTCCGGCCCGTCGCCCAGCCGGGCGGTAGGCGTGGCTGGCATGGGGTCAGCCCAATAACAAAGGAGAAAAAAATGGGACTGGATATGTACGCCTACGCGACGCAGGAGGAACAATCCGCCAACGTTGACTTCAAGGTATATGATGCCAATGAGATTCACTACTGGCGCAAACATCCAAATCTTCACGGCTGGATGGAGAATCTATACCGCGAAAAAGGCGGCGCTACGGATAGCTTCAACTGTGTGAATGTCAGACTCGACCGCACCGACATTGACAGGCTGGAAGCCGACGTAAAGGAGCAGCGTTTGCCGCACACCTCCGGCTTCTTCTTCGGAGCTTCGGATGGCGGCGAGATTGACGACGACCTGGCGTTCATCGCCAAGGCGCGTGAAGCTTTGGCGGCCAATCTGACGGTGTTTTATTCGTCCTGGTGGTAAGGCGATGGCACTCCGGCCCGAAGAGCCGGAGTGCCTCGCTTCAGGGCGAAGGCGAAGACGCGTCACGCTTGCGCATGCGGCGCTCTTTCTCGCGGCGGTCGCCGTCGTCCAGGATGGCGATGGCGAACACCATCAGCCAGAAGACGCTGACGCCGGGGCCGTCATCGGCCGCCGCGCGATTGAATGTGATGCTGATCTGCATGCTTTCCTCCTTGGGCTTCAGGCCCGGCCAATCCGGGCTTTCATGCGCCGCGAAGGAGCGGTCAGGACGCGGGACGCACCCGCAGGGCCGCAACGAAGAGGAGGAACTTCACGTTTGCGTCCGCATAGCGGACTGGCTGCCAAATTCGTGGACTGAAAGAACGAGTGGCCGATGGCTTGACCTGCCCAGCAGGAAGCGTGCGGAGCGGCAGCGCATCGGTCGCATGGCGGAAGAGGACTGCCTCGTCACCAGTCAGCGCTTCGGATGATGATTGTTCGCCTGCGTCGGACGGCGACGATGGCGGCTGCGAGAATGCGTAGCGCAAGCATGCGCAGTCGCAGATGTAAGGCTACGTGCACGCAAATCGGCGGATTGAATCGGAGAAGAAGGGCGCTTTTCGCCCTGCCGTTTTCCTGCCCTTCGACTTTCAGGAGACTCCCTCAGGACGATCAGGCCGCCGCACGGTTGAAGCCGGGTTCGTGCCGATGCGGAGCGCCTTACCTTCCCCTGATCCTGTCGGAGTAAGCACCGAACCGCGCGCAGGAAGTGCTTCTGACAACGCACCCGCCGACGCGACCGGCATACATCACCGGGCAGACAGGGTTTGGGCAGGGCATTTTCCTCGCGGCAGGTGTTGCGGAGAGTTTCGCGCCGCCACAACGCCTTTCCCTTTATCGGCGGTTCTTTCGACTCTGACGCCAACCTGACCGAGCGCGCCATCGATGCAACGGGCTGCCCGCTCCATTCGCTTCGCTCCCGTGTTGCCCGTTCCCCTTCGGTGCATCGCCGGCTTCTCCGCCCGGATCGAACGGTGGGCGTATCGAAAAACCCTGACCGAAAAGGAGAAAGACTATGACGACACGTAACCGCAACTACCGCAAGGAAAAGACCCGCGAAACCCAAGGCCCGGCGCTGATCGCCTATCACGTAGCCGAGCGCGGCGAGAAGAACTTCTGGACGCGGATCGGCGCGGCCTGGGATCACGAGGACGGCAAGGGGCTCACGCTCCAGCTCGACCTGGTTCCCGTGAACGGAGGCCGGATCGTCCTGCGGGAGCCTTCGGAAGACGAAGCGCAGGAGAAAAACGGGAAGGGCGCGTAAGCGCCCTTCTTCTTTTCATTCGCCGAGAGATTTGCGTGGCCTGCCCCGCTTGCGGGCAGGCTGCTTTATCGCAATGCCGAGGCCGTGGTCTTTCGCGAGCTGCCTGATTTGCACAAGAGCGTCATTGCGACGCCTGTTCTCACGCGCGGCGAGAAGGCTCTTCGCCTGCGCAATCAAATCGCGCAGGGCGTTGTCAGACATTGAATCGAGCGATTCAGTTTGTACGAGCGCTGCGTCCATGGCGTCACCTTTCAGAATGGAATGTCGTCGTCGAGGTCGTCGGCGAGCCGCATGCCGCCGCCGTCGTCTTCGACGAGCAGCTTTTCGGGCTCGCCGTCCGGAAGGATGAGCGGGTTTTCCATGTCTTCGAGGATGGCGCGGTTCAGCGTGGCGGCGAGATAATCGGCGATGCCGAAATACCCCCACTCATTCGCCGCCCATTCTGCGAAGCGATGGAATTCATCGCTGATCTGCAGCGTTACCGTCTTTGTTCCACCTCTCATCATCGCCTCCCGAGCAGCTTCGTCTTGCCGGAAGGCAGGGCGGCCTGCTTTTGCTGCGACAGCGCGGGCCGGGCGGGAGCCTCGGCGCGCTGCGCGTCGTAAGAGGTAATGCGTTCGTCAGTAAGCGGCGCATGCGCGCCGCAGCCGTCATGGCAGACGAACGTGTAGCGATCGAGGAACTCGTATGAACGGCCCGTGCATACAAGTTCGCGGCAGGTGCCGCAGCGAACGTGCTGGTAAATCGTCCGCCGTCCGCAGCAGGGGCACGGCTCATCAGGCATTTGCGCGATGTCTTCGGCACGGATGTTGGATGAAGGCGCATCGGTCGCATCATCGCAGACGAAGCCGGAAAACTGCTCTTCGACTTTCATTTGCGCCTTGGCAATGAACTTGCCGTCCTTGCGTCGCGTGAATAGCGTCTTAAAGCGCTCGCCGGTCGTGGCGCAGCGCTGAACGATGAAGAATTCATCGTCGCGCGTTACCGGCGCGGCGGCGGCTTGGGGCGCGGCAGCTTTGGTGTCTTCCGCGAGCGCGACATTGTTATTCCGGAGCCTTTCGAGAGCGCGGGAAAACGCGCTCTTCTTGGCAGGCTGCGACTTATCTTTTCTGTTGGCGGGGAGCATCGTGATGATCTCCGTTGAACTACAGAAAAGATAAGTTTGCGCCGTTCGCTTTCAGCTCTTGCGGCAGGTCACGCCCTGGTCACTTCCAGCCGTGACGCCGCGCGATGAAATCGCGTGCGGCGTTGACCGCCTGCGCCGCTGCGGGGGAGCCGCCCGCGTCGGGATGGGCGATTTTCATCGCCTGCTTGTAGGCGCGCTTTAGATCGGCCGGCGAGAATCCAGGACCGAGCCCGAGCCTTGCAAGCGCATCCTCATAAGGATCGCACGGCGCTCCGCCGTGATCTTCAGCGTCATCCTGATCGCCAGTCCCTTCATCGCCGAACGCGCCGTCGTCCTGCTCTTCGGCAGGGCCGCGCCGCCATTCATCGGCGAGGTAGAACAGGAAGAGCAGGCCAAGGTGCAGGCAGTGGCCGCATTTGCGGAGCGCCGTGCCGGCTGCCCGCAAAATGCGACCAATCAGCCAGCCGAGCGCCCTCGCAATCAGCTTGATGACTTCCCACAGGCACAGGAAAAGGAAGCCGATCAGATGGCACAGGCCGAGAAGGATAATCGGCGCGAATTCAGCGAAGGCGTAGCTGAAAACGATCCAGCCCGCGAGCAGGGCGAGAGCCACGGTTTATCTCCCGCCCGCGCAGGTCGATAGACCGATAAGCAACAGTGGCAGCAGCACAAGGCATGCCGCCGTCGGATGGGGCGCCATTAGCCATACGAGGATGCGGTAAATGCTTCCCCATGTTGCGGCCATGTCGTCCGCGCCGGCTGCGCCGGGCGCGTCGTCGTCGAAATACGGGTTGCGATGGTAGCGCCCGACAAGATCAGGACGTTGCCAGTAGGCGGTCTTTTTCAGCTTCATCGGTTGAAGGTTGCCGATGAAGACGATTTGCCGGCCTTCTTCCAGACGCCGCAGCTCGTCCTGCATCAGGAGCGGACGGGCGGTCTGCGAGGTCGACCGCTCGCCCCGGCCGTTCGTGCTGGCGACCTGGATCGTGCATTTGCCGAGCAGTTTCTCGGTGTGTTCGGCGGTTTCGGTGTCGCCGACGCCGAGGATCTGAACAAGACCGCAGTTGGCCACGAGTGTCTGCCAACCCTTGCCGTACAGTTCAGAGAGCTGGCCGATATTCTGCCAGACGCTCCACATCACGACGCGGTACTTGCGCAGCGTCGCGAGCCAGTTGGGAAAGCGCAGGACTTTGCCAAGCGTTGCCGCTTCATCAATAAGGAAAACGACCTTGCTTTTCGCGAGCGGCTTGCGCTGCAATTCGAGCACGGCGCAGGCGAGCGCGAGGCGCGGCAGTGCCGCATGGCTTTCCATGTATTCGAGCGGCAGGATGACGCTGACGATGCCGCCAGCCTGACCGGGCTTGAGCCCCTTCAGGATCGAGAAATCGACATCGGAACGGCTCAGCTTCTCACGCACCAGTGGATCGGCAAGGAAGCTCAAGTCCTGCTGGATTGTGGACAAAATCGCCGAGAATTCGGGCGGGGACTCCTTGGCAATGCGCGCGAGCCGGAGCGCCATCTGCCGCACCAGACCATTCGAGGCCGGATTGGCCTTCATAGCGGTGAGGAGCGCGTTCCAGCTTTTCGCATCGCTGTTCACATATTCGTAGAGTGTTGCGAGGTTCTGCCGCGCTCTCGGCTCGGTCGTCTTGATATGGATGATGAAGGCCTGCTTCGCTGTCTGCGAAGAATCCTTGAAGTACGTGTTCGAGCCGCCTTCCATGCCGGTGCGAGGCGTCAGCATCTCGGCGAACACGAGCGCATCTGCCGCGAAACCGGGGCTACTCACGTCGAGGAAATCGAGCGGATTGAACCCGTGCGCGGGAAGCGACCACGGGGCCTCGCCGTGCATGCCGAAGACGTTGATGCAGGCGAAGGCATAGCGGCGCTTGCGCCAGTGCTTCACGGCGACTGCCGTGTTCTCGCCGCCGGGATCAAGCAGGAAAAACCAAGGGTAGGATAGCAGGTTTGGCAGGATGGCAGAGACGCCCTTGCCCGAACCTGAATGCCCGAAGGTGATAGCGTGGGTTGCGTCGTAATAGATGCCAAGCTGGCCCGTCCATTCCCCGACCCGCAGGCCGCGGTCCTCTAACAGCCCCCGCCGGTACGGCTTCCATACCGTCTGCCATTGTGCCGAGCCGTAAGCGTTGTTCTTGTTGCCCTCAAAGCGCCAGGCCAGCAGCACAATGAGGATGGCTCCAGCGATCCCGCCAATAATCCAGATCATGTTTTCCCGATCCTTTGCTATGGTCGGCGCGGGCGGAACGCCCGCGCGCCATACGGAGAAATGTTGGTTCGGGAAGGCCCGGCGCGAAGCGAAACCGCTGGTCAGGGGCTGGTCATATGGCGGAGTTGCCGGTCGTCGATAAGGAAGAGCGCGAGCGCGTCAGGAGCGGCCTCAAGCGCTACAAGGAGCTGCACGGCGGCGTCGGTGATCCCGAGCTGCAGCAGCGCATCATGTTCGCGCTGAATTGCGGGGAGTCGTCAGTCCCGCTTTCGACGCTCCAGCGCTTTATCAGGGGCACCCACCGCACCGACGATGTCATGGTGCGGCGCTACAGGAAATTCCTGTCCCAGGTCGCTCCCCCGCTGGCGTCGGATGAACTTGGGGCAGCGCTCGCGAAGTTTCTGATGCCGGTTCTCGAAGAGGCAGGATGGCAGGCGAAATTCGCAGGCGAGTACCGGACCTATGTAGAGGCCGCGAAGACCAAACCCGGGGTGAAAGCGAAATTCAGCGCCGGGTGCTCGGTCGTCCAATTGAAGGCGGCTGAGAATACGGCCTATCTGCACGCGACTGAATTCATCATCGATCCCGAACAACCGGACGGCAAGGAACCCGACGCCTCTTGGCTCGGGAATACAGGCGTATTCACGCCGGTCGGCAGCGATCAATACGTGATGATCGTCCGCAGCGTCCTCGAAACGCGTGTCTACATGCTGCGCAAGGTTTTGGGTGAGCCGCTGACATTGCACGGTCATGCATGGCAGCCGGGAAGCACGTTTCCTCTCGCAATCGGATTGCCTGGCAGCGAACGAAAACCCGTGACCGAATTCATTATGTCTGCGGTTGCCAGTGACAAGGCTGCGAACAAAGACGCATGACCAAGCTTTGACCAACAGCGCTAAGCTCTGCTACAAACAGAATCTTCCTGCCGAACATGCGGCTGTGTGCAGGCAATTTGCGCCTCTTTATCTTGCAGCCGTACAATAAGGAAATAGGTCGTTAGTGTCGGATACAAGATGTGCGCGGTGGCACCGCGCTCATCTTGGCAAGGGGACCCGCTTGCGCGTCCCCGTTGCATCCCCCCGGCCATTGGCTGACGCGATCCGGTTTGTGACCGGATCGCCGAGAACGGCGTCGAGCCGTTGTCAGCCAATCGCAGCGTTTCGCCGCTGCACTACGACCAAAGAGCCTTCGTGCCCTTTGGAATTCAGACCGGGGCTTTCGCGCCCCTGGACCACGACCGGTGTGTTCGGCACCGGCTTCGACCATGGGAGACTTCGGCTCTCCCTTGGGACCCATCGACCAGCGTTTCGGCGCTGGACGGCGACCAACGCATTCGCCGTTGGATCACGACCAAGGAGGCGTCCTTGGATGCGCATTGGTGAAAGGCGATGCCCGGCAGCGGGAGTGAAAACAGGCGGCGGCGGCACATACGCAAGGCCCGCCTTACTGACGAGGAGGCCGCGCTCTTTGACGAGCAGGTGGAGCGGGCCGGCGTCAGCGACGGCGATTTGATCCGCTACGCCGTATTCGGCACTCCGCCGCTTCGTGCCAGCCGCAATCCGGCGGTCGACGCGGAAATGGCGGGGCGGCTCCTTGGCATGCTCGCGCGCTATATCAGCGAATTCAAAACCGCTGCCGCCAAAGGCACGCCGGGCGCTTGCGATGAAATCGTTGCCGCCGCGTCCCGCGATGCCGCCGAAATGCGTGGCCTTTGGTTCAGGCTCTTTGGACGCGAGCCATGATCCTCAAGGGCAACCAGCGCGGCAACGGCGCCGACCTCGCCATCCACCTGATGAACTCATACGACAATGAGTCCATCGAGGTTGCGGAGGTGTATGGCACGGTCGCGGGCGATCTGCTCGGGGCCTTCGCGGAATTCGAGGCGGTTTCGCAGGGCACGAAGGCTACCGAATATCTTTACAGCCTGTCGATCGACCCGCCGCAACCGATGAGCCGCGAGCAGTATTTCGAGGCGATTTCCACCATCGAACATGGGCTCGGCCTGACCGACCAGCCGCGCGCCGTGGTCTTCCATGTGAAGGACGGCCGCGAACATTGCCATGTCGTCTGGTCGCGCATCAATATCGAGAAGATGCGGGCGATCCAGCTCTCATTCGACCATAGCCGCCTCATGGATATGGCCTGCGAGCTTTCGCACAAATTCGGGTTCGAGCTGCCTGCCGGGATGAAGGCCTGGGAGGCGGGACAGGCATTCGAGAAAGATAAGCTCGAACCCACGCTCGCCGAGAAGGCGCAGGCCGATGAAACCGGCATCACGCCCGACCAGCGCCGCGCTGAAATCACCGCCGCCTATGAGGTCTCGGACACGCCGGAAGCCTTTCGCGCCGCGCTTGAGCAGAAGGGCTATGTCCTCGCAAAAGGTGATCGGCGCGGCTTCGTCGTCGTCGACAGGTTCGGCAACCCACACAGTCTCACGCGCTATATCGAGGGCCATAAGGCCGCCGCGATCAAAAAGAAGCTCGCCACGCTCGATCCGGATCAGTTGCCCTCCGTCGACCAGGCGAAGGAAATGATGCGCGCACGCACGCAGGCGTATGAGGACGCGCAACGCGACGCGCAGCACGCAGCCGCGGAGCGCGAGAGACTCGAAGAAAAGCGCAGGCGCAAGGAGCAGGCGCAAAAAGAACGGCAGGCTGCGCGCCGTCTCGAAATCCGGCAGGCCGAGCAGGAAACGCTGACCCGGCAGCAGGCGGAACGGCTTGCGCTGCATGCGGCGCAGAAATCTGAAAGGGAGGGGCTGCTATTCAAGGTGCGTAGCGCCGTCGCCGACCTGATCGGGCGCACGCCTGGCCTGCGCTCAGTCCTTGGCCATATCCAGAAAATGACCCACCTCGATCCGCGTGAGCGGCACCGGCTTGAGGATGAAGCGCTTGCCCGCCGTCATGCGCGCGAGAAGCTGGAAATCGAGCGCCGCAAGCGCTTCCAGTCCCGCATCGAAAAGCGCGAGCAGCTATCGCGCGAGAAGGCGCTGCGGCGCGAGCAGCGGCTGGCGCAGGAAGTTCTGCTGGAGAGGGATCGGACGGCGGAGCAGGCACACACCGTCGACAACAAGGCGATGCAGGATTTCTATGACGCGGCAAGGGATGACGGACTGTGGAAGCACAAGAAGTTTGGCGACGGCGAACTCAGTGAGAGCTTCAATGACGCGGCGGAATTCAAGGAAGGCGCAGACCGCGCAGGCGACGAGGATGAAAACTTTGTGCCTGACTGGGCTGACACCGATGACGATGGTGATGATGACGGACCGAAGTTCAGGAGTGATCGCGGTTACAGCTACAAGCGCGATGAGGAGAAGTAATACGGAAAATACAGCGACTCCGATAATCATCTACGCTACACGAAAGAATTTTTATTTCCAATCTAGGAACTCTATCGAAGGTAGTAATACACTGCCCTATTCGTAATCTCAAAACTAAGAGCAATTCATAGTGCCACAATATACTCCATATCAACGTCTGAGAAATTCAGCACGATATCCAAACGCACCTACAAGCTACCTGTTGTACATTCTACTAACGATTTGTGTTTTCTTCTGCTCTCAAGAGGCGAAAGCCGGGCCTTGTTCCGAGGTTCTGTCGCTGGAAGATGCGTTCATCAAGGCAGATATGGTTTTTCTCGGAGTGGCAGGAGACAGGCAGGGGTCTGGGCGCGCTTTCCACACCAAAGAACTTTACAAAATGCCTATCGGCATCTCCGATCCGAAGACCGTAATTGTGCCCGAATCTATAGAGGAGCGTTTTCAGGCTGGTGCAGACTATTTCGTCTTCGGACGTTTCGATAAGGGGAATGGGGCTACCACGCTGCGGGCTTCCTCCTGCGCAGGAACACGTCCTACACCGCACACTATCATCAACCACATAAGGGCGGTCAGCGACGATCCTCCCAATCTCGATGAAGCGACAGGCAAACGAGACACGCTTATTTTTACCGGCAGAGTTGTGGCCACGCGGCACGGAGAGAAAAAACGGACTCCGTCCGATGCCGTGGAACGTGCGCCTTACACTGTGTCCGAGATTGATTTTGAAGTCCTTGAGACACTCAAGAACACGACGAACAATCCTGTCCTGACCGATCCGAAGGTCATATCGATCAGTGCGAGATCGTGCGGTGAGCAATTCAAGGTTGGGCAGACGTATGTGGTCTTTGCTCACTCCGAAATGGTGCTCAGCCCCACGTCGGAGAACAAGCGAGCGCGAAAGAAAATCTTTGAGACATACTGCCGTCCTTCGAGTCCAATCAATTTGAATACCAAACAAATTTTGCAACGATTAAGCCTATTTCATACTTCGCAGGAGAATTTGAATGTCGATCGATACAACGAATGAAGCAGAATGGATTAAAGACCTTACTGACTTTGATGAATACACGGACCAGGGAATCGACGGCCCATTTTCCTGGACTGGGAATTCGGGACAGTCGATTACGATCAAGTATAGCCTTCAATCCGCTGATTTGTTTTTCGTGAATTCGGGGATCGGGGGCGCTCCTGCGACCGCATCCGACATAACAGCTAACGCTACTTCCGGGCAAATTGCAGCGATACTGGCGGTAATATCGAGAGTCGCGAACATCACTTTTACGCTTGATCAGGACGATCCTGATTTGGTGTTTGCTCAAGCCGATTTAGGGTCAGCTGAGGGGAAAGCAGTACTCGACGTTAATGGCCAACAGGTTGAAAAAGCGGACATCTATATTCATGAGGCCTACGACGACTTTTCACTGGGATCAGAGGCTGCCCATTTTGTCATACACGAGATATTGCACGCCTTGGGTCTTTCTCACCCCGAAGATTCGGAATCAGACCCGATAACAAACCCGAGCGGAGAAGACCCTGACTTTGACAATTTGCTGACAGCGCAGTCGTATAATGAAACGAGCCTCAATGCGCTCGCCAGCTCTGCGATGATTTTCGACATTGCGGCGCTGCAATTTCTTTACGGCGCAAATACAAGCACGAACGAAGGAACTACGACATACACGCTTAACACAAACGGTGTTATTGGAATATCAGATAGTACAGATAGTGCATCCTCACTGACAGGCAATTTGGTCACGGTCTGGGATAGTGGTGGCACTGATACGTTTCAGCTGAACGGCAGCATCACTGACGGTGCGCGAATAGATTTGAGAGCAGGCGTCGCTACCGAGTCAGATGCTTTCTACACAGCGGGAGAGGTATTTTCAACGCAGTTGGATTATTTGAATGCTGGTGACGTTGTTGTCATCAACGCATTTCCGTCAGGCGGAGGCAATGGACAAGGATTAATCGAAAAAGCCATTGGTGCTGGTGGTGATGACCTGATTTTTGGTAATGATCTTGGAAACACGCTGTCTGGGTTAGCTGGCATAGATGATTTATACGGGAACGAAGGCAATGACATCCTTTTAGGTTACGCTTCTAGCGGCAGCCTTCAGGGTGATACTCTTCATGGGGGTAACACATCCCTCGACATTGATCCGGCCGAGGATGGGTACGATACCGCCGACTACGGCAGCGTAACCCTAAGTGGGGGGCGCGGGATCAAATTCGACATTGCTGATCCGAGCGCCGGCAGCGCCCGTGCGTGGGACAGTGACGAAAAGGAATACGTCGCTGGCACCACGGCTGACATTCTTATCTCAATCGAGAATGTTGTGGGTACAGGCTTCGATGATGTGTTCGTCGATACTGAAGGTGTTGTGAACACGTTCGATGGTGGCGCAGGCCTGGACGTGATCGACTACAGCGATCATTCAGGGAGTATGACAATCGATTTCAACGAATTTGAAACTGACGAGGAAGGCAACATACTCAACAGCATCGAGGGCGTCGTAACCAATTCCGGTGACGACACTTTCATAGATGCATACGGCGTAGCTAATTTCGTAGATGCAGGAACCGGGGAAGACACTCTCGACTACAGCGAGCGAGAGGAAGGCCTGTTCGTAGACCTCGCAGAAGACGAGGACGGCAATCAGCGCGATGCTACCGCTGCTACAATTAACTATACGGACGACTCTGAGGTGCCGCTCGGTACACCGCTCTACACAATAGATTTTACAGCCGTCGAAAATACCTTTCGTGGCATTGAGATAATCATCGGCTCTGACCATAACGACTGGTTCCATGTTGATAGGCACTCGCCCGTGACAATTGATGGCGGTGATGGGTTTGATGCAGTGAGTTTTGCTATGGAGGATGTCAACAACACGACAGATGTTGGTACCATTGATCTGGAAACACTGATCTCCAGCTTTGGGCACGTATTTGAGAACATCGAGGGGTTTCATCATCTGCCAGGCGTTTTTGCTGGCCCAGCAGCAGGTCCGGAGGAAAGCATCTATCTCAATCCCAATGGCAACTATGAGGTACTAAGAAGCGGAATTCTTCGCATCTATGATGAAGAGTTTGAACTGATCGAGCAGACTTCCGCAGGAGGTGCGGACATCGACAACTTTACTTTCTGGGGCTTCGGAACTCCCGGTGATGACAACATGCAGGGTGACCGGGGCGGCACAGATGCGCAGAACGATACGCAGCATGGCGAAGGCGGCGATGATACCCTGAATCCGGGTGACGGCGACGACTACGCCGACGGCGGGCCTGGCAACGATACCTTCATCGCCGGGCATGGCGGAGGCAATGATACCTATATCGGCGGCACTGGCATTGACACCATCATGTATCTCAGCACGACGCTTGGGGTGACGGTGGACCTGTCTGCAGGGAGCGACCAGGGCACCGGAAGTGAAGTCGACACCGACCAAATTTCTGAAATCGAGAACGTCACGGGCGGCAGCGGCGACGACTCTATCACGGGCGATAGCACCGCGAACGTCCTCAACGGCGGCGATGGCAACGACACTCTGAAGGGCAAAGGCGGGAACGATACTCTCGACGGCAGTACCGGAATCGATACGGTGGACTACACTGGCGCAAGCGCCATGACAGTCGACTTGGCGACCGGCACTGCGACGGGCGATGGTAGCGATACTCTCACGAATATTGAGAACGTCACCGGCTCCTCCAACGCCGACACAATCAGCGGCAATAGCGGTATCAACGTTCTGAGCGGTGCCGCAGGCGACGACGCCCTTGCGGGGGCAGAGGGCAGCGACACGCTTAAGGGCGGCGCTGGCAATGATACCCTCAACGGCGGCACCGATTCTGACACCGCAGACTACAGCTCTGCTGCAGCGGGTATTGTCGTGAGTCTCTTTACGGGCGGCGCCAGCGACGACGGCGATAGCGGCGTCGACACTTTCTCCAGCATCGAGAATGTGACGGGCTCGGCCTCTGCCGATGCGATCTCGGGCAATGGCCTGACGAACATCCTGAGCGGCGGAGCTGGGGCAGATATGCTCTCCGGATACGATGGCGACGACACTCTTTCGGGCGGCTCCGGCAACGACACCCTGCTTGGAGGAGGCGGAACCGATACGGTCGACTACAGCGCAGACGGAGCAAGCGTGACGGTTAATCTTGGCTCCGGCACGGCAACTGATGGCGGTAGTGGAACAGACACGCTTGGCGGTGTCGAGAACGTCATCGGCTCTGCTTATGCTGACACCATTACGGGCGATGGCAATGCCAACGTCATAATCGCAGGCGCTGGCAACGACACCGTCGACGGCGCGGGCGGCACGGATACCATCGACTACAGCACATCTGCTGCGGCTGTAACTGTCAATCTGGTCACTGGCTCAGCCACGGGTGATGGTACTGACTCGCTTACCAGTATCGAAAACGTAACTGGCTCTGCCTTCGCGGACATCATCACCGGAAGCTCGGCCTCCAACGTTCTAAATGGCGGCGGAGGTTTTGATACAGTCAGTTTTGCCTCCGCGGCTTCGGGGGTCACTGTAAATTTGGTGAATGGTACAGCAACTGGCGATGGTACGGACACGCTCGCTTACATTGAAAATGTGATCGGATCATCAGGCAACGACAACATTACCGGCGACAGCCTCGATAACATCTTTTCCGGGGGAGCTGGCGCGGACACTTTGGTAGGCAGTTTTGGTGAAGATACTCTTGCCGGAGGCGCAGGCAACGATACCCTCACCGGCGGTGATGGCATTGATACCGCTGATTACAGCAGCGCCGCCGCAGGTGTAACCGTAAACCTGAATTCAGGGACAGCCAGTAATGATGGCGATGGCGGATCGGACACTCTCTCCGGGATTGAGAACGCCATCGGGTCCGCATACAACGATACTATTACAGGTGACTCTAATGCCAGCGTACTTGTTGGTGGCGCTGGTGCCGACACTCTCGACGGTTGGCACGGCAACGACACGCTTTTTGGCGGAGCGGGCAACGACACGCTCACGGGACATAATGGTACCGATACGGCCGACTACAGCGCGGACGGAGCCGGTGTAACTGTCAACCTTGGGACCGGGTCGGCTACAGACGGCGGTGGTGGAACCGATACGCTCAGCGGCATTGAGAATGTCACGGGTTCAGCATTTGGCGACACCCTGACTGGCAGCACGGTGGCCAACGTGCTCAGCTGCGGCGCAGGTAACGATACGCTTAAGGGCGGCGCAGGCAACGACACCCTGGACGGCGGAGATGGTACCGACACAGCCGACTACACTGGATCAGGCGCGGTAACGGTCAATCTGGCGACCGGCACGGCAACAGGAGACGGCACGGACACGCTGTCCGGCATCGAAAACGTCACCGGCACCTCAAATGCCGATACGATCACCGGCGATTCCTCCGACAACGTGCTCTCCGGCGCCGATGGCAACGACACTCTCAAAGGCGGGGTCGGCGACGACACCCTCACGGGCGGCAACGGCACCGATACAGTTGATTACAGCGACGCGGCGGCGGGCATAGTCGTCGATCTCGACTCAGGCGATGCCGACGATGACGGGGACGGCGGGTCGGACAGCCTCTCCAGCATCGAGAACGCCGTCGGTTCTGATTACGATGACGAGATAATCGGCTCATCCGCAGCGAATATCCTTACCGGGGGTCTTGGCAACGATTTCCTACGTTCCGGTGCGGGTAATGACACCATCTATGGCAACGATGGCGATGACACCATTGTCGGAGGTGAGGACAATGACACAATCGATGGCGGGGCTGGCATAGATGTCATCGACTACTATGAGAGCGGGACGGCAAACGGTGTTGCCGTCAATCTTGGAAGTGGCACCGCGAGTGACGACGGCTTTGGTGACACAGATACCCTAACGGGCATCGAGAACGTCGAGGGTACCGACTATGAAGACGCGATCACGGGGGATAGCGGCAACAATACGATAATGGGCCGTGCAGGGGACGACACGCTTGATGGCAGTGGCGGCAACGACACCGTTTCCTACTACGAAGCGGGCGGGGCCATCACAGTCAACCTCGGTACGGGTACTGCCAATGATGGCGATGGCTATACGGACACGCTTTCCAACTTCGAAAATATCATTGGCTCCAGCAACAACGACACGATCACGGGTAATGGCGGCGATAACATCCTCTCGGGTGAAGGTGGCGATGACACGATAAGTGGCGGCGGCGGCACCGATACGGTTGATTATACCCGTGCCTCAAGCGGCGTTACGGTCAATCTTGGAACGGGCACTGCAGACGATGGGGACGAAGGCACAGACAGCCTGACCAGCATCGAAAACGTGATCGGTTCGGCTTACGCCGATAGCATCACCGGCGACGGGAATGCCAATGTCATTAGCGGCGGCCGCGGCAACGACACACTCGATGGGGCGGGGGGAACCGATAGCGTCGATTACAGCGCGGCCGCGGCGGGCGTCACGGTCAACCTTGTAGCCGGGTCAGCAACTGGTGAAGGCACCGATTCCCTTTCCAGCATCGAAGGTGCTATTGGCTCCGCCTTCGCAGACACACTCATGGGCCACAGCAGTGCCAACACACTCGTGGGAGGTGCCGGCAACGACACGCTCAAGGGCGGAGCAGGCAATGACACGCTCGACGGTGGCGCGGATACCGACACCGCCGATTACAGCGGCGATGGGGCAGCCGTTACGGTCAATCTTGGCTCCGGCACAGCGACCGATGGCAGCAGTGGCACCGATACCCTATCCAACATCGAGAACGTTGTCGGCTCTGCCTACAACGACACTCTGACGGGCAACGGCTCTGCCAACACTCTGGTCGGTGGCGCAGGCAATGATACGATCGACGGCGATGGAGGTACCGATACGCTTGATTACAGCGCAGCCTCCTCTGGAGTAACTGTCAACCTCGGGACAGGCTCCGCTACCGGCGAGGGCACCGATACCCTTTCCAACATCGAGAGCGTGACCGGCTCGGCTTCCGCTGACACCCTTACGGGCAGCAGCGCCGCCAATACGTTGAGCGGCGGAGGCGGCAACGACACTCTCGCTGGAGCAGCAGGGAACGATGCCCTTATCGGCGGTAGTGGCACAGACACCGCCAATTACAGCGCCGCTGCGGCGGGCGTCACGGTCAACCTGGCGGCTGGGACTGCCAGCAATGACGGCGACGGCGGCTCGGACACCCTCTCGGAAATCGAGAACGTTACGGGTTCAGGTTCCGGCGATACGATCACCGGCGACGCAGGCGACAACGTGCTCGATGGCAGCGGCGGGGCGGACACCGTCGACTACAATGCCGCTGTTTCGGGTGTAACGGTCAATCTTGGCACCGGCTCTGCCAGTGGCCATGGCAATGACACGCTATCAAACTTCGAGAACGTCACAGGCTCTGGTTTTGCCGATACTCTTACCGGCAGCAGCGCAGCCAACGTCCTCTTGGGAGGCGCAGGCAACGACACCTTGAATGGTGACGACGGGGCCGATGACCTTCAGGGCGGCGCGGACAGCGACAGCTACGTCTTCAACATCGGCGATGGCAGCGACTCGATAGATGACGCTTCCGGTTCGCTGGACACGATCATTTTCGGCGCTGGCATTGATCCAGATGATCTGACCTTCACTGTCAATGGGAATGATCTCAATGTCGACTACGGCAACGATGACTTTGATATAATCGGCCAGCTCAACGGAGCCGGTACAAAGCAGATCGAGCGCGTTCAGTTTAACGATGGGTCGATCCTTGCTTTGGCAAGCTACGCATCCTGGGCGTTCGGCACTACCGGCGCCGACAGTCCGACCTTGACATCCTCTGCTGATTACTATTCGGGCGATGCTGGGAACGATACCATTAATGGTCTTGCTGGCGCTGACTATCTCGCTGGAGAAGAAGGAAATGACACCGTTAATGGCGGTGACGGCGATGACCTTATTACAGGTGGGGCCGGGAATGACACGCTTAGTGGCGATAACAACAACGACACCATCTACGGCGGTGACGGCGACGACACCATCAGCGGCGGCCAAAACAGCGACACTCTCATTGGTGGACTAGGAAAGGATCGCCTTGAAGGCCTTCAGCACGCGGATACACTGTACGACCTCAACACTGATGTGACTGTGAGACTGAGTGGTTCGCTCGAAACCGGAACTTGGGAAAACGTGGGATACGACACTTTCGAAGCTGGCACAGATTTTAATGGTAATACCGTTTATCAGCAGGTCGGAGATGCCGCAATTTATGGAAGCAACGGCATAGATCACATCCATACCATTTTCACATTGGATGGAACGCCAGGCTATAAGGCTTGGATTACTGCTGGCCACGATGGCGATCATCTTTATCTTGATTCACTGTCATCTGATAATCCGAATTACTACTGGACGTTCGGATATGACGCCACATACGGCGTTAACTGGACCAATGTCAGCGATCTTACGCTCCATTATACGGGCACTTCGACCGAAACGGTCATAAGACTGTATAATCACCATACCACTCCATTTCCTCAATACTCCGTCGAGTATTTCCATTTTACTGACACGACTATTCACTTTGAGGATATGCCGTTCTTTATGAAAGGCACCGAAGGCGACGAAACTCTGTTTGGCACTTCAGAAGGCAACTACATTGTCGCACTCAATGGCTCCAACACAGTATATGGTGGGGACGGGAGCGACTTCATCTCGGGAGGAAATGCCTCTGACATTCTTTATGGAGAGGCTGGCAACGACTCCATTCTGACCTTTGCAGGAGACGATCTCGTATACGCTGGTTCCGGTAACGACTACGTTGAAATGTACGGCACCGGAAACCACGTCATCTACGGAGAGGATGGCGACGATACGTTTAACATCGGCACAGGCAGCGGCAACAAGCGACTATATGGCGGAGCCGGTAACGACGATCTTGAGGGTAGCAGCGGCGCAGATATTCTCGATGGAGGGGTCGGCAATGACATTCTTGCAGGTGGGGCTGGTGATGATCTCTACATCTACACGACAGGGCTTGACGAGAAACGAAGCGATTCTGGAGGGACAGACACGATATTCATCGAGGGTGGCATAACCATCAATGACATCACCATCTCAAACTACGACGCCGGCGGAAATGACGACGCCAAGATTGTTTTGAACACTGGCGTAGATGAGTTGATTGTTCATAGCTTGCGGCACGCCAGCTCTTCAAACCATATTGAAATACTCAAGTTTGATGATGGTTTTGAAACCAATCTCTTGCCGAGCTACAATAGTTGGTTTCTTGGAACATCCGGCAACAATACGGTCACGGGCAACGGAAGTGACAACGTCCTGATCGGCTATGCCGGGGACGATGCAATCAACTCCGGCTCCGGGGCCGACGACGCTCATGGCGGATCAGGAGTTGACACGATTCATGGTGACGGCGGCGAGGATCTCCTGCATGGCGGGGTTGGTAACGATGTCCTCTATGGCGATGATGGCCTAGATACCCTCTACGGAGGCTCCGGTGCCGACACGTTCATGCTGGAGGCGACGGAGGCCTTTAACAACGTCGATGTGATCAAGGATTTCAACGTCGCCAACGACAACGACGTGCTGGACATCTCCGACATCCTGGACGCCACGGCCTATAACCACGGCGTCGATGCGATCACCGACTGGGTGGAAATCACGACCAGCGGCTCGGACAGCGTGGTTAAGATCGATCGGGACGGCACGGGCGGCACCTACACCATGACACAGGTAGCCACGTTGCAGGGCATCACCGGCCTGACTGATGAAGCCGCCCTTGTGACCAGCGGAAACCTGCTCGCGGCCTAACCAATCTTCTGCTTGCGCACCGGGTTCGATTCCGCGTTTGGGCATCGAACCCGGTGGGACACACGCCCGGAATTCCGCAGTAAAATGCGGGAAGATCGAAGTGTCCCACCTTGCTCTAAGTACCTGAAATTACTCACTTGAAGCATCCCGCCCCTGGGCACCACGTTTTGCCCGTCGGCTACGCGTGGCTTAGCCACGCCAATCATAACTGCGAAGCGTGTCCGGCGTAGCTCGAGCGAAGCGAGGGCGAAGATGGACGGGGATCGATTCTTGCCTTGGTACCATCCACTGCCGGCTTACCTCGGCCGGCTGTGAGATAAGCGCTGGATGTGCTATCCTATGCGCATGACCAAAGCCGAGCTGAAGGAAATCCTTGATCGCGTACTGACCTGGCCGCCGGAGCGGCAGGCGGATGTCGTGCATGTGGTCGAGCTGATGGAACAACAAGACAACAACGCGCTGCGGCTGACCGACGATCAGGCTGCGGAGGTCCGGCGGCGGCTTGCCAAGCCAAGTCCGCAAACAATCCCCGCCGAAGAAGTCTTCAAGCGCTTCCGCTCGTCTTGAGCATGAAGGTCACGTTCGAGCCCGCCGCCAGCGACGACCTTGATCGTCTCTTTGCCTGGATCGCCAAGGACAACCCGCGAGTTGCGGTGAGCATGATCGCGCGCATCGAGGAAAAGGTCGCGCGGCTGGGAAGTCCCGAGCTGACCTATATGGGGCGCCCCGGCCTCGTTGAGGGCACGCGCGAACTCCTCGAATGGCCGTATATCATTGTTTATAGGGTCTACGAAGAGCGCGAGGAAATCGTTATCGTGTCCATCGTCCACGGCGCGCAAGATCGGAAAGGCGCGGAGCCGTAATCAGGAAATGTTGACCGAACCGCCGCAACTCAGCGCCCCCTGAAACTTCGCTCTACTGATAGAGCCACCAACGCGCCAGCCACAATGCGGCCAGATAGATCGTGCCAAGGGCGGCTGCGAAGATCAGTGTGAGCGGCCACAAATTGGATCCGTGGTACAGCGCGAAGAGGCTGAAACCCAATGAGGGCGCCGTCAGGAGCAGCGGCGCCAGCGCAGCCAGGCGCCAGCCGCCGGGCCATCGCAATATCGTCGCCGGCTGGACCACAAAATAGGCTGGCACGCCAGCCATGACGACGAGGCCGAGGATCGTCTCCATGGGGCGCTTCCTTCCGATGGATCGAGGTCAAGTCCTGCCCCAATCCTACCCGGTCGGATTTGCGTTTCCCTTAACCCCGGACTTCGCATTCATTGCAATGAAATAGCGAACGAAGCCCGGATGCGCGAAGCACCCGGGCTCTTGTTGGTGCAGACCCCGCATATCACTTCGCTCAAGCGGGCTACCAGCGAATGCTCACTTCTGCTCCTGCGCCTTCATCACTTCCGCGAACGGCTGCAGCGCCTTGTTCATGTCGTCGAGGCGCTTCTGCCATTCGGCGCCGGGCATGAAGGAGATGACGGGGACGTCGCCGGGCGAGGCCTTGAGGTATTCGGGGTCGCGCAGGCCTTCCGCGATGGCAGCCTCCAACTTCTTGGCGATCTCGTCCGGGATCGCCTTCGGCGCGGCGAAGCCGCGTTCGGCGGTCATCGTGACCGGGACGCCTTGTTCCTCCGCGGTCGGAACGTCGGGGAGGGCCGGCGAGCGCTGTTTCGACAGGATGGCGATCGCGCGGAGCGGGCCCTTGTTCCCCCCGTGCAGTTCGGGGAGTTCGCTGACGCTGACCAGGCCGACCTGCAGATGGCCGCCCAAAAGATCGGTCCGCTGCACGGCCGTGCCGCGGTAGGAGATTTCGTTGGGCTCGACCTTGGCGGCGCCCGCCAGCATGCGGATCGCCAGATGGCCGTTGGTGCCCGCGCCGTTATGGCCGAACGTCACCGAGCCGGGCTTGCTGCGCAGCGCCGCCAGCACGTCGGCCAGCGTGGCGTACTTGCTGTCCGCGGGCACCACGATCACGCTCTGGTCGTCGACCACGCGCGCGATCAGGCGGATCTCGTCCATGCTGTACTGGGTCTTTCGCGTCAGCGGGATGAAGTTGTAGCCGGGCACGTTGACCACGCCGATCGAGTAGGCGTCTGGCGCGGCGCGCTGGATCGCGGCAAACGCGATCTCGCCGCCGGCGCCCGGCTTGTTCATCACGACGAACTTGGCCTTGCCGCCCAGCTTCTGCTCGACGGCGGGCAGAAGCTTGCGCGCCATGACGTCGGTCGCGCCGCCCGGCGCAAAGCCGATCACGACCTCGATCGGCTTGTCGTCCGGCCATCCCGCCGAGGCTGGTCCGCAAGCCAAAACCCCGAATGCTGCTGCGACCAGAGCGATCTTGCGATACATGACGTTCCACCTTGCTTTTTGTTGTTGGCCGGTCGCGCCGCCGCGCGGGCAGTGTGACCGATGATTTGCGTTGACCGCTTGTAACGGCCCGGTGCGGCGAAGAACAGCCAGCGGCGCGCATAGCCCCATGAGCGAGGGGTGCGCGCCGCCGCTTCTGCGCGCGTCGACCTGTGCAGCGTCTTTTAGAGCTTGATCCCTGCTTGAATTGTTCTATCGTGGGTTGTCTCCCTGTCGGGGCTAGCCGATGACGGATCGGGATATTCAAAATGCGCTCGCGGTAGTCCAGCAAGCGCAGGCAGCGCTGACGAGCGCCGTAGCCATTGTTGGGCAGAAGCAGGCGGACCTTTCCAACAAGCTCGCTACCGCGAAAGATGCGCACGACGCAGCGGTGGCTGCGGCGAACGATCTTGAAGCCGCCAAGAAAGGTCCGGCGGTCGATAGTGCCGCGCTGCAAGGCAAAATTGCCGCTGCGACCGAAAAGTCGGCCGGCGCACTGAAATCAAGCGCTGAGTTGATCGGTGCTGTGGGCTTTGTTGGAGCGGTCGGCAGCCCGATCGATGAATGGAAGGAATGTCGCTCGACAATTGATCGGTTCGACAAGATACTTGTCGATCTGCGCAAGACCGGCTTCGGTTTCGTCACGGCTATCGCAGCCGGAGCGCAATTTATCTTCGCCGACGCAAACTACTTCGCCGCGAAGGCGGCGCTGTTGGCGATGCTGATCGTGCTGATAATTACCTTGTATTCAATTGATCTGGTACACTAGCAGTGGCTGGACGTTGCTGTCGAAAGAGCGAAGACAATCGAACGCGATCGCTTTTCCGGTTCGATCTCATTGACCATGGACATCGGCAGAAAATTCAAACCATTTCGAGCCGGAGCGCTCGGATTGATCTTGTACGCGATGCTACTGCTGGCAACTTGCTCGGTTTTCTTTTTCTCTGTTCCTAAAAGCGAGCCTCTGACGAGCGGGCATCACGGGTTCGTCGCCATCACATTCTTCGTCGGCATGTCGATGATGATAGGCTCGTGGATTTTTTCCGACGACGGGCGCCGCGCGCGGATGGGCAGCGAATTCGTGGTGATCGTCGGCCTGATTGTCGCTGTTTTGGTTGGCGGACGCCTCTTCGGGAAGTTTTAGCATCCGGGCGACTTTTCCTCCCAAACAGCTTTTTCTGAAACGCAACGATGGATTATCACCGCGGGATGTGGCCAATTGGCACGACGGGCAAATCAGCAAAACCTGTCCAGCCGTCTCGCCAAAAATATACCGCTTAGCCCGCAGGCCAAATCAGCCGTATAACTCCGCGCATCTCATCCACCAAAGGGGCGTTGGCCACGTCACGAACGCGCGGTGAGATGCGGTGGACGCGAAAGGCGCAGCTGACGTTGGCGCCTGATGCGGACGGCGAAGTCGTGTGGTCCTGGCGTCGCGGTGCTGGCGCTAAGCTTCCCGGGTCATCTCGGGGAGCGACGGTGGCAAAAGAGCCGTTCACCGGGGAGAGTACGAAGCAAGCCGTAACCCATCGCGCAGGGAAAGCCGGAATGCCTCCGCTGGACCTGTATGCTCGTGTGCGTTTCCTTCTACCCATTGCACACGAGACCGCGGGTGCAGCGTGCATCCGGCTTTCCCTGCGCCCTTTGTTTCTGATGAGGGCGGATTGTTCTGCAAACCTCGGGCGAACGATGCCGCGAGAACGTAGACGCACACCCAACTGTCATCACCCGCGAAAGCGGGTGATCCAGTATTCCAGAGACGCCAATGGTTGAATCGATAAGCCGTAGTGTACTGGATCGTCCGGTCAAGCCGGACATGACAGCGAACTCCACCCCACGACAAGCGATGCGATGGGCGGTCGGCCTAAAATCCGAACGGGCCAAATATCGCCGCAAAGATCGCCGCGATCACGGGATGAGCCGGCCAGCTTCGGGCAACCGACACACCCTAAACTCCCGGGACATTCCCGAGGGGCTCCCATGGTGTCGACGTATCTCGCCTACAATTCCATCGTGCGCAATCTCAGGCAGTCGATGACGCGCGTCGAGCAGCAGGCCGACGTGACCCGGAATGCGGCCTACTACCGCGACAACATCGGCAAGGTGAAGACGGTCGACGACCTCCTGAAGAACGATCGGCTGTATCAATATGCGATGAAAGCCTACGGTCTGGAGGACATGACCTACGCCAAGGCCTTCATGAAGAAGGTGCTGGAGAGCGATCTCTCCGATGCCAACAGCTACGCCAACAAGCTGGTCGACAAGCGCTACCGCGAGTTCGCGGCCGCCTTCACGTTCGGCGGCTCGGAAGCAGCCATCGCCCAATCGGAAAACCAGACCGATGAAATGATCGGCCTGTACAAGGCAACGGCGACGCGCCAGGTCGAGGCCATCGACGAGGACACGCGCTACTACAACCTCATGATCGGCAGCGTGACCAACGTCGATCAACTCCTGAACGACGACCGGCTTCGCGCTTACGTGTTTGCGGCGTTCGGCATCGACGACAGCCAGTGGTCGCGTGAGACGATCAAGGGCGTGCTCTGCAGCGATCCGACCGACCCCAACAGCTACGTCAACACGGCCTGGGTCTCCAGGGTGGACGATCTCGGTCACCGGATCGACCAGGCGCAGGCGGATGCCGTCGACGCCAGCGCGAAGATTTCGAACTACATGACGCAACTGGCGCAGCCCGGCGCCGATATGAATGATCTCAGGGCGAAGATCACGATGGAGCGGGCGCGCCTTTCGAAAAGCAACGCCGATATCGTGAGCTACAACGACGCCATTTCCATGATCAGCCGTTATGTCGACCTCGCCGCCGGATTCGAGTTTTCGCCGGACGGGACGCTGCCGGCTGGCACACCCGCCCAGATCGACGCCAACCGCGAAGTCACCAATGAAGGCTTCGTCCTCAGCAAGGGCGCGGTCTATCTCGCGGCGGATGAGGAGAACCAGGCGATGGCGATCAGCCAGTTCAGGTCGCTCATCTACAGGATGGAATCGGTCGAACAGTTCGTCTCCACGCCGAACGTCTATAATTTCGCGCTCAAGGCCGTCGGCCTCGATCCGCAGAAAGTCTCCGCGGCAACGATCAAGGCGGTGCTCAGGAGCGATGCAGCCGATCCGAAAAGCTACGTCTATACGCTGAAGGACGACCGCTACGTCCAGCTCGCACGCGCGCTGAATTTTGACGGCAAGGGCAACGTGACCTCGCCGCTGTTGGCGCAGGATTCGGCGGAAGTCGTCCAGATCGCGCGCGACTACATCGTCGCGAAAACCAAATTCGCCAGCGCGACCGAACAGCCCGCACTTCGGGCCCAGGCCGAAAAGGATGCGGTGTACTACCGGAACGCCATCGCCGACGTCGGCAGCGTGGCAGAGTTGCTCAAGGACAGGAAGATGGTCGATATCCTGCTCGTCTCGAAGGGCATCGATCCGGCGAAGGTGACCACCGACTATCTGCGCAAGATCTTCAGTTCGGACCTGACCGACGCCAAAAGCTTCGCCAACACCGAGAAGGATCCCCGCTTCGCCGAGATCGCGGCGTCGTTCAATTTCGACAGACAGGGCAACGTTGCCCGTCTCGCGCAGATCGGTCCGCAGAAGCGGGATCAGCTGCTCGAAACACAGAACAAATACCTTAAGCAGAACCTGGAATCGCAGCAGGGCGATGCCAATCCCGGAGTCCGTCTGGCGCTGTATTTCCAGCGCAAGGCCGGCGACGTCACGTCGGCCTACGACATCCTCGCCGACAAGGCGCTCGCCGAAGTGTTTCGCACCACCTACGGCCTGCCCGACTCGGTCGGCAGCATGGGCGTCGACCAGCAGGCCAAGGTGGTGGAGAAATATCTCAACCTGAAGGACCTTACCGATCCGGCCAAGCTCGAAAAGCTGCTGAATCGTTTTTCCGTGATGTACGACCTGAAGAACGGCAGCTCGAAAGTGTCACCCGCGCTCGCCATCCTGCAGAGATCCGGCGGGAGCATCGGTCAGGACGCGCTGATGTCGATTGCCCAACTGGGCAAACGGTAGCGATCAGCCGCGCCGGCCATGGCTGCCGGTTCGCGGCGGAAGCCTTGCGCGGCGCCGGATCAGGCATAACTATTGGATCGCCGCTGGCGTCGCCTGTCGGATCGCAAAGCCATCCGCTTCCGAACCGGGAAGTTGCTTCATGACCGAATGGTATTTTGTCTGGGTCGAAGGTCTGCGCGGGCCGATGCCGCAGAAATGGTCGTCGGACGGGCTGTGGGGGCAGGTCGGCCGTCAGGACGTCATCGTCCGTTTCTCGCTGACCGACCAGGAAGCGCATCTCCCGCTCGACCAGCTCGCAAAACTGCATCCCATTCCCGACCGCAAATAGCAGGCACCTGTGCAGGCGTCACTTGGCTGCGTCGGTCCGCGCCCGGCGTCCCTCGATCGGATAGCCGGGATCGTTGAAGCCCGGCGTCGACGGATGGCCGCTCACCACCAGGCGGTCGATCAGCGCCTCGTCTTCCGCCGTGAACCGATAGTCCAGCGCCTTGATGTAGTCGTCCCATTGCGCCTCGGTGCGCGGACCCGCGATCACGCCGGAGACGAACGACGAGTTCAGCACCCACGATACCGCGAACTGCCCGGCGGTGATGCCGCGGGCTTCCGCGTGCTGCTTAATCTCCTGCGCGAGTTGCAGCGATTCCGGCCGCCACTCGGTTTGCATCATTCGCTTGTCGGCGCGGCCGGCACGCGTGTCCTTGTCGGGCGCCGCATCCGGCCTGTACTTGCCGGTCAGCACGCCGCGCGCCAGCGGGCTGTAGGGCACGATGCCGAGGCCGTAATAGCCGCACGCCGGAAAATGCTCGACCTCCGGCATCCGGTTCATGGCGTTGTAATAGGGCTGGCTGACGATCGGGCGGTCGATCCCGTTGTCGTCGCAGATGTTGCAGATTTCGGCGACGCGCCAGGCGCGGTAGTTCGAGACGCCGAAATAGCGGATCTTGCCTTGGCGCATCAAATCGCCCATCGCCCGTACGGTCTCGGCGAGCGGCGTCGCGTGATCCTCTTTATGCAGATAATAGATGTCGATGTGATCGGTCCCGAGCCGCCTCAGGCTTTCGTCTGCCGCCTGCAGCACCCAGCGCCGCGACAGCCCGCCGCGATTGGGATCGTCACCGATCTGATTGGCGAGCTTGGTCGCGAGAATCCAGTTGCTTCTGTTGTTCGAGATCGCGCGGCCGACCACGGCTTCCGAGTTACCGCCATTATAGGCGTCCGCGGTGTCGATGAAGTTGATGCCGGCCTCGCGCGCCCTGGCGATGATGCGCGACGACGTCGCCTCGTCGGTCGGCCCGCCGAACATCATGGTGCCCAGACAGATCGGCGAAATCTTCAGGCCGCTGCGGCCAAGGTTACGATATTGCATCGGGTGGCTCCTCGATTCTGTAACGTCATTCCGGGGCGATGCGAAGCATCGAACCCGGAATCTCGAGATTCCCGGGGGTGCAATTGCACCCCTGAGGTCCGGTCCTTCGGACCATCCCGGAATGACGGCATACTCAACCCTCGCTCTTCAATATCTTGAACACGCCGCTCGCCATTGCGATACAGCGCTTGTCGACGGTCACCTCGGTCGTGATGAAAATGAGGCTGCGGGTGGAGCGCACCACGTGCGGCTTCGACACCAGCACCTCGCCGATCTTGCCGGCTTCGACGAAATGCGTATCGAGCTGGACCGTGGCCAGCGTCGGCTTGCCCGAGACGTAGCGGGCGGTCATGCCGCAGGTGCGGTCGGCGAAGGTCATCAGGACGCCGCCCTGCACCAGGCCGCGGCGGTTGTGATGCTTGTCTTCGGTGATCAGCGCGTACTCATGCTCGCCATTGACGACACGCTGCTACAGCGGGCCGATCAGATGCAGGAATCCGCTGGTTTCGACGATCTTCCAGCCGTCGGATTTGAGTTTGTCCGCGGCCTTGGCTGTCATGTCGTGCTTTCCGTTTCTCGCGGGCTGTCATGCTGTCCGGTCATTTCATCTGACGCGCTAGTGTTGTAGTCAAGCGGGATGGTCCGGTCATTTGACGATACCACCCGGCGGAATATCGCAGAGCTCTGCGCGGCCTTCACACGGGCGCCTGCCGGCGAGGCGGAGCCTGTCTTGAAGCGGGCCGCCGTCGCCATTGCGCTCACCGGGGCGGAGACCGGGGACGGCACGTCGTTTCTGCTGACCCGCCGCGCCGCGAGCCTGCGATCGCATGCTGCGCAATGGGCGCTGCCGGGCGGGCGCTGCGACCCGGGCGAGACGCAGGCGCAGGCCGCGCTGCGCGAGCTCCACGAAGAACTCGGCGTCGGTCTCGCCGAGGGCGACGTGCTGGGCCTGCTCGACGATTACCCGACGCGATCGGGCTATCTCATCACGCCCGTGGTGGTCTGGGTCGGCACCAGCGCCGAGATTTCGCCGAACCCGGCCGAAGTCGCTTCCGTGCATCGCATCGCGCTCGACGACATCGAGCGGGAGGATGCCTTCAGCTTCACGAAAATTCCCGAGAGCACGCGGCGCGTGATCCGCTTCCGTCATGCCGGCCAGCACATCCACGCGCCGACGGCGGCGCTGATCTATCAGTTCAGCGAAGTGCTGGCGGGACGCCAGACGCGCGTGGCGGAACTGGAACAACCGGTGTTCGCCTGGAAGTAGGCGGTCACGCGCGCGAGGCGATGCGTCTTGCGAATGCGGATCGTTTCGGCGACGATAGTTGGCAACAATAAGAATAATCCGGGAGTTCGCCCAAGATGTTCAAAAAATGGCTTTGCGCTGCCGCCGCCATGCTCGCCGCGGGCGCAGCGATCGATTCCGCGCAGGCGCAAATCTATCCTGCGCGCGCGATCACACTGGTGATTCCGTTCGCGCCCGGAGGCAGCACCTCGATCGTCGGTCGCGGCATCGCCGACAAGATGAGCGAACTGCTCGGCGAGAAGGTCGTGGTCGACAACCGTCCCGGCGCCGGTGGCACCGTCGGCACCAAGGCGGTGGCGAAGAGCGATCCCGATGGCTACACGCTCTTGCTGGGCTACACCGGCACGCTCGCGATCGGTCCCTCGCTGTACAAGAATCCCGGCTACGACCCGCGCAAGGATTTCGCGCCGATCGGAATGATCGGCAATGCGCCGAATTCGCTGGTGGTGCATCCGTCGTTCCCCGCCAGGACCGTCGCCGAACTGATCGCCTTTGCGAAGGCCAATCCCGACAAGGTCAATTTCGGTTCGGCCGGCGCCGGCACCGCCAGCCATATCACCGGCGAATATTTTGCCCGCGCGGCCGGCATCAAGCTGGTGCATATCCCCTACAAGGGCACGGGGCCTGCGCTGACGGATCTGTTGGGCGGCCACATCCCGATGGCGTTCGCGCCGATCCCGGCTTCGCACTCCAACATCGCGGCCGGAAAACTGCGCGCACTGGCGGTGACCAGCACCGTTCGCTCCGGCCTGCTTCCCGACGTGCCGACGATGATCGAAGCCGGGCTCACCGGGTTCGACGCCTCGCTCTACTACGGCCTCGCGGCGCCGGCCGGCACGCCGCGGCCGATCATTGACAAGCTCAACAAGGCGCTGCGCGATGCGCTCGCTTCCGACGAGGTGAAGAAGCAACTCGGCAACGACGGAACCGAGATCACGCCCGGCACGCCGGAAGATTACGGCGATTTCATCGACAAGGATGAGAAGAAGTGGTCGAAGCTGGTAAAAGCCAGCGGCGTCGAGCAGGAATAGGGCCGAAAGTCGCGCCCCTTCGGGGCTGACTTCGCAGGCACGCTTGCTAAAAGGGAGCGATGCGCCCACCGTTGATTCGCATTGGTTCCGGATTTCTCGCGCTCGCGCTGCTGGCGGGTGCGTCGCCTGCCGCAGCGATGGATGCGGCTGAGCATTTGAATGCGATGGCGCAGGCCGCCTCGCCGCAAGCGATCGCCGAATATCGCCGCAAGCTGAAGGAGTATCAGCAGGCGCGCGCCGCTTTCGACGAGCAGGCGGGCGCCTACTGGTCCTCGATCTACGAGAAGCGAAAGGGCCGCAACGCCAAGCGCAGGGAGCGCCAGGCGATCACGCTCGACGACTACGTGCTGACGCAGCCGCCGACCTACACCGGCCCGGCGCGGCCGGTGAGTCCGGAGCCGGAGGAGGAGAAGCCGCCGCGCGAGCGCAAGCCGATTCCCGTGGTCGCCGATTTCCTCAAGGCCGCCGCCGAGCAATTTCAATTCGTTCCGCAGCGGCCGGCGTCTGAAGTCGAGTTCAAGCGAGCCTACGCCCGGTACGCGCTCGCGTCAGGATTGACGCGCGAGCAGGCGGTGCGGGTCTATTCGTTCGAGACCGGCGGCAACGGCAATCACGACATGCAATCGGGCCTGAGCACGTCGCGGCCGGGTTCGCGCGCGATCTCGACCGCGATCGGCTACAATCAGTTGCTCACCACCAACAGCGTCGTACTGATGGCCGAGCAGGGCCACGAGTTGATCAAGGAACTGACGGCGAAGGCCGCCGGCCTGTCGGGCGCGCCGCGCAAGGCGATGGACCACAAGCTCGCGGTGCTGAAGAAGATGGCGGCGTTCTCGCGTACCGTGCCGGGCGCCTGGTCGGAGCATGAAAAGCTTGCCAACACGCCGCAGGGCTGGGCGGTGCATGCCATGGTGCTGGACGTGGACGTCGGGCCGATGCTGCAGACCCACAAGCTCCTGACATCGGTTCATTTCGCGCGCGCCAAGGGCCATAGCCGTCCGTTGACGGCCGCCGAACTCGAAATGATGAACCTGACCGGCGACGGCACCGGGCTCGACATGGTGACGATGCCGCAGGCGATGCGCGAGCGGGTGCCGACCTCGAATTTCTTCCAGCGCGGCGGCTACGAGCGCAACCTCGTCGCGATCCGCCACAACACCGTGGCGAAGCTGCTCGCGGTCACCGACGAGCGGATGGATTTCAACAGCAACAAGCCCGGCGCCAAGGAATTGGCCGCGGCGTTTTAGGTGGATGGCGAATGGATGATTCTTCCCTCTCCCCTTGTGGGAGAGGGTGGATCGACGACGCGAAGCGGCGGCGAGACGGGTGAGGGGTCTCTATCCGCGGAGAGAACCCCTCATCCGGCGCGGATTGCATCCGCGCCACCTTCTCCCACAAGGGGAGAAGGGAAGGAAGACCCCCTCAGTTCGACCCGAACATGAAGCTGCCATCGCCCTCGAGATAGGGGCCGGACCGCATGTAGAGCTGTCCATTCGTGCCGATGAAGAACAAGGTGCCCTTCGGCACCTTCTTGGCACCCTTCAGCAGCAAGCCCGCATTGTTGGTGCCCATCTTGTAGGAGAGCGTCTTGCCGTCCTTGCCGTAGGCGTAGCCCATGTCCGATTTCAGATCCCACGGCGTTGGCGCTGCGGCTTGCGCGAATGCAGATGTCGCTACGCCCGCGAGTGCGGCCGCCATCAAAATCGACTTCGTCGAAACTCTCATCGTCGTCATCCTCCCAGCGCCCTTCAGCGGCTCCGTCCCACGTTTTGAACAAATCACGAACGGTAATATTCAGTCAATTGGGACCTTCGACGCATTCACGTTGCCATTGAGACTTTGTGATTTCCCGGCTTCGACTTCCCGACTATGTTCCGCTTTCGGTCGCGCGAACCGCATTGCGAGAATGTCAGGGGATGATTCGTATGAACCACGTCATGAAAATCGGTTTAGGTGCGGCATTGTCAATCCTGGCGCTGGCTCCTGCCGCGGAAGCCGACGAATTCAAGCTCTCTCACAACCAGCGGATCGCCTGCAGCCGCGGTCTGGCGCCGGGCAAGCTGAACACGGCGACCTGCAAATCCTACGCTTACGTGTTCAACGCCAAGACCTCCGAATATTTCCGCTGCCAGGTCTCGCTGGCGCTGACGCGGGACAACAAGGAGGTCATCAACGTGCAGGCCGATGGCGGCTGCACCAAGAAGACCCGGATATTCGATACCGATTCGAGCTATTCGTTCGACGCCACCGAGACCGAGGCGCCGAACACCAACTCGTTCTTCGGCCCCGGCGGCTACGCGGTGTGGGCCAGCGACAACAATGCGCCGAAGGTGCGCGGGTGCATCATCATCTCGTCCGGGCTCGGCTCCGACATTGCCAAGTGCATCGACATGAAGTTCGACTAGGTCCGGCCAGCGGCGCATCCTAGTTCGGGCCGGAGGCCATCTGCGGGCGTGACCGGGCGAACTTCCTGATCGCCTGTGGCTTGCCGAACAGATGGCCCTGTACCAGGTCGAAGCCCATCTCGTGCGCGGCGAGAAAGTCGGCGCGGGTCTCAACACCCTGGGCGATGACGCGGGCGCCATGGTCACGGCCCAGCTCGACGATCCGGCGGCACACCGTCTGTTTCAGCCGGTCATCGGCGCTGTCGTTCACGAACTCACGGTCGACCTTCAGCTCGACGAACGGGAAGCTCACCAGCTCCATCAGAGATGGCCACTCCGCGCCGACATTGTCGATCGCGAACGCGATATTGTGCAGGCGCGTCGCCTTTGCGACCTCGAGCACCAGCGCGGGATTTTCGATCACCTCGCTGCTTTCGACTTCGATCAGCAGTCCGCCGAACGCGGGATGGGTGGGAACGGCGCGGCAGAGATCGCGCACCGCGTACTGATCTCCGAAAAACGAGACCGGCAGGTTGATCGAAAGATCGACCGGGCCCTGGCTCTCGAGCAGCTGCCGCCAGTCCTCGATGGCGCGGCCGACCGCGAACTCGGACAGGGCGCGAAAATGCGGATCCTTGTCGTCGGGAATGAAGTACGCCGGCGGGACCACGCCCCAGGCCGGGTGTCGCATCCGGACCAGCGCTTCCGCGCCGCTGGGGACCAGCGTGCGGACGTTGATCTTTTGCTGATACCAGAGTTCGAGCCAGCCCGCCTTCAGCGCTTCGGCCACGTCTACCGCCGGGCTCGGCGCCGGCTCGGCCGGCAGCATCGCCGCCACGGTCTCGCGCAGGCTTCCCGCGCTAAACGGCGTCTGCAGCGAGGGCAGCATGGCGATGCCGTATTCCTCGCCGATCTGCCGGACCGCCCTCACCATGATCGACTGCGGCTGGCCGATGACGAGAACCTTGCCGGCGAAATTCTTTCGTACCACGACCTCGAGAATGTCGCCGGGCTCCAGGCCGTTGGCACACACGCTGAGCACGAGCAGGTCCGGCTGGTGGATGTCGAGCACGCTGGGAAGATCACTGGCCTGGCCGCACTCGCTGGTGACGAAGCCGAGATCTTCGAGTGCGTCCGAGAGAAACAGCCTGAGGTGCTTCTTGCTGTCGATGACACAGGCGCGGGGTGTCAGCTTGCGGTGGCCGAAAGGACCGGCGTGCACATCCCCATGAAAGTTGATCCCGCTCATCGTCGCCCTCCCACCCGACAGAAACCCCGGATGCAGTCGTACATCCGTGATGCGGCGGCAATGATGGAATCTTTTTGGACGGAGCTAGTTTTGCTAGAGTAAGGTTAAGACGGAAATTTGCAGTGGGAATCGCAAGTGCGTTTCTCGCCGATGACCCGATGGTGCACCGCACCGGTCGGCATTTTATCAGGCAAGAAAAGAAAAAGCCGCGGCCCATGACGGGCCGCGGCCGAATGAATTGCGGTAGAAGCGACGCGTTTATTTGCCGATGCCCTTTTCCTTGAAGTATTTCAGCGCGCCGGGATGGAACGGGATCGGCGAGCGCTCCTGAACCTGGTTGTCGAGCGTGAAGCTCTCGGCTTCCTTGTGCACGGCAACGATGTCGGCCTTCTTCTCCACCAGTGTCTTGACGATGGCATAGGCGTCGTCATTGCTCATCTTGTCGCCGGTGACAATCAGATTCCACACCTCTGTGATGGAATTGTCCTTGTCATAGCCGGGATACGAGCCTGCCTTGATCTTGCTGGCAGTGTAGAGCTTGCCGTGCTTGGCGTTCATCTTGTCGGCCAGGTCGCCGTGATCGATCAGCTTCATCTTGAGGCCGGGTGTCGCCGCGAGATCGGTGACCGCGGCGGTCGGAATGCCGCCGACCCAGAAGAAGGCATCGATCTTGCGGTCCTTGACGGCGTTGACGGATTCGGAAACACCGAGCCGTTCGCGCTTCATGTCCTTGTCCTTGTCGAGACCGGCCGCCTCGATGACGCGGAATGCCATCACCTCGGTGGCGCTGCCGGGCGATCCGGTCGAGACGCGCTTGCCCTTCAAGTCCGCCATGGTGTTGATGCTGCTGCCTTCGATCGTCACCACATGCATACGGTTCGGATAGACCACGAGCAGCGCCTGCAGCGGCACCTTGCCGCTCTTGAACTTGTCCTCGCCCTTCAGCGCATCGAGCGCGGCGTCGGCCATGGTGAAGCCCATTTCGCTCTTGCCGGTGCCGATCAGTTTGAGATTGTCGACCGATCCGCCGGTGACCTCGGCGGTAGCCTGCACGTTGGGAAGGCTCTTCGAGAGCACGTTGGCGACGGCGCCGCCCAGCGGGTAGTACACGCCGCCGGTGCCGCCGGTTCCGATCGACATGGTCTTCTGCTGGGCGTGGGCTGCGCCCGCGAATGCGAGCCCCAGCGTCATCGCCAGGATGGCTGTAGTCTTCTTCATGTTCGTCTCCTCAATCCCTTCATTAACTATGTCGTGAGCGCAGGCCGCTCTGGCGACCGCGTTCGGGCCTGCCACAGTACGACGCCAAGACCGATGATCAGCCCCGGCACATAGGTGTAGCTGATATCGCGGCCGATGATCCATTCGACGATCGCCTCGATCAGGCTCGGGAACACCAGCAGCAATCCGGATAGCAGAAGCAGGCCGCGCTCCACCGGCGTATTTTGTCGCAGGGCCCAGTTCTGGGCGAACGCCGCCAGCGCCAGCAGGCCGAAAGTGGTCTTGGCCGTGATCTCGAGAATATCGATCCACGACCCACCTTTCGGGATCGACAGCAGCAGCCCGACGCCTTGCGGGTCGAGCACGAACACGAACGGAACCAGGAACGCCGGCAACGTGTATTTCCAGGATTGCAGCGTCGTCCGGTAGGGATCGCCGCCGGTGATGGCCGCGGCAGCGAACGGCGACAGCGCCGTCGGCGGTGACACCTCCGACAGGACGGCATAGTAGAAGATGAACATGTGCGCGGCGTAGTCGGGCACGCCGAGCTTGATCAGCGCGGGAGCCGCGATCACCGCGCAGATGATGTACGAGGCGGTCACGGGCACTGCGAGACCGATGATCCAGACGATCAGCGAAGTGTAGATCGCCGTCAGCAGCAGGCTGCCGCCGGCATAGCTGATGACGATCGCCGAGAATTTCAGGCCGAGACCGGTCAGCGTCACGATGCCGACGACGATGCCGGCGCAGGCGCAGGTGGTTGCGGCATTCAGCGCGCCGATCGAGCCGTCGGCCAGTGACTTCACCAGCTTGGCCGGCATCAGCGCGGTCTCCCTGCGCAGGAAGGAGAGCGCGAAGGTGACGAGGATGGCGTAGAACACCGACAGCGATGGCGAATAGCCAATGATCATAAACACGACCACGGCGAGCAGAGAGATGAAGTGGAAGCCGTATCGCATCGTCATCCGGCCGAGCGACATCTCGGGCCTGAAGGTCACATTCTTGGCGTGAAATTTCTTGGCGTCCAGTTCGACCATGAACAGCAGCGACATGTAGTAGAGACATGTCGGGATGGTCGCCATCCAGATCACGTCGAGATAGCTGATCTTGAGAAACTCTGCGATCAGGAACGCAGCCGCACCGAGCACCGGCGGCGACAGGATCGCGCCCAATCCGCCGGCGGCGAGCAGGCCGCCCGCGGCGTTTCTCTCGAAGCCGGCCTTGGCCATCATCGGATAGGCCACGGTGCCGATCATGACGGTCGTGGCGACGCCCGATCCGGAGGGGCCGCCGAGCAGGAACGACGACAGCACCACGGTGCGGCCGGCGCTGTTCGGTTTGCCGCCCATCAGCGCCAGCGAGAAATCGATGAAGAACTTGCCGGCGCCGGAATGCTGCAGGAACGCGCCATAGATGGTGAACAGGATGATCAGCGTCGCCGACACGTCGACTGCGACGCCGAAGATGCCTTCCAGCGTAATGAAGAGGTGGCCGACCAGACGATCCACGTCATAGCCGCGATGGGTCCAGGGCGCCGGCAAATGCGGTCCGAGCATCGCATAGGCGATGAACAGAATTGACACGACAGGCATGATCGGACCGGTCGTGCGCCGCGTCGCCTCCAGCAGCAAGATGATGAATACGATGCCGACGATCACGTCCCAGCGGTCGGGCGCGGTGGCGCGGTCGGTGAAGTCCTCGCCGCCCCACAGCGCATAGATGATGGTCGCGATCGCTACGATCCCGGGCACGACGTCCCACCACCGCACGCGATTGCGAAACCGCGTCGCCAGCGGAAACAGCAGGAAGCTCAGCACCAGCGTGAAGGCGACGTGGGTGTAGCGAAGTTCCTGGGTCGGAACGATGGCGTAAGCCGCATAGAGATGGAACAGGCTCATGACCACGGCGATCGTGGTCGAAATTCTTCCCGGCCAGCCCATCAGGCGGTTGGCGGCGCCTTCTTCGGCCTCGACGAAGGATTCGGCCTTCTGCAGTGCCTCGTCCGAAACCGCGACGACCTCATCGTTGCGCGGCGTTGTCTTCTCTGCAGCCATGCTTCCCCCGGGGGCACCCTTGTCTCAGGCCCGGCTCCCGCGGGCCCGTTTCGCCGCGCATTCACCCCGGTTTGGGTATCCGTGGCAAGGGGCTTATCGGCGTATGCCCGCCGGCGTCGCTTTAGCTCATCGGACAGGTTGACCCGGAAGCTCGATCCGGTCCAGTTTTCCGGCCAATTTGACGCCAGGGGAGAAGAAGTCGATGGAACGGCTCAAGGGCAAGACGGCGATGGTGGTGGGTGCGGGATCGATCGGTCCCGGCTGGGGTAACGGCAAGGCGACGGCCGTGACCTTTGCTCGCGAAGGTGCGCAGGTGTTCTGCGTCGATCGCAACGGCGCCGCCGCGCAGGAAACCGTCGATATCATCACCGGCGAAGGCGGCAATGCGACCGCTTTCACCGCCGACGTCTCGCGCGAAGCCGAAGTGGCGGCGATGACGGCGGCGTGCCTGAAGGCCTATGGCCGCATCGACGTGCTCGACAACAATGTCGGCATCGCCGAGATGGGCAACGTCGTCGAGGTCGACGAGGCGAGCTGGGATCACGTCTTCGCGGTCAATCTCAAGAGCGCCTATTTCGCCATGAAGCACGTCATCCCGGTGATGCAGAAGCAGGGCGGCGGCTCGATCATCAACATCTCGTCGATCGCCTCGATCCGGCACCTCGGGATTTCCTACGTCACCTATGGCGCCTCGAAGGCGGCGATGAACCAGATGACGAAGACGACTGCCGTGCAGTTCGCGCGCGATCATGTCCGCGTCAACTGCATCCTGCCGGGCCTGATGAAAACGCCGATGGTCGCGCATTCCGCAGGCCTCGCGGCGAGCTATTCGGCCGGTGATGTCGAGGCGATGTGGCGGGCGCGCGATGCGCAGGTGCCGATGGGCCACATGGGCGACGCCTGGGACGTCGCCAATGCAGCGCTGTTTCTGGCGTCCGACGAATCGAAATACGTCACCGGCATCGAGCTGGTGGTCGACGGCGGGATCACGGTGAAGGCGAGTTAATGTTCCGAGGCGCGCGATTTGCTCGCGCCCCCGGAATGACGGAGCCACGTTCTGCTACTGCGCCATCGCCAATATGCCGCCCGCGAAGGAATGCCAGAGCGGGGAGACGCTGATCGGCCAGTTCAGGATCTTCACGGCGATCAGCGCGATGCCGCCATAGACGTAGACCGGATGCGGCCGGCCGCGGGTGCGCCAGTCGAACACCATGGCGACCACGAGCAGCAGATAGGCGACGAAGGCCGGCGGGATCGTCACCGGCACCGGCGGCGGGCCGGCGGGGCCGGGAGGCGCCAGGAAGGTGAGAAACCAGCGCGCGACGGCGGCGTCCAGCACCGAAATGCCGGCCAGCAGCATCAGCCGCTTGTGGATTTCGGGTCGGCGGATATTGGCGATCGCCAGCGCAAACACGATCGCGAAGAACAGAATTCCGCTGAGCGGGACGATCGCAAACGCGATCCCGTCATATGTCATTCCCGCGTCGGCGGAGCGCTTCATCGCATGTACCGCCACCAGGAAGCCGAAGATCGTCATCGCGGTTGCGAGCGAGACGCCGATCATCCCGATCGCCCGGTGCCGTGCGACTTTGCCGGATGCGGCAAGCCAGGTCTGGAACGCGAAATAGAGCGACCAGGCAAAGAACAATAGCCCGTGAAAATGAACGACGGGCGAAGCCGAGAATGAACGGGTGGCGAGCGGCATCCAGTAGGTCGGCGCGAAGCCGACAAAGGCGACGGCCGTGCAGGCCAGCGCCATGTAGAAATAGAAGTAGCCGGTTGAAGATTGCGCGAAAGCGCGCGGCGGATGGTAGTCGGTTAATGTGGTCATGGTTCTTGAGTCTGCGAGACCTGTGAAAGGTTCATGAATAATCGTTCGGCGGAATATCCTTCCGCGTGCAAAGTGGTGCGCTTTCCCCTACGTCACCTTTCGGTCAAAATCTGTGATCCGGATTACAGAGGAAAGTCGCAGGCTGCCGTTGTCGGAAACGCAACGCGCTTGCTAGGATCGTCGGCAATCAGCGCTTTCCCCGGATCAATCGATGCAAGGCTTTACTTTCACCCGCAAACTGCTCGCGGCCTTCCTGCTGTGGATCGGATTTGCACATGATGCGTCCGCGACCCAGGTCGAGCCGGCCAAGGATTTGCGGATCGATCCGGCGCTCTGCCTTGCCGCGGCGCTCGCGCGGAACGACGACAAGACGCTGGACGTTTGCGGCGCGCTGATCAACAACGCCAAGACCGAGAAGCCCGATCGCATCAAGGCGCTGATCGCGCGCGCGACGGTCTACGAGCGCAAGGACATGATCGACCGCGCCATCACCGACTACGACAGCGTACTTCGCCTCGATCCGACGCTCGCCGATATCCATAACGCGCGCGGCGAACTCTGGCGCAAGGAGGGCGACCTGCCGAAGGCGGTGGCCGATTTCGCTGCCGCCATCAAGCTGAACCCGGATCATATTGCCGCCAGAGCCAACCACCGCTCGCTGGCGCTGGAACTGGAGCGGCTGGGGGCGCTGAAGGCAGTCGCGGGCAAGCCGAGTTTCAATTGTGCCACCGCCCGGCGCAAAGTTGAAAAAGCGATCTGCGCCGATCCTGCACTCGCCGATCTCGACCGGGAAGTCTACGGCTCATATGTCAGGGCAACCCGTGAATCGAAGAGCCCGCGACAGGCGAAAAACCTGCGACGCGAGCAGGAGGAGTTCATCGCCCGGCGCAATGCCGCGTACGGCCGTCCGGACTACGATCTGCAGAAGGCGATGCGACAGCGGCTGAAGCAGATCAACGGAGCCGACGCTTACTAGCGTGGCCATCTGTTGAGGCTTGATCTGGCGCAACTTCCCGTGACAATGCCTGGCATAAAGCCTTGCCCAGCCGTCAAACCCGGGGTCACCCGGCCGCGACGGCGGAGTGCGCGACCGGGAGAGACGCCATGAATATCCACGGGAAAAGCAGGTACCAGGAGGTCCATGCCCGCTCGCTGGCCGACCCCGAGGGATTTTGGGCCGAAGCGGCGCGCGAGATCGACTGGATCGAGCCGGCCAAAAAGATCTTCGATCCCGCGATGGGGGCGTATGGCCGCTGGTTCGCCGGCGCCGTGGTCAACACCTGCTACAACGCGCTCGACCGCCACGTTGCGGGCGGCCGCGCCGACCAGGTGGCGCTGATCCACGATTCGCCGCTCACCAACTCGATCTCGAAATTCACCTATGCCGAGATGCTGAAGGAGGTGCAGACGCTCGCCGCGATCATGCAGGACTTCGGCGTCAGCAAAGGGGACCGCGTCATCCTCTACATGCCGCTGGTGCCGGAAGCGGTGTTCGCGATGCTGGCCTGCGCGCGGATCGGCGCGGTGCATTCGGTGGTGTTCGGTGGCTTCGCCGCGAAGGAACTCGCGACCCGGATCGAGGACGCCAAGCCGAAACTGATTTTCTCGGCAAGCTGCGGCATCGAGCCCGGCCGCATCGTGCAATACAAGCCGCTACTCGACGAGGCGATCAGGCTTTCGAGCGTCAAGCCGCAGGCCTGCGTCATCCTGCAGCGGCCGCAGCAGCTTTGCGAACTCGCGGCCGGCCGCGACCAAGACTGGGCAACGCTCCGCCGCGCCGCGCTCGATGCCGGGAAAACCGCGCCGTGCACGCCGGTGCTGGCGACCGATCCCCTCTACATACTCTACACCTCGGGCACGACCGGCATTCCCAAGGGCGTCGTGCGCGACAATGGCGGGCATCTGGTCGCGCTGAAATGGTCGATGTTCAACCTCTACGGCGTCAAGCCAGGCGAGGTCTGGTGGTGCGGCTCCGACATCGGCTGGGTCGTCGGCCACAGCTACATCGTCTACGGGCCGCTGATTCATGGCGCGACTTCGATCATGTATGAGGGCAAGCCGGTCGGCACGCCGGATGCCGGTGCGTTCTGGCGCGTGATCTCCGAACACAAGGCAGTCGCGCTGTTCACCGCGCCGACCGCGTTCCGCGCCATCCGCAAGGAAGATCCGGACGGCGCGTTCATCCGCAAATACGATTTGTCGAAATTCCGTACGCTGTTTCTGGCCGGCGAACGTGCCGATCCGCCGACGGTGGAATGGGCGGAAGCGCAGTTGAAGGTGCCTGTGATCGACCACTGGTGGCAGACCGAAACCGGCTGGTGCATCGCCGGCAATCCGGTGGGGCTGGGCATGCTACCGGTCAAGCATGGTTCGCCGACCGTGCCGATGCCGGGCTATCAGGTGGATGTCGTCGACGAGGCCGCCAAGCCCGTCGCAGCGGGCACCATGGGCTCGATCGTGATCAAGCTGCCGATGCCGCCGGCCTGCCTGCCGACGCTGTGGGAGCAGGATGCGCGCTTCAAGGAAGCGTACCTCACCGAGTTCCCCGGCTATTACAAGACCTCCGATGCGGGCTACAAGGACGACGACGGCTATGTCTGGGTGATGGGCCGTACCGACGACATCATCAATGTCGCCGGCCACCGGCTCTCCACCGGCGGCATGGAGGAAATCCTCGCTTCCCACCCCGATGTCGCCGAATGTGCGGTGCTCGGCATCAAGGATGCGATCAAGGGCGAGGTGCCCTGCGGCTTTCTGGTGCTGAAGGCCGGCGTGACTCGCCCGCCCATCGAGATCGAAAAGGAGATCGTGGCGCTGGTGCGCGACAAGCTCGGTCCGGTCGCAGCCTTCAAGCTTGCCATCACCGTCGGCCGGCTTCCGAAGACGCGCTCGGGCAAGATCCTCCGCGGCACCATCAAGAAGATCGCCGACGGCGAGAGCTGGACCATGCCTGCCACCATCGAGGATCCCAAGGTACTCGACGAGATCGGCGACGCGCTGAAGGGCAGGGTGTGATCATCGTGTCCGTCATTCCGGGGCGATGCGAAGCATCGAACCCGGAATCTCGAGATTCCGGGTTCGCTTCGCGCCCCGGAATGACGTTGTTCCCCATCATGCCCGGGCTTGACCCGGGCATCCATCTTCGTCAAAGCGAACTGCCATCTTTTCGATGGATTGCCGGGTCATCCCCGATCGAGTCGGGGACAGGTGCCCGGCATTGACCAGATGGAAAACGGGAGCTCCGAAATGCAGGCCGGAATCGCAAAACGCTTCATCGTCCTGCTGCTGGCAGCGCCCTTGCTCGCCGGCTGCCTCGAGCGCGGCCAGCCCACCATGGTCGACACCAGCGCCGACGACGACGCGTTCTGCCGCGCCAACAATGTCGCGGTGGGCTCGAACGATTACGTCATCTGCCGCAAGAACCGCGACGTGCAGCGCGGTAACGCCAATGCGCGCACAGATCGTGCCCAGCGCAATATGGCCGAGCAGATGCTGAACAATCCGACGCGACCGTGACCGGGAGGCCATCATGAATGAAGACGTCTTCAACACCAGCATGCGCAGGTTTCTCAAGAAGGTCGGCATCACCTCGCAACGCGAGATCGAAAAAGCCGTGCGTGACGCAGTCGAGGCCGGCAAGCTCAAGGGTAACGAAAAACTGCCGGCGAAGGTGGTGCTGACGCTCGGCGGCGTCACGCTATCGCACGAGATCACCGACGAGATCGAGCTGGGGTAGTGAAGATCTTGCCCTCGCCCCTTGTGGGAGAGGGTGGCACCTCACGAAGTGAGGTGACGGGTGAGGGGTTCTCTCCGCGGAGACAGACCCCTCATCCGGCACGGACTTCGTCCGCGCCACCTTCTCCCACAAGGGGAGAAGGAAGAACCGACGCACTTCCACATTAAAAACGCGGCAGGTTGCCCTGCCGCGTTCCGAAAATCAGCAATCGATTGCGCGATTATTCCTCGTCCTGATCCTGCCGCTTGCCGCCGATCGTTTTGAGCTTGGCGAACACCGCGTCGACGTTGAGGTCGTCTTCGGTCTTCTCGCTCGTCTCGAACTCCGGCTCCTTCTTGGTGGTCTCGGAGGCCGGCAGCAGCGTCGCGCCGCCGTAGGCCGCGGGCACCGGCTTTTCCTTGGCGGCGCGCTGCACTTCGAAATCGAGTTCGATCTGCGAGCACAGGCCGAGCGTTACCGGGTCCATCGGCGTCAGCGTCGAGGCGTTCCAGTGGGTGCGGTCGCGGACGGAGGCGATGGTTGTCTTGGTGGTGCCGACGAGGCGCATGATCTGCGCATCCTTCAGCTCCGGGTGATTGCGCACCAGCCACAGGATCGCGCTCGGACGCTCGTGGCGGCGTGACACCGGGGTGTAGCGCGGTCCCTTCTTCTTGGCGGCCGGGGGCAGGGTGACCTTGCTCTCGCCGAGCTTGAGCCGGTAGTTCGGGTCCTTTTCGCCCTTTTCGATCTCGTCGCGGGTCAGCTGGCCGGTCGAAATCGGGTCCATGCCCTTGATGCCCTGGGCGGCGTCGCCGTCGGCGATGGCGCGGACCTCGAGCGGGTGCATCTTGGTGAAATCGGCGACCTGGTCGAAGGTCAGCGCGGTATTGTCAACCAGCCACACGGCAGTCGCTTTTGGCATCAGCGGCGCATTGCTCATGGCAAATCTCCTTTGTGCCTCGCCCACCCCTTTTGGGGGCGAAGCCTATGGTCATCGGTGATGACGGGAATTAGGGCGCTATATACGCCTTCCCGGGGTATTGGCGCAATGGTCTGCTATAGTGTCTTGACAGAGCCCCAAAGCAGTCCCAAGTCCTTATCCGAATTGGCCGTTCCCTGCCCGCCGGCACGGGGTGATTCGGTCTCCGAGAGAGCCCCATGTCAGCCAAACCAGACCTGAGAATCGTGCTTTGTTCTCCCCGTGGCTTCTGCGCCGGGGTGGTGCGGGCCATTGATACCGTCGAGCGGGCGCTCGCGATCTATGGCGCCCCGGTCTATGTCCGTCACGAAATCGTGCACAACCGCTATGTTGTCGACAGCCTGAAGACCAAGGGCGCGATTTTCGTCGAGGAACTCGCCGAGATTCCGGACAATACCAATGCACCGGTGGTATTTTCGGCCCATGGAGTTCCGAAGTCGGTTCCGGCGGACGCCCGGGCCCGCAATTTCTTCTCGCTGGATGCGACCTGCCCGCTGGTCACGAAAGTGCACCGTGAGGCCGCCATCCACTTCAAGCGTGGCCGCGAAATCCTGCTGATCGGGCATTCGCACCATCCGGAAGTGGTCGGCACGCTCGGCCAGTTGCCGCCGGGTGCGGTGACGCTGATCGAGACCGCGGAAGATGCCAAGACGTTCACGCCGAAGGATCCCGATAACCTCGCCTTCGTGACGCAGACGACGCTGTCGATCGATGACACCGCGGAGATCGTTGCGCTGCTGAAGGCGCGTTTCCCGAACATCAACGGGCCGCACAAGGAAGACATCTGCTACGCCACCACCAACCGTCAGCTCGCGGTGAAGAAGGTGGCGCCGGTGGTCGATGCGCTGATCGTGGTCGGCGCGCCGAACTCGTCGAACTCGCAGCGCCTGCGCGAAGTCGCCGAGCGCGAGGGCTGCAAGATTGCGATCCTGGCGCAGCGCGCCTCGGATCTCGACTGGTCGCGTTTCGAGGGCATCAAGAGCCTCGGCATCACCGCGGGCGCGTCTGCGCCCGAAGTGATCGTCGAGGAAATCATGGGCGCCTTCGCCGAGCGCTACCACCTGCATGTGGAGACGGTCTCGGCTGCGGAAGAGAACGAGTTCTTCCCGCTGCCGCGCTCGCTGCGACCCGACGCCGCCTAAGGTCCCACCAACAAGGTACTAACATGGCGGTTTACACCGACGTCGCCGCCGAAGACCTCGCGGAGTTTCTCAAAGGTTACGACATCGGCGAATTACTCTCCTACAAGGGCATCGCCGAGGGCGTCGAGAATTCCAACTTCCTGCTGCACACGAGCCAGGGCGCCTTCATCCTCACGCTCTACGAGAAGCGCGTGGCGGTCGACGACCTGCCGTACTTTTTGTCGCTGATGGCGCATCTGGCCGAGCGCGGCGTGCGCTGCCCGCAGCCGGCGAGGAATCGCAAGGGCGAAGTCTATAGCCGGCTTGCCGATCGTCCCGCGGCGATCATCAACTTCCTCGAAGGCGTTTGGCCGCGGCGGCCGAACGCCACGCATTGCACCGGCGTGGGCGAGGCGCTGGCCAAGATGCATCTGGCGGGCCGCGATTTTCCTATGTTCCGCAAGAACCCGTTGTCGGTCGAGGGCTGGCGGCCGCTGTTCGATCTGGCCGCGCCGCGCGCCGACAGCGTCGGGCCGGGCCTGCGCGATTTCATTTCGCGCGAGCTCGACCACCTCGAAGCCTGCTGGCCCAAGGACCTGCCGCTCGGCGTCATCCACGCCGACCTGTTTCCCGACAACGTTTTCTTTCTCGGCGACAAACTGTCGGGACTGATCGACTTCCCGTTTTCCTGCAACGACATCCTGGCCTACGACGTCGCGATCTGCCTGAACGCCTGGTGCTTCGAGCCGGATCATTCCTTCAACGTCACCAAGGCGCGGGCCTTGCTCAACGCCTACGGCCGCGAGCGCCGGCTGTCCGAGGCTGAGCAGGAGGCGTTGCCGCTGCTGGCGCGCGGCTCGGCGCTGCGCTTCCTGCTGACGCGGCTGGTCGATTTTCTCAACGTGCCATCAGGCGCGCTGGTGAAGCCGAAAGATCCGCTGGAATATGTCCGCAAGCTGCGCTTCCACCAGAACGTCCAGAGCGTGCGTGACTACGGCCTGGCACAGCCCGGATTTGTAGCTTGAGCGAATTGCCTCATGTGACGGTTTTTACCGACGGCGCCTGTTCGGGAAATCCCGGGCCCGGCGGCTGGGGCGCGATCCTGAAATTCGGCGAGACCGAGAAGGAATTGAAGGGCGGCGAGGCGCACACCACCAACAACCGCATGGAGCTGATGGCGGCGATCTCGGCGCTGGAAGCGCTGAAGAAACCGTGCGTAGTCGATCTCACCACCGACAGCCAGTATGTCCGGCAGGGCATCACCGGCTGGATCCACGGCTGGAAGCGGAACGGCTGGCGCACGGCGGACAAGAAGCCGGTCAAGAACGTCGAACTGTGGCAGCGGCTCGAGGCCGCGTTGAAGCCGCACCAGGTGCGCTGGCACTGGATCAAGGGCCACGCCGGCCACGCCGAAAACGAGCGCGCCGATCAGCTCGCGCGTGAGGGTGTCGCGATGGCGAGATTGAAGACATAGCCCTCTCCCCTTGTGGGAGAGGGTGGATCGAATGAGCGAAGCTCATTCGAGACGGGTGAGAGGTTCTCTCCGCGTACTCAGACCTCTGATGCGGAAAGAACCCCTCATCCGGCGCTTCGCGCCACCTTCTCCCGCAAGGGGAGAAGGAAGAAGGAACGCGCGTAGTGGCTCTTCAGCTTACAGCTGGCCCAGCAGCGTATCGCCGCCCGAAACCTCGACCTTGCCGGGCGCCGGCTCGAGATTGAGCTTCTTGACGACCCCGTCGTCCACCAGCATCGAATAACGCTTGGAGCGGATGCCGAGACCGTTGCCGGAGGCGTCGAGCTCCATGCCGATGGCCTTGGTGAAGTCGGCATTGCCGTCGGCGAGAAACACCGCCTCGTCGCGCTGGTCGGTGTCGCGCTTCCAGGCGTTCATGACGAAGGCGTCGTTGACGGAGACGATGGCGATGGTGCTCACGCCCTTGTCCTTGATGGCATAGGCGTTGAGGAAGATGCTCGGAAGGTGCATCTTGTGGCAGGTGCCGGTATAGGCGCCGGGCACCGCGAACAGCGCGACCTTCTTGCCCTTGAAAATATCGTCGGTGGTTTTGACCTGCGGACCTTCCGCCGTCATGACGCGAAATTTGGCTTCCGGCAGCTTGTCGCCGACTTGGATCGTCATTTTTTGTTCTCCCTGAATGATGGATGTTTCTTAAACCGGGCGGTCGGCCGGCACAATATTCGGAGGAGGCTAAACGGCAACCGTAGCGCCCGTTCACGCTTGCGTCATCAGGGCGAAAAGCCGCCTTCGTCCAGGAATGCCTGCTCCTCCGGCGTCGTCTCGCGGCCCAGGATGCGGTTGCGGTGAGGGAAGCGGCCGAAGCGCCGGATGATCCCGGCGTGGTGCTCGGCCCATTTGGCGCTTTCGTCAAGGCCCGCCGCTCGCGAGAGCTCGACACAGCGCAACTGGTCGGCGAGATCTTCCGAGTGCATCAACGGCAGATACAGGAATTCGTGCAAGGCCGGGTCGATCCGCCTATCCACGCCGTTTTCGACCGCGCGTTGCGCCACGTCGCGCGCCAGCGCGTCGCTCGCATAGGTCCTGCCGTCGCCGCGGAACAGGTTGCGGGGAAACTGGTCGAGCACGATGACGAGCGCCAGCGCGGCGTCATCGCTGGTTTCCCATTCCGACAATTCGCCGGCCGCCGCCCGCTGCCACAGTGCAAGAAAGCGCCGGCACACTTCGGCGTCGAATTCGTCGTCGCGCCGGTACCAGCGGTCGGGACCGGCGTCACGCCAGAACGCGAGGATTTCCTCCGGCGTGACGGAAGTTTCGGCCATCGAGAACGGCGGGCCGTGCGTGCTACGCCGCGGCCTTCTTCTCGTCGCGCAGTTCGCGGCGCAGGATCTTGCCGACGTTGGTCTTGGGCAGGTCGGTCCTGAACTCGATCTGCTTCGGGACCTTGTAGGCGGTAAGCTGCGTGCCGCAGTACTTGATGACGTCTTCGGCAGTGAGGGCGGGGTCCTTCCGGACGACGAACGCCTTTACGGCCTCGCCGGATTTCGCGTCCTGCACGCCGATCACGGCGCATTCCAGCACGCCCGGGTGGCTCGCGATCACTTCCTCGATCTCGTTGGGATAGACGTTGAAGCCCGAGACCAGGATCATGTCCTTCTTGCGGTCGACGATCTTGGTGTAGCCCTTCTCGTCCATCACGCCGATGTCGCCGGTGCGGAAGAAGCCGTCCGCCGTCATCACGTTCGCAGTCTCGTCCGGCCGGTTCCAGTAGCCGGCCATTACCTGCGGACCCTTGGCGCAGATCTCGCCGGGCTGGCCGAGCGGCACTTCCTTGCCGTCGTCGTCGCGGATCGAGAGATAGGTCGAGGGCACGGGAATGCCGATCGAGCCGGAGAACTTGTCGGTGTCGGCGGGGTTGCAGGTCAGCGTCGGCGAGGTCTCGGACAATCCATAACCTTCCGACAGCGCGCAGCCGGTGACGGCAAGCCATTTCTCGGCGACCGGCTTCTGCGTCGCCATGCCGCCGCCGAACGAGGTCTTCAGCTTGGAGAAGTCGACCTTGTCGAAGCCGGGCGAATTCAACAGGCCGTTGTAGAGCGTGTTGACCGCCGGGAAGCTGTTGACCTGGTATTTCATCAGCTCCTTGATGAAGCCCGGCATGTCGCGCGGGTTCGGGATCAGGAGGTTGACGCCGCCGGCGCGCATGGCGAGCAGGAAGCACGCCGTCAGCGCGAAGATGTGATAGAGCGGCAGCGCGCAGACGATGAAGAGCTGGTCGACATGCGGCGGCTTCTTCAGCGCGGGCTGCAGCCAGGCGTCGTTCTGCAGCACGTTGGCCAGGATGTTGCGGTGGAGCAGCGTGGCGCCCTTGGAGACGCCGGTGGTGCCGCCGGTATACTGCAGGAACGCGACGTCATCGAGCGTCAGCTTCGGCTTGTCGAGCTTCATGCCGCGGCCGGCGGCGAGCGCATCGTTGAATGCGATCGCGCGCGGGATCGACCAGGCCGGCACCATCTTCTTGACCTTGCGGACCACCAGGTTGACGATCACGCCCTTGAAGCCGAGCAGGTCGCCCATGCTGCCGACGATGACGTGCTTGAGCGCGGTCTTGCCCATCACTTGCTGCACGGTGGTGGCGAAATTCTCCAGCACGATGATCGCCTCGGCGCCGGAATTCTTGAGCTGGTGCTCGAGCTCGCGCGGGGTGTAGAGCGGATTGACGTTCACCACGGCATATCCGGCGCGCAGCACCGCGGAGGTCGCGATCGGATATTGCAGGACGTTCGGCATCATCAGCGCGACGCGCGCGCCCTTCTGCATGCCCTTGCTCTGCAGATAGGCGCCGAGGGCTGCCGACATGTCGTCGAGATCGCGGTAGCTGATCGACTTGTCCATGCAGATGAACGCCTTGCGGTCAGCGAACTTCTTGAAGCTTTCTTCCAGCAATTCGACCAGCGACGAGTACTGGTTGACGTCGATATCCGCGGGCACGCCGGCCGGATATTGCTTGAGCCAGATCCGCTCCATGGTATTTCCCCTCTGGTTGTTCCCTGTTGTCGGCCGGGCCTGCCTTGTTTACGGCAGTATTGTGAAAGCCGCCGCCGATGGCAAGCGGCTGCGCGCTATCGACGCATTCATCGACCTGAAATAGCACCTCGAACGGAAGTAGAACTGCCCAAATGCACGGCTTCGCGGTTCGTTAACCAGCCGGCTTGGTTTCGCCCTTGGGCTTTGCGGTGCCGTTGGGCTTCGCAGGTTTCGGCGCCGGCTTGTCGCCTGCGGCGATTGGCTTCGGCTTGGCCGCGGCGGCCGGCTTTTTCTCAGCCGAGGCAGCGGCAGGCTTGGCTGCGGCGTCCGACTTGGCGTTGGCATGCCTTACGGCGGCTGGCTTGTCGGTTGGCTTCGCTGCCGGCTTGGCCGCGGGCTTCGCGCTGGCTTCAGCTTTTGGCGCAG